>OMKS01002349.1_pt1 | contig 15854 bp, 14 predicted proteins | sample 1674721 | NCBI WGS metagenome assembly OMKS01 (sample SAMN06264996, study PRJEB25208) | sediment metagenome | isolation source: hot spring sediment | place: USA: California | collected 2014-09-02
GTATAAGAGACAGATACCTTCACCTGCCGGGGCACAAAGATCACGTTTCTCGTGAGCGAATACGTCGAGGGCGAGCTGTTGTCCGGGTTTATCACGCGGCAACCCGGCAAACGCCTGCATCCATTCGAGGGGCTGCATCTGCTCCATCCTATCGCGACCGGACTCGAGCAGATTCACCGCATGGGCGAGTACCACGGCGATCTGCATCTCGAAAACGTGATGGTTCGGCGCAAAGGGCTCGGGTTCGAGGTGAAACTGGTCGATCTCTATCACTGGGGCCGGCGCACCCGCGAACACATCGAAGACGATGTCTGCTCTGCGATTCGCCTGTTCTACGATGCCATCGGCGGCCAGAAACGGTATGCGGCGCACGGCCCCGAGATCAAATACATCTGCTGCGGACTCAAGCGCTCGCTGATTGCGAAAAAATTCCGCACGGCGGGCCACCTGCGCCGCCACCTCGAGACCATACCGTGGGAGTAGGTGTTTCGAGACCCGCTATTCCCACTCGATGGTGGCGGGCGGCTTGGAGGATATGTCGTAGACGACCCGGTTGATGCCCTTCACCTCGCGGATGATGCGGTTGGAGACCCGGGCGAGGAAGTCGTCGGGGAGCCGGGCCCAGTCCGCGGTCATCGCATCGGTCGAGGTGACCGCGCGGAGCACGACCGCGTTTTCGTAGGTGCGCTCGTCGCCCATCACGCCGACGGTCCTGGTGGGCAGGAGCACCGCCAGCGCCTGCCAGACCTCATCGTAGAGCCCGGAGTCGCGCAGTTCGGCGATGAAGATGTGGTCCGCCTGCTGGAGCAGGGCGACGCGCTCCGGGCTGACCGGGCCGAGGATGCGGACGGCAAGGCCCGGGCCGGGGAAGGGGTGGCGGTTGATGAGCGCGTCGGGCAGGCCGAGTTCGCGGCCGAGCGCCCGGACTTCGTCTTTGAACAACTCGCGGAGCGGCTCGATGAGTTCGAGCTTCATCCGGCGGGGCAGGCCGCCGACGTTGTGGTGGGTCTTTATAGTCGCGGACGGACCGCCGAGGGCGGAGCGGGATTCGATGAGGTCCGGGTAAAGCGTGCCCTGGGCCAGGAAGCGGACCGGGCCGCGGGCGAGGGCGGCTCTTTCGAAGACCTTGATGAAGGTCCGGCCGATGCGGCGGCGCTTTTCCTCCGGGTCGGCGACGCCGTGCAGGCGGGAGAGGAATTCCTCCCGGGCGTCAACGACGTTGAGCGCGAGCCGGCGGCCGAGCGCGCGGCGGACTTCCTTCGTCTCGCCCTTGCGCAGGAGCCCGTTGTCCACGAAGACCGAGACGAGCCGGGTACCGATGGCGCGGCGCAGGAGCGCGGCCATCACCGACGAGTCCACCCCGCCCGAGACCGCGCAGATGACCCGCTCGCCGCCGACCCGGCGCCGGGTTTCTTCGACCTGGTCGTGGATGAATGAGCGCATCGTCCAGTCCGGCCGGCAGTCCGCGACCCGGAAGAGGAAGTTGGCGAGGATGCGGCCGCCTTCGTCGGTGTGGGCGACTTCGGGGTGGAACTGGACGCCGTAGATGCGGCGGTGTTCGTCGCTGACCGCGGCGCGGCGGATGGCGGGGGTGCGGGCGATGGTCTTGAAACCGCGGGGCAGGGCGGAGACATCGTCGCCGTGACTCATCCAGACACGCGAGGTTTCGGGCAGGCCCGCGAGGAGCGGGGAGGCGGCCTTGAGGTGCAGGGTGGCGTCGCCGTATTCGCGGTGGCGGCCGCCGTCGAGACGGCCGCCGAGCAGGAGCGCGAGGGCCTGCATCCCGTAGCAGATGCCGAGCACGGGCAGGCCGAGCGCGAGGATGCCGGGGTCGGGCAGGGGCGCGCCGGACGCGCGGGCCGAGGCCGGGCCGCCGGAGAGGATGATCGCCTTCGCGCCCCGGGCGCGGACTTCCCCGGGGGTGATGTCGTGGCGGACGATTTCCGAGTAGACCTTCTGCTCGCGGACCCGGCGGGCGATGAGCTGGTTGTACTGCGAGCCGAAGTCGAGGACGAGGACGCGGTCCATCAGGAGCGGGAACCGCCGGTGGTTGCGGAGGAGCGGAAGGAGTAACCGCCGATGCACGCCGAAGAGCGCGGGTCGGGCCGGTTGGCCGGGGTCATTCGTCGGTTTCCGCCGAGGGTTCGACGAAGAGAGCGTCGCAGATGCCGGTCGCCCGGCCGTAGAGCAGGATGCATTCGCGGTAGGCCTGGTTCTGTTCGGTCGGGGTGCGGGCGACGCGGTAGCGCTCGACGGCGGTACGCAGGGCCGCGATTTCGCCGCGCAGGCGGTCGAGCCGGAACCGGGCGGCAGGCTGGTCGAGGAGCCGGAGCGAGGGCAGGTCGGCTTCCAGTATCTCCGTGACCCGTTCGAGGCTGTCGGCCCGGTCTTCGTAGGCGATGATCGAGTCGGCGCTGACTTCGGAGACGAGGTAGTCGGATCGGGCGCGGTTCTGGCGGACGACGACATACACCAGCACCCCGGACAGCGCGATGAATGCCACGAGCAGTAACCGAAACAGCGTGTTCACGATGACTCCTTACCGGTCACGACGTTGACCATTCGGTCCTTGACCACGATTACCTTCCGGACCCCGGCGGCGCCGACCGCGGCGCGGACCGCCTCGTCGGCGAGCGCGAGCTGGCGGAGCGCCTGCCCGTCACTGCCGCGCGGTGCCTCGATGCGGCCCCGGAGTTTGCCGTTGACCTGGACCGGGATGGTGACGGTGTCGAACTCGAGGAAGCGGGCGTCCGGCTCCGGGAAGCGTTCGTCGAAAAGCGACCCGGCTTCGGGCCGGAGCCGGTGATGCAGTTCCTCGGCGAGGTGCGGGGCGAAGGGCGCGAGGAAGTAGACGAGCCGGTCCAGGCACCAGTGGTAGACCGGTGACTCCCGGTCGGCGAAGGTGTAGAGGTGATTCAAGAGTTCCATCTGGGCGGCGATGGCGGTGTTGAACTGGAAGGCCTCGGTGTCGGCGATGACCTTGCGGTGGGCCTGGTTGAGGCGGATGTAGAGCTCGCGTTCGGCCGGGGTGAAGCGGTCCGGGTCGGGCGGGCCGCCGGCGGCCGGGCCGCGGTCCTCGTACAGCCGCCAGACACGGTTGAGGAAGCGGACGACGCCGGTAACGAGTTCGTCGGTCCAGTCCATTCCCTTATCGGGCGGGGCGGCGAAGAGCACCGCCAGCCGGGCCGCGTCCGCGCCGTATTCGGCGGTGAACGGGCCGACCCAGACCCCGACGTTCTTGGAGCTGGACATCGTCCGGCCGTTGAGCGAGACCATCCCCTGGGTGTGGAGCACGCGGCAGGGCTCGCGGTGCGAGAGCAGGCCGAGGTCGGCCATCACCTTGGTGAAGAACCGGAAGAAGATGAGGTGGCCGGTGGCGTGCTCGATGCCGCCGATGTATTCGTCAATCGGCAGCCAGGCGTCGGCGGCCTCCCTGCCGAAGGGGAGCCGGTCGTTCTTCGGGTCGGTGTAGCGGGCCATGTACCAGGACGAGTTGACGAAGGTGTCCATCGTGTCGGGGTCGCGGTGGGCCGGGCCGCCGCAGGCCGGGCAGGTCGTCTCGTGGAACTCTTTGACCGAGGCGAGGACCGAGGTGCCGGCGGGCTTGAAGTCCCTGACGTTGGAGGGCAGGACGACGGGGAGTTGCTCCTCCGGCACCGGCACGACGCCGCAGGCCGGGCAGTGAATCATCGGGATGGGCGCGCCCCAGTAGCGCTGGCGGGAGATGAGCCAGTCCTTGAGCCGGTAGTTGACGGTGCGTCGGCCGAAGCCCTGTTCTTCGACCCAGCCCCTCACCCGTTCGATGCCGGCCCGGCCTTCCGGGCCCTTGCCCGCGACGGTGCCGTCGAACGGGCCGGAATCGGTCATCACGCCGTCTTCGGTCCAGGCCGCTTCGAGCGCTTCGGGCCGCAGAGTTTGCCCCGCGGGCTGGATGACGACCTTGACCGGGATTCCGTACTTGCGGGCGAACTCGAAGTCGCGCTGGTCGTGGCCGGGCACCGCCATTATCATCCCGGTGCCGTAGGAGGCGAGCACGAAGTCGGCGATGTAAACCGGCACCTTCTCGCCGTTGACCGGGTTGACCGCATGGCGGCCGGTGAAGAAGCCTTCCTTGTCCCGACCCTCGGCGACGCGCTCGACCTCGGGCTTGAGCAGGACCCGGCGGATGAACTCGCGGCCTTCCTCTTCCCGCTCGCCGCCGCGCAGGAGCTCCTCGGCCAGCGGCGCGTCCGGGGCGAGGGCCATGAAGGTGACGCCCCAGAGCGTGTCCGGCCGGGTGGTGAAGATGGGCAGTTTCCGGCCGTCGCGGTCGAGGGTGAAGTCGAGTTCGATGCCCTCGGAGCGGCCGAGCCAGTTCCGTTGCATCGTCCGGACGCTTTCGGGCCAGCCGTCGAGCGAGTCAATGTCGCGGAGCAGTTCCTCGGCGTAGGCGGTGATGCGGAAGAACCACTGGGTCATCTTCCGCTTTTCGATGGCGGCGCTGCAGGTGCCGCGGTAGCAGTGGCCGTCAATGACCTGCTCGTTGGCGAGGACGGTGCGGCATTTCGGGCACCAGTTGAGCAGGGCCTCCTTGCGGTAGGCGAGGCCGCGCTTGTAGAACCGGAGGAAGAGCCACTGGTCCCAGCGGTAGTACTCGGGCAGGCAGGTGTTGATTTCCCGGTCCCAGTCGTAGCCGATGCCCATCAGGTTCAGGTTGCGCTTGCAGAGGTCAATGGACTCGAAGGTCCACTTCGCGGGATGGGAGCCGTGCTCGATGGCGGCGTTCTCGGCGGGCAGGCCGAAGGCGTCCCAGCCGAAGGGGTGGAGCACGTCGTAGCCCTGCATCTTGCGGTAGCGGCCGATGACGTCACCGATGGTGTAGTTCCGGGCGTGGCCCATATGCATATCGCCCGAGGGATAGATGAACATCTCGAGGACGTAGTACTTGCGTTTCGGTTCGGCCGCGGTGCGGAAAGTGCCGCGCTCGCGCCAGTAGTCCTGCCAGCGCTGTTCGAGTTCACGGGCCGGGTAGGCGGGCGCGGCCGGGGCGAAGGACTCCGCGCCCCGGGGCCGGGATTGGCTGTCTGGTGTCATTGGTTCTTTCTCCGGGATGGCCGGCGGCCGGGCACCGGGCAGAGCGCCGGGTCGAAGGCGCGGCCCGGGCCGCCGGTCCGCGTGCCGAATGAACGCGGGCCGGCCTGGATGTCACAGAAGCGGGCGTTGCCGCGGCAGGCGGTGCAGATGGTGAGCGTTTCGAGCCGGGCGAAGGTGCCGGGCCGGCCGGTGACGAGGTCGCGGTTGATGCGGTAGAGCGACTGGAGCATCCGGTTCACTTCGGGCAGGGAAGGCCACCAGCGGGCGCAGTCGCGCACCCGCCAGCTCGGTCCGCCCGCGCCCGAGCGCAGGGCGGCAAGGTCAACGAAGGCGTTGGTGAGCCAGGCGATGATGCCGAGCACAATCTCGCGCGGGTTGCCCCAGGTCTCGAGGCGGCGCAGGACGCCGAGCGCGCCGCCGGCGTCGCGCCGGAGGAACCGGCTGATGTACTCGGCAAGAGTGAACTCACGCGAGCCCCCGGCCAGGGCCCGAACTTCCGCGACCGAGACCGCGGTCCCGGGCGGGAAGGCGGCGGCGAGCTTGGTGACTTCGGAACGGACGATGGCCGCGTCGATACCGGCGGTTTCGACGAGCAGGCGTGCGGCCTCCGGGGCGAGTTCGAGCTCGCCGGCCCGGGCCCAGTGTCGGGCCAGGGTGACAAGCTCGTCCGCGCCGGGCTGGCCGACCGCCACCACCGCCCGGGCCAGCCTGTGCCGGCCGACCATCGTGTCGAGTTCCCGCTTGGCGATGCCGACCAGCACCCCGCAGTTTTCCGCAGGCGCGGCCGCGAGGGTGGCGAGGATGCGTTCGACGCCGGCCGCGCCCAGCCGCTGGGACCAGGCCGGGCCCTTTGCGCCCGGGCGGGTGATGCCCTTGACCACCACCAGCCGCCGGCCGGTCGAGCCCATCGCGACCTGGCGGATGTGCTGTTCGAAAGCCTCGGGCGAAGTGTCGTCGGCGAGCCACGATTCGTAGTCGAAGGCTTCGAAGGCCGGGTCAACCAGCCGGGACTTGAGCGCGGCGAGGATTTCGTCCACGAGCAGGGAGTTGTCGCCGATGAGCAGCCAGGCCGGGGTGATATCCCCGGCTTCGATGCGCGCAAGCGCGTCCCGGGCGGTAGCCACACGGGTACGAGGCATTCTGAATGTTATAGCAAAGGCGTCGCGGGTGCAAGAGGACGGCGAAGCGCGGGAGGGAGAAGGGCCGGGACTAGAGGACCGACAGCTTGTGCTGGGCGACGCCGCCCGGGCCGAAGATGCCGATGATGTAACTGCCGGGCTTGACCCGGACCCCGTCCGGACCGGTGCCGTCCCACTCGACACTGTGGTAGCCGGCGGTGCGGCGGGTCTCGGGCAGTTGGTGCACCGGCCGGCCGAGCATGTCGAAGACCTCGACCCGCACCGGGCCGGGCACGCGCAGGAGGTAGTCCACCCGGACCCCCTCGCCCCGGCGCAGGACCGCCCGGGCGCGGACGATCTCGACCGGTTCCGGGGCCGCCTCGACCACGTCGCTGGCCGCCTCGCCGACCGCGAAGACGAGCCGCGGGGTCTCACCGCCGGGCAGGTCGAGCGCCCGCGCGACCGCGCGGGCCTGGGCCCGGCTGAGCGGGCCGACGAGCCGGCCGGCCAACCCGAGCGCGCGGGCCTGGGTCAAGAGGTTGAAGGCGGCGACGCCCGCTTCCTGGCGGGCGAGCGGGTCGGCGCTGTCGGCGACCGCGACCACGAAGTAGTCGGGCGCGCTGGCCGGCACCGGCACCGCGGCGCGCAGGTCCTCGCGCCGGTCAACCGAGGAGCGGAGTTCGAGCCGGTGGTCGGTGCGGGCCAGGCTGTCGCCCCGGCGGTTGTGGTACCGGCCGGTCCCGGCACTGCGGACCGCGTGCACGGAAGCGGTGTGGGGGTAGTCGGAGAAGCCGGTCGGAATCACCAGTCCGGGCCGGCCGCCGATGGTCCGGTGCGGGGTCGGGCCGGCCGCGGCCCAGAGCAGTTGGGAAACGGTCTCCAGCGAAAGCGCCCAGGCCTCGAAGAGCGTGTCCTGGCGCAGGCCCATCAGGACCATTTCGAAGCTGTCCCGGCCCGCGGTCAGCGGTTCGACCAGCCCGATTTCGTCCGTCTCCGGCGGGGCCGCACCGGTCCGGCGGGCGGCGAAGGTCGTGTCCAGGGCCCGGGTTTCGGCCCGGCCGAAGACCAGCGCCATCCGGACCGGAGAATCGGTCTGCCAGGTCTCGTTGGCGTGGTCGGTCGCCCAGCGCATCGGACAGCCGGAGGCGCCGTGCTCCTCCCGGAAAGCGGTCACGGCCAGCAGGCCGGCCTGGACCGCGCTCCCGGCGTCTTCGTCCAGCCCGGCCACGATCCCGACCTCGAAGGCGGAGCCGGAGTTGTAGCGCAGGTCCCCGGGCCGGTGCAGGACGAGCGTGCCCGCGGCCGGGTCGTAGCGGTAGAGGTTGGCTTCGGTGGCGACGTAGAATTCACGCTCGGTACCGAGCATCGGCGCCCGGTTCATCGCCCAGACGACGTTGGCCATCACCTGCCCGGGCAGGTCGGGCCGGAAGCCGGAAGGCACCGAGAAACGGCTGTTGGCGAGCAGGGCGAAGCTCGCCGGGTTCACCACCGGCTCGGCGAGCCGGACCGCGTCCCCGGCCGGCGCCGGCGCGGCCAGCACGACCAGCGCCGCAAAGAAGGCGCTCAACCGGCAATGACGGCCGGGCCGGGACCGTTTGGCCCGCAGGGCCAGCGCTCGTAACATCAATATATGGTATTGGCACCGGTCCGGTTGTCAAACACGGGCCGGCCGAGTTCAAAGCCTCGGGGACACCCGGTGGGGTAGTGTCAAATGTTCAGTGTAACTTGTCACTGACTTCACGCTACGCGGCGTTTGGTTCGCGGTGGTCCGGGGTTGACCCTTGGCCGGGGAAGGGCTACAATGGCCTGCTCCGAATGACCAGCAAACAGCAGACGACACCACCCGCGCCGACGGACCCGGTCGCGTTCGAGCTGTCGCTCGACGACGTTGACCCGCTGATACTGCTCGGCCCGGCCGACGCGAACCTGCGCGAGCTGGGGCGGCATTTCCGCAGTCGGATCGCGGTGCGGGCCGGGGTGGTGCGCTGTGCCGGCCCGCCCGAGGAGCGGGCCGGGCTGGAGACCGCCCTGCGCCGGCTCATCGCGCGCGCCCGCGCCGGTGAGACCGTCGTGCCGGAGCTGGTGCGGGCCGAGGTCCTGTCCGCACGGCCCGATGCCTGCGGCGAGAAGCCGGCCGGTCCCGGGCCGGCGGCAATCCGGACCCCGCGCAAGACGATAGTGCCCCGCACCCCGAACCAGCAGGAGTACGTCCGGGCCATCGGCCGGGGCGAGATCACTTTCGCAATCGGCCCGGCCGGGACCGGGAAGACCTACCTCGCGGTTGCGGCCGCGGTCGAGGCGCTTTCCTGCGGCCGGTGCAACCGGATCGTGCTGACCCGGCCCGCGGTCGAGGCGGGGGAGTCGCTGGGCTACCTGCCCGGTACTTTCAAGGACAAGGTTGACCCGTATCTGCGGCCGCTCTACGACGCGCTGTTCGACATACTCCCGCTGGAGCGGGCCCGGCGCCTGCTCGACGAGGAGGTGATCGAGGTCGCGGCGCTGGCGTTCATGCGCGGCCGGACCCTTTCCGATTCCTACATCATCCTCGATGAGGCCCAGAACACGACCTCGACCCAGATGCGGATGTTCCTGACCCGGCTGGGCTGGAACTCGCGGGCGATCGTCACCGGCGACGTGACCCAGATTGACCTCGAGCACCCGCGCGGGTCCGGGCTGGTCGAGGCCGAGCGCCGGTTGAGCGGCACCAAGGGCATCGAGATCTGTCGTTTCGACGCGACCGACGTGGTCCGGCCGCCGCTGGTGTCGCGCATCATCCGTGCTTATGAAGCGGAAAGTTGAGATGAAGCCGGGCCGGGCCTGCGCCGGAGCGGGCGGCTCGAAGACGCCCCGCACCGGCTTCGAGATATCCCTCATCAACACCCGGGACCGGCGCCTGGCCGCGGTCGCGGTCGAACTGGGCCGCCTGCTGGCGCGGGAGTTCCCGCACGCGCGCGGCGCGCAGGCCTGCGTCGTCTTCACCGATGACGCGACCATCACCGCGCTCAACCGCCGCTACCGCCACCGCAACGTGCCGACGGACGTCCTCTCTTTCCCGATGCGCCACCCCGACCCGGACACCGGCCGCCGGACGCTGGGCGAGGTCTACATCGCGCGCGCCCGGGCCCGGGAGCAGGGCCGGGAGTTTCGCACCGGTTACTACGGCGAGCTCCGACGCCTCATTCTTCACGGCCTCCTGCACCTGCTCGGGCTGAGCCATCGCGAGATGCGGGCGGTGGACCGGAAACTCGAGGGTAATGGCTGACAGCGGTGAAGGTGCGCTCCGCGAAGACGCGGAGCCTCCGTCGTGTCCGGCTGACTTGAACCACGTCTGTGCCGGCCCGCTTACCGGGGTGCGGGCAGACCCGGCGCAGGCGTCCCGGGGTGACCGGTGATTGCGTTCTATCTCGTCGCGGTCGGGTGCCTGCTGGTGCTCTCGGCGCTGTCGTCCGGTTCGGAGACCGCGCTTTTTTCACTGACCCCGGCCCGGCGTGAGGAACTGCGCGAGCGGCACCCGCGCGCGGCCCGGCGGATTGACCGACTGCTCCGCGAGCCGGCGCGCCTGCTCGGGACGATACTGGTCTTCAACCTGCTCGTCAATGTCGGTGCCTCGGCGCTGTTCACGCTGGCGGTGATGTCCTGGGTGCGGGCCACCGGCCGGTCGCCCGCGCTCTACCTGGGCGCGGCCGGGTTCGTGATGACCGGGCTCCTGCTGGTCTTCGGCGAGGTGACGCCGAAGAGCGCGGCCACCCACTTCCCGGTCAGCTTCGCCCGGCTGGCCGCGCCTTTCATATCGCTGACGCGGGTGCTGTTCGCGCCGGTGTCGTTCCTGCTGGTGCGGCTGGGCACGGCGCTGGCGCCCCGCCGGCGCGAGGATGAGCACCTGTCCGAGGACGAACTGCACACGATGGTCCGGGTCGGCCGCGAGCGGGGCACGATCAGCGAGCGGGAGGAGGAGATACTGTGGAACCTCATCGAGTTCGGCGACCGGACGGTGAGCGAGGTGATGACGCCGCGCATTGACATCGTCGGGGTGGAGAAGGCGACCCGGGTGGCGGACGCGGTCGCGGCCTGCCGCGAGCACGGCCGCTCGCGCCTGCCGGTCTACGACGGCACCATTGACCACGTCGTCGGCGCGGTGTATGCCAAGGAGTTGCTGGTGACCGCGCCCGACCGGGCGGTTGCCGAATTGATGCGTGAGGTGCCCTTCGTGCCCGAGGTCAAGCGTCTGGCGTCGCTCCTCGATGAACTGCGCAAGAAGGGCTGTCACATCGCGGTGGTGGTGGACGAGTTCGGGCAGACCGCGGGCCTGGTGACGCTGGAGGACGCGCTCGAGGCGATATTCGGCGAGATTGCCGATGAGTACGACGAGCCCGGGGAACTGCCCTGGCGGCGGGTGGCCGTGGACGCCTACGAAGTGGAGGGCGAGATTGACATCGTCACGCTCAACCGGCTCTTTCGGGGGCGCTTCGACGAGGTCGAGCATGAGCGGCTGGCCGGGCTGGTGCAGGACCGGTTGGGCCGACTGCCGGTCGAGGGCGACGTGGTCCGGTTCGCCGGCCTGGAAATCGAGGTCCTCGAAGTGAGCGAGAACAAGCTCGAACGGGCGGTCCTGCGCCGGGGCCGGGGCGGCAGGCACTGATGCAGCTCTTCGCGGTGGTCGGGCTCATCCTGCTCTCCGGGTTCTTCTCCGGTTCGGAGACCGCGCTCTACCGGGCGAACTGGGTGCGGCTGACCCACTGGGCGAACCGGGGTCGGTCCGGGGCCGGGCTTGCGCTCCGCCTGCTCGACCGGCGCGAGGCGACGATGATTGCCGTCCTGGTCGGCAACAACCTCGTCAATGTCTTCGCTTCGGTCATCGTCGCCGAGTTCGTGGCCCGGACGTTCGGCCCCGCCTTCACCGCCGTCGGGGTGGTCCTGCTCGTGGCGCTGACACTGGTGCTCGGGGAGTATATGCCGAAGGCACTCGCGCAGTCGAACCCGAATCGCTGGTTGCGCCGGGTGGCCGGGCCGCTGGTCGGAGCAACGGTGCTGTTCGCGCCGGCCAGCGCCCTGCTGGCCGCGGTTGCCCGGCTCTTCCAGCCCCGGCGTGCCGGCGCGCCGGCCGGGGCGCGGTCAGGCCCGACCGCTCTCTCCGCCTTCTCCAGCGCCCGGGCCAGCCTCAACCTGACCCGGCAGGACCTGCTTGCGGCCCTGCGCCAGCGCGAACGCGAACTGGCCCGACCGGCCGTGGACGCGGGGGTGCCCCCGGCCCTTTCCGGGCCGCCGATTTCCAGCCTGGCGTCACGGCTGTTGCGGTTCTCCGGCCTGACGCTGGCCGAGGCGGCGATTCCGCTCGCCCGGGTCAAGACCGTGCCGGGAGGGGCGACGCGGGAGGCACTGCTGGCGTTCATCGAACGCTACGGCTTTTCGCGCATCCCGGTACATCGGGATGGCGTTGACGATATCACCGGGGTCATCTTCGCCAAGGACCTGCTTGCACCGGGCGCGCCGGAGGTCCGGGCCATCCGCCGCATCAGCGCCCGGGCCCGGCTGATGGAGGTGCTCGACGAGATGCAGAGGCGGGGCGAGCACATCGCGGTGGTCGAGGACGAGGGCCGGGTCAGGGGCATCGTCACGCTCGAAGATATTCTCGAAGAGCTGGTGGGCGAAATCCGGAGCGAAGACTAGCCGGCGATGCGGCGGATAGTCCGCGACCTCGCGCTCTGCCTGCGCGTCCGGCCCCTGCGCGAATCGTCCAAGCTGGTGACTTTCTTCACGAAGTCCGACGGCCGGCTGGTTTGCATCGCCAAGGGCGCGCGGCGGCCGAAGAGCCGGTTCGGCGCGGCGCTGGAGCCGTTCGCGGTCAGCGAAATCACCTGGTACCGGCACCAGCAGAAGACCATCTACCCCGTTTCCGAGGCCACGCTCATATCCAGCCACCCGGGTATCGTCGCCGAGCCGGCCCGCTTTCTCGCCGCCGAGCAGGTCGGCGAGTTTTTGCTTCGGACGAGCAGTGACCACGATCCCAACGAGCAACTCTGGCGCCTGGCCCTGACTTACCTCGGGGAAATCGAACGCGCCGACGCCGCCCTGCCGGTGCTGGTCACCTCCTTCCTGCTCAAGGCGGCCAGTTTCCTCGGCTTCCGGCCCGAACTGCGCAACTGCTTGGTCTGCCGGTGCCCGTTGCCCGCGGCTTCGAACCCGGCCCGGTGGCGTTTCGACGTCCGTCGCGGCGGCGCAATCTGTCCGGACTGCGGAACCGCGCCGGACGCGCCGGTGGTGTCGGTCGAACAGTTGACCGGGCTCGCGGACCTGCTCTACTCGCCCGCCGCCGGGCTTGCCGGCGGGTCCGCCGGTGCGGACGATGCCGCTAGCGCGGAACGGCTGGGACTGGTCCGCGCCTTTCTCGCGCACCACATTGACCGTTTGTTGCTCAACTCCTTCAACTGGCGCGAGCTCTAGCGGCCGGTCGGAGCGGGCGTCAGAAACTGCGGACGCGGCACGTCGAGAACCATCCCGGCAGGATACGCCGAATGACGGTAACGTCAACTCCAACCGTCCGCCGTCACGGCCGCTTGACAGCATCCCGCCGAATTGTAGCATCGCCTCAAAAGGAGGCTCGATGTTCACTGTCTGCCGATGCCGCTTCGCCGTGGCGGTCGTCGTTGTCGGTCTGGTTCTCGTCGCGGGGTGCAACCGCAACGGGCCGCCGCCCGAACTGCGGGCAATCCAGGACCTGCTTGATGAGGCCGCCGGTAACGGCCGGGCGGACACCATCCGCCTGCCCGCAGGCACCTACCTGCTGACCGAGCCTCTGACCTACACTTCCGATGAGGGCTTCGGGCTCTGTATCATCGGCGCCGGGGCCGGCCGGACCATCCTCGACGGTCAGGACCGGACCCAGCTTCTCCGCCTCAAGAGCACCGTCGCCGGGTCCGACTTCACCATCCGGCACGTCGAGTTCCGCAACGGCCGCTCGGCGCAGTACGGCGGCGCCCTGCAGGTCGAGAACGACGCCGCGGCCACGCGGGTGGACAGTTGCGCCTTCCGGGACAGCCGGGCCGGGGTGCTGGGCGGCGGCGTCCACGCGGTCGCGTTCGACGGCGAGGTGACCTTCACCGATTGCGTCTTCACCGGCAACACGTCGGCCGACGACGCGGGCGGGCTCAATGCCAGTTCCCTGCGCGGCGCGGTGACGCTGACCGGCAACCGTTTCGAGGACAACCACGCCGGGACGATGACGCTGGCCCGGAACCTGCTCCACGACAACACCACCGACAACGTCGTCGGCGGCATTGCCGTGGCGACGTCGGTCGGGACGCTGGGCATCTTCCACAACACGCTCGACGCGAACGCCGCGGCCGACGGCGGCGGAATCAGCATCTACTGCGACCAGGCCGGGGCCCGGACCGAGGTGTCCAACAACATCATCTGGCGCGGCACGCCCAATGGCTTCACGAGTTCGGGCGCGGTCAGCCCGGTCGTCGCCTACTCGGACGTGCAGGACGGTACCGGCGAGCCCTGGTTCGGCACCGGCTGTATTGACGCCGACCCACTCTTCGTCAATGCGGTCGGCGGCGACTACACGCTGACCTCAGGCTCGCCCTGCATTGACGCCGGGGACCCGGCCTCGCCGCCGGACCCGGACGGCACCGTCGCGGACATGGGCGCGTTTCACTTTCCGCAGAGAGCGGAGGGAGCAACCGCCGATGGACGCAGATGGACGCAGATGGGTGGTCTCGGACCGGGAGGCAGGGAGGTCGAGAATTGAAACGCAGGGACACTCAGGAAAGGGACCGAGGGGCCGAGTGAAGAAGGGACGATGAGATGATGAGATTCGATATCCTCTTCGCCGCCGCGCTCCTGCTGGCCGGCGGCTGCCTGTCCAGTTGCCGGCAGAATGCCGACGCCGGCGTATCATCCGCGCCGGTGAGCGCTGAGGTGGACGGTCGAACCTTTCGCGTCGAGGCCGACCTGTGGCGCGATTTTCAGCCGGTCGCCCCGCCCGAGGGCCAGCCGATGATGGCGGTGGCCCGCGTCGTCGCCGGGGACGGCCTGTCCCTGCCCGACGACCTGACGGTGGACCGGCTCTGGGTGGTGAAGGGCGAGGAGCGCTGGGCGCCGGTCATCCAGACCGAGGGGCACACCGTTCACGCCGCGGACGGGCCGAAGTGGGGGCCGGGTATCGAAGTTGACGTCGTCGTCCGGCTCGCGCGTGGAAAGCAGACCTGGCTGGTGCGCGCCCCGGACGTGCCGATCAAGCGGACGGACTGAGCCCGGGCGCTACTTGTCCGGCAGGACGCACTCGGGGTCCGGCCCGAGGAAGCCGTAACGCCCCTGCATTTCCTTGCGCCGGTAGTCGGGCAGGAGCATCGGCGAGCGGCGTGAGCGCGGAACCTTCGCCGCTTTGAGTTCCTCTTCGAACGCCGCGACGTGCTTGAGCCCGGGCTTCGGCGCGGCCTTCATCGTCTTCGCCGCGTCGGCCGCGGCCTTGCCGGCCCGGCGGCCGTAGACGAGGATGTCGAGCAGGGAGTTGCCCATCAGCCGGTTGCGGCCGTGGATGCCGCCGACGTTCTCGCCCGCGGCGAAGAGGTGCTTGACCCCGGTTGCACCCGCGTCGTCAATGAGGATGCCGCCGTTCTGGTAGTGCTGGGTCGGGTAGGTCAGCACCGGCACCTTGTCCATCTCGATGCCGTAGCGCTCGAACTGGTGGAACATCGCGGGCAGGCCGGCGCGGACCGCACCTTCGCCCTTGATGGTTTCGATGAGCGGCGAGTCGAGCCAGACCCCGACCATCTCGGTCGGCGTCGAGATGCCCCGGCCGGCGCGGCATTCCTTGATGATGGCCGAGGCGGTGATGTCGCGGCTTTCGAGTTCGTAGATGAACCGGTTGCCCTCGCTGTTGACGAGCTGGGCGCCGAGCCCGCGCACCTTCTCGGTGATGAGCAGACCGAGAATCTGTTCCGGGTAGGCGACGCCGGTCGGGTGGTACTGGATGGTGTCCATGAAGGCAAGCTTCGCGCCCGCCCGGTAGGCGAGGACGAGCCCGTCCGCGGTTGCGCCGTAGTGGTTGGTGCAGGGAAAGCCCTGGATGTGGAGCCGGCCGCAGCCGCCGGTGGCGAGAATCGTGGTCTTGGCCCGGACGACCCGGCGGTGCCCGGTTTCGAGGTTGACGATGACCGCGCCCGCGGCCGCGTCCTTGTCGTCGGTGAGCAGTTCGACCGCGGCCGCGAATTCGATGGTCGGCACGGCGCGGTTGAGAAGCTCGTCGCGCAGGACGCGCATGATTTCCGCGCCGGTGTAGTCACGCGCGGCGTGCATCCGCTTGCGCTGGGTGCCGCCGCCGTGGATCGTGACCATCGTGCCGTCCGGTTCCTTGTCGAACATCACGCCGAGTTCTTCGAGCCAGGCGATGACGCCGGGTGCGTCCATCACCAGCGCCCGGGCCAGCTCGGGGATGTTCTTGAAGTGTCCGCCGCCGAGCACATCGAGGTAGTGCCGGGCGGGCGAGTCGTTGGGCTTGTCCGCGGCCTGGATGCCACCCTGGGCCATGCGGGTGTTGGCGTCGCCGACCCGGAGCTTGGTGACGAGGAGAACGTCCGCGCCCTCGGCCTGCGCGACCAGCGCGGCCGCGACTCCGGCTCCGCCGCCGCCGATGATGAGGACCTGTCTCTTATACACATC
>OMKS01002350.1_pt1 | contig 15852 bp, 18 predicted proteins | sample 1674721 | NCBI WGS metagenome assembly OMKS01 (sample SAMN06264996, study PRJEB25208) | sediment metagenome | isolation source: hot spring sediment | place: USA: California | collected 2014-09-02
TTTTTCAAGCAGAAGACGGCATACGAGATCTAGTACGGTCTCGTGGGCTCGGAGATGTGTATAAGAGACAGTCCTCCCCGCACGCCGTGCAAAGCCACGTTGCCATTCCACCCACGCTCCCTGGGCGCGGATTATACCGGGCGGGGATGAGGTAGGATCCATCCCTAACAGGGGTCGACCTTGCGTTGACCCACCATCCGGCAGGGGGGCGGCGGTCCTCCACATGGACCGGGTGTTCGCCCGCCATGTCGAGCTCATGGCGCGGGCGGGGGTGCCGGAGGAGGAGGCACAGAGGGCGGTCGCGGAGAAGCGGTCCGAGGACCGGATCACGGGCCAGATCCGCAACTACGAGCGGCTGCCCGCCCTCGCCAACCTCCTCGGGATCGCCTACATGAACATTCACACCCCGCTCGGTGAGATCGGCCGCCGAGACCTCATCGCGCACTTTCGTGACCGGTTCGGGGAGTTCCGCCACGCCCTCACCGAGATCCAGTGCCCGGTGGGGGATCTCCACAACCGGCTCGGGCGCGTCGCCGCGGAGCCCGTCCAAGGCCCGTAGGCCGGCTGCCCCGCCGTCTACGGCCCCACTACAGGCCGAGGGCCTCGAAGATGAGGGACCAATCCAGCGCTCCCATGAAATCCTCTAGCGTGGTGAGCCCAAACGAGCTCACGAGCGTGAGGAGGAGGTTCTCGATCCCCTCCGCCGGGGCGACCATGAGCATTCCAGTGAGGGCCTGCGGGGTCAGCCCCAGCCGGGCGAGCGAATCGGCGAGGGTCGGGTTGACGGTGAAGAACGTGGCCAGGAGGGTCGTGAACGCCTCGGGATTCGCATCGCGCATCTGAGCGAGGCCGGACGAGAGGAGCTTCACCAGGACGGGCACCGTGCCGAAGTAGGGCCTGCCCACCGGTCGTTCCCCGACGAGCCACATCACGAGGATCGGCTTAGCCTCGACCGGCTCCCAACTGAGCTCGACGAACCCCATCTTGGCGAGCGAACCCTGGAACAGGAACTCGGCCGCCGTGTCCGTCCCCGTCACGTTCTGGAACCCGCCTCCGATCTCCAGCTTCCCGACGAGGGCCACCGGCCGGTCGAACCCGATCTGGAGCCCGGTCACCGCCTGGCCGGTCCCGTTGGCAAACCAGCCGATGGTCCGGTTTCCCACGGTGAACAGTCGCATCGCGATCCCCTCCCCCAGCGCCAGACCGGCCATAGCCAGCGTAAGGCCGAGGAAGAGCACGCACTTCTTGATGAACAAGCGGATCACCTCCCCTGACGTTGAGGAAGCATTGTAGGGTGTCCAGGGAAAGGGGACAAGAGCGGGGAACCTCCCTCCCCATGGCTTCCTCCGCGGGTGGCTTGGCGAAGAGGCGGACCTGAGAGAGGGTGAAGGAGCGCCCCCCCGGCCCTGTCCAAAGCTCTTGCGCTTCTTCTCAGTGGCGCCTCCACGGGGGAGGGCTAGAGTGGCCGCGGTAGGAAAGGAGGTCGCGTGTCAGCGGACAAGGCGCGGACTGGAAAGAAAGCTCTGTGGAAAGGTGTTGTCCTCGTGCTGATCGGAGCAGCGATGATGGGTGGGTCGTCGGTGGGGGTCGCTTCCCAAGCGCAGCCCTCCCTCGCCGCGCTCTCCACGGAGAACGCCCACCTTTTCGCCGCCTGCTACGACGCGATCCAGCTCCAAGGAGAGGGGATGATCGTCTTCGAGGAGGCGCTCGCCCCCCTTGCTGCCCCGTGCTACGACGACAACCCCCTCGCTCGCTGCTGCTGTGAGCGTGGAGGTCTTATCCGCAATGTGGTCCGCACCACGCGCGAGCTCGGGGCTTACCTCGTGCGGGCGGGGTATGAAGCGGAGATTGTGAGCGCCGCGATGGAGCAGTGGCTGCGGTTCATCCACGGCGACTACTACGTGGCGCGGGCCCTGGCCGCGATGGGGGAGGATCCGATCGCCTACCGCCTGTTCAAGCCGGAGAATGGTGCCTGCTACCGCAACCTGTGCAACGCCCCGTTGCGGGAGGGGGGGTGTGGGGGGATGGGATCCGAGGTGATCGTGGGCAGGTCCAGGATCTAGACGGCTTTCCCTTTCTCCCGGCTGGCCCGTTGTGGCGGCAACGCTGGCCCTTAGAATGGGGGGAAAGGAGGCGCGGGTGGATATCGTGGTCCCCGACCTCGGCGAGGTGGGGGAAGTGAGGCTCGTACGCTGGCTCGTCGCGGCTGGGGAGGAGATCGAGTCCGGCCAGGCGGTGGCCGAGGTGGAGGCGGAGAAGGCGGTGTTCGTGGTCGAGAGTCCCGCCAGAGGGGTGCTCGACCAGATGACCGTTGCCGTGGGGCAAACCGCTCGTCCGGGGGACGTGATCGCCCGTCTGAGGGAGGGGTGAACGCGGCTCTCTACGTCGACCTCGGCCGCATTCGCTATGGCCCAGCGTTCGCCCTCCAGCATCGCCTCCACGCCCTGCGGCGGGAGGGGAAGGTCCCCGATGTCGTCCTCGCCCTTGAACACGACCCAGTGATCACGGTCGGCTGCAGCGGAAAGGAGGGCCACATCCTCCTCTCCCCCGACGAGCTCGTGCGGCGAGGGGTGGAGGTGTTCCCGGTGGAACGGGGGGGCGACGTGACGTACCACGGTCCAGGACAGCTCGTTCTCTACCCAATCCTCGACCTCCGGGAGCGGGGGAAGGACCTCCGGCGCTTCGTCTGGGCCCTCGAGGAGATCATGATCCGGGTCGCCCGCGCGCTCGGCGTCGTGGCGGAGCGGCGGAGGGGATTCCCCGGAGTGTGGCACGAGCGGGGGAAGCTGGGGGCGATCGGGATCCACGTGCGAGACTGGGTGACGATGCACGGGCTCGCCCTCAACGTCGACCTCACGCCGGATGGATTTCAGTGGATCGTCCCGTGTGGGATCGCGGGGGCGAGGGCGGTGTCGATCGCCGATCTCGTCGGGCCGGTCCCGCTGGAGGCGGTGAAGGAGAGGGCCGGCGCGGTGATCGCAGACGTATTGGGGGTCGAGCTCGCCCCGCTCGGAGGAGAGGTGATCGCGGCGTGGCAGAGAAGCCAGATTGGCTGAGGGTCTTCGTCCCCACCTCCTCCCTCCCCAGTGCGCGGCATGTGGACAGAGCATTGTCTGGGTTCGGGATTCACACCGTGTGCCGCTCGGCGCGATGCCCGAACCTCCCCACCTGCTGGGGGCAGGGAGCGGTGACGTTCATGATCTTGGGCGACGTTTGCACCCGCTCGTGCCGGTTCTGTGCTGTGGAACATGGCCGGCCCGCCCCCCGCGACCCCGGAGAGCCGTTCCGGCTGGCGCAGGTCGTACGGGAGCTCGGGCTCCGCTATGTCGTCCTGACCTCGGTGGATCGCGATGACCTTCCCGATGGGGGGGCAGGACACTACGCGGCCGCGATCCGCCTCCTCCGCCAGACGGCGCCGCAGGCAATCGTGGAAGCCCTCATCCCCGACTTCGGGGGGGAGAGGGGCGCGCTGGACGCGGTCGTCGGCGCTGGCCCCCACGTGGTGGGGCACAACCTGGAGACGGTGCGGCGCCTGACCCCGGCCATTCGCGATCGCCGTGCAGGCTATGATCTTTCCCTGTCCGTCCTCCGCGCCGTGAAGGAGATCGCGCCACGAGCGGTCACGAAGAGCTCGCTCCTCCTGGGGCTGGGGGAGACGGAGGAGGAGGTGGGCGAGGCGCTCGCTGATCTCCGCGCCGCGGAGGTGGATGTGGTGGTCTTGGGGCAGTACCTCCGACCCACGGCGCGGCAGCTTCCCGTGGTCCGCTACGTCCCCCCCCCGGAATTCTGCCGGTGGGCCCAGCGCGCCCGGGAATTGGGGTTCCGGGGGGTGGTGGCTGAGCCGTTGGCCCGCGCCTCGTTCCGAGCGGCGGAGATCTACGCCGGGCTGCGATGAGGGCCCTCCTCGACCTCGCGTGCCGCGACCCCCGGCTCAACCTCGCCCTCGACGAGGTGATCCTCTGCGAGGTGGCGCGGGGAGCGGTCCCTCCCACCCTGCGGGTGTGGCGGAACGGGCGGTGCGTGGTCGTGGGGAGGGGGCAGAGGGTCGAGGATGAGGTCGACCTGGAGGCATGCTGCCGGTTGGAAATCCCCGCGCTTCAGCGGCGCTCCGGCGGGGGGGCAGTGTACCATCACCCGGGCAACCTGAACTTCTCCCTCTTCCTCCCCCTCGTCGGGCCGTGGACCTCGGTGCGACAGTCCCTGGACCGGATCACGGGCCTCCTCGCCCAGGCCCTGGGAGGGAGGTGGGGGCTGCCCGCCGAGGCCTGGGAGGGGGCCGTGTTCGTGCGGGGGCTTAAGGTCTCCGGCTCGGCCCAGCTCCGCCGGCGGGCCCTCCTCCACCACGGGACGCTCCTCCTTTCTCCGGACGGGATCGCGATGGAGGAGGTCCTCCTCGCCCTCCGCCCGGGCTACAGCCCGCGGGGCGTCCCGTCCCGCTCTGCGCCGGTGGGGGATCTGTCCTCCCTCACCGGGCGTCACGTGACGGTCGACGACGGGATCCGTACGGTCCTCGACGCGTTTCGACCCCTCGGCCGGCTGGCGCCGGAGGAGCTTTCCCCGCGGGAGTGGGCATTGGCTTACTCCTCGTCCGCCTCGGAGGGGAGGCCATAGACGTGCTCGCTCCGCGCGACCGGGCCATCGTGGCGTGGCAGCTCGGCCGGCCGCCCGTCGCGGCGATCGGTGTTGCTCACCGCTGCCCATACGGGTATCCCCAGGTGGTCGTGACCCACCCTCTCCATCGGGATGATGAACGGTTCGTCGTGTTCCCGACCCTGTTCTGGCTTTCGTGCCCGTTCGTCGGCGCCGCGGTGGCGCGCCTGGAGTCGACGGGGGGCGTGAAGCGGTTCGAATCACGCCTCGCCCGGGATCCCGCCCTCGCCGTCCGCTCCCGGGCCGCCCATGATGCCTACCGCGAGGAGCGGCGCGCCCTTCTCTCCCTTGAGGAACTGGCCTTCCTCCGAGATGTGGGCGCGCTCGACCGGCTGGAGACAGGGATCGCCGGGCTGGCGAGCCCCCACCGAGTGAAGTGCCTCCACGCCCACCTCGCCCATTTCCTCGCCCGGGGGGAGAACCCGATCGGGGAGGCCGTCGCCACGGAGCTCATCCAGCTCTTCTGCCCCGCCGAGCGGGTGTTGTGTGCAGGGATCGCTGAGGAGGGCCCGTCGTGTTGCCAGCGCTGAGCTCGGTTCCCTATACTTCTCCAAAAGGAGGTTCACCGTGCAAGAGTACCTCGCATTTCGGAAGATGCTGACTCCGATGGCAATCCAGATCATCTTCTGGATTGGTGTTGCTGCCTGTGTCATCTTGGCGCTGGTGGGGATCGTCAGCGGGGCGTCGGCCCCTGTCGGCGGTGGGAGACAAGTGCTGGGCGGCATCCTCACCCTCCTCCTCGGCCCGATCGTTGTCCGGATCTCGTGCGAGCTGTTGATCGTGGTGTTCAGGATCCTCGACGTCCTCACCGAGATCAAGGAGAAGCAGGGCAAGGGTTAGGAGAGGGCCAACGGGCGGACGGAAAAGGGGCCGCCTGTCGGCGGCCCCTCGGTCCGAGCTGAACGCCGTCCTCTTTACGGATCGATGGTGACAGACGGCGGGTGGTTCACGTTGAGGACCCTGATCAGCATTGTGTCCTCAGCAACCGCACCGCAGGGATCCATGACACTCAGGGTAACCGTAACCCAGAGGTCATCGCAGCCCGGGACTTCGGGGGCGACGAAGATCGGGCACAGGGTGTCGGCGTTGATGAGCGTGCCTGCGCTCGCCGACCAAGATACGGAGAGCTTCTCCCCGTCCGGATCGCCCGCCCGGGCGAGGATCATGATCTGGCCCCTCTCCGGCACCTGGAGATCAGGCCCCGCGTCGGCCCACGGGGGGTTGTTCAAGTTCCGCACATGGATGCGCACCGTGTCCTGCGCCACCGCGCCGCAGGCATCGGTCACGGTGAGGGTGAGCTCGACCGTCTCTCCGTCGCAGCGGCTGGTGAGCGGGGCAGTGTAGATCGGGCGCAGGGCACGCGGGTTATCGAGGCTGCCGCGACCGCAGGCGATCGTCCATTGGTAACTCAGTTCATCACCATCAGGATCGCACGCCGATGCGAGGAGCTGGACCTTGCCTCCTTCATCCACCGCCTGGTCCGGCCCGGCGTCCACCACCGGGGGGTGGTTCACGTTGAGCACGTGGAGGACGAGCTCGTCCCTGCTCGCCGCCCCGCAGGCATCGACTGCGACGAGGGTGATCCTCACCTTCTCGCCGTCGCACGACTTCACCCACGGCGCGTAGTACGTCGTTTCGAACGCGTGGGGATCGGAGAACGTCCCCGTGGGGGCGGACCACGTCACCTGGACCTCGTCGCCATCGGGATCATGGACGATCGCGCGCAGGACGATGCTCCCGCCCTCGACGACGGTCTTGATCGCGGGCGCCACATCGCACACGGGCGGCTGCGAGGTCGGCGGGGCGGAGGGCGCACAGACCGGCGTGCAGGCCGGGGGCATTGGGGTGGGCGTGCAGGTCCCCTCGTCGTAGATGAAGTTGTTCCCCGACCCACCGTCGATCACGTTGCAGCCTGGACCACCGAGGATGATGTCGTTGCCGGGCCCACCATACAGCTTATCGTCCCCCGCCTCGCCCTCGATCCGGTCGTTTCCGTCCTCTCCGTAGATGATGTCATCGCCGGCCCCGCCGAACAGGAGGTCATCCCCCCCTCCGCCGAGGATCAGGTCATCCCCGTCGCCTCCCTGGACGAGGTCGTTGCCGGAGCCACCGATGAGGAGGTCATTCCCGGCGAAACCGAAGATCTGGTTGTTCCCCCCGACCCCGACGATGAGGTCGTTCCCCGAGGTTCCGAACAGGACGTCATCGCCCTCCGTCCCCACGATGACGTTCTGCGGCGGGTTCCTCTCCAGGAAGCACAGGATCACGTCCCACATCGGGTCCTTGCACACAACGTACGGAAGGTGCTTCATGAGCAGGGCCACGATCTCCGGATCGACTTTGTACTTGGCGAGGCAGTCGGGGATCACAACCTGGGGAGGAGTGACCGGCGCCACGGCCTCGCAGAACGCAGCGGCAAGGTCCGCCGGGTCGCGGGCGACCACCAACCGGCCGCCTCCCGCAGTGGCCATCGTCTGCAGGATGCGCTCTGTGTCGGAGGTGAGGGCGAAGCCGACGATGTCGAGCGTGTAGCCCGATGCAGCGAGGCGCTGTGCTTCCGCGACCGGATCCCCGTCGCAGGTCTCTCCCCCGTCGGTGAGGAGCACGATCCTCGCCGGAGGCGGGACGCGGGCCGCGATGAAGCGGAGCGACTCCGCGAGGGGCGTCTTCCCCATCGCCGTCAAGCTCGTGATCCTCGAAGCGAGGGTTGCCCGCTCCGCCGCCGCATAGGTCGCCAGCGACGCGATGAGCTCGATGTCCCGACAGGTCGCAGGCTCTTGCGTCTTGGGGATCCGGTGGCCGAACACCGCGACCGCAAGCAGCGTGTCCGCGGCCAGGCAGTCCAAGCCGAGGATCACGGCCTCCTTCGCCCACTCAAGCCGCGTCGGCCCTCCGTTGAGGGCGAGGTTCATCGAGTCCGATGCGTCGAGGATCACCGCCAGCCTCTGCGGGGCCGCCCACGCGGTCAGGGCGAAACCACACGCCACCATGAACACCATGATCTTCTTCATCGTTGCCTCCCTGGGTCCATCTCCATCACGCCTCGTCGTCCACGGGGAACGGCCCACGCGGCCATCGTCCGCGGGACATCGGGGAGGAGTATAGCTGGGAATTCGTTCCTGTTCTGTGACGGAAGCTACATTTCACGCGCGGACATACTTCCGCCCCGGCAATTCCTGGACGCGGCCGGCGAGGACGAGGTCGAGGAGGATCTGGGAGACCTGCGGGTGGGGGAGGCCAGTGCGGGCCACGATCTCCGACGGATCGAGTGGTTCTTGGGAGAGGAGCCCGTACACGCTCTGGGCCTCGGGAGGGAGGGTCGGGGCAGCGGGAAGGGGCAGGGACGGCATTCCCAACTCGGCCAGGACGTCGTCGGCCGACAGGACGGGCTTCGCCCCGTCCTGGAGGAGGCGGTTCGATCCTCGTGATGCCTCTGAGGTGATGGGGCCGGGGACGGCGAGGACTTCCTTGCCCTGAGCCAGGGCGTGGTCCACGGTGATGAGGGCCCCCGACCGCTCGGGGGCCTCGACGACCACCACCGCCCTGGCCAGCCCGGCGATGATCCGGTTCCGCCGGGGGAACGTCCACTGCGATCCCGGCATCTCCCACGGGAACTCGGACATGACCGCTCCCCGCTTGGCGATCTCCGCGATCAGGGGCTCCCTCCCCGCGGGATAGGGCTTCCCCAGCCCCGAGCCCAGCACCGCGATCGTGCGACCGACGGAGAGCGCGCCCTCATGGGCAGCGGCATCGATCCCCGGTGCGAGCCCGGACACCACCGTCACCCCGCGGCCGGCGAGCTGGGCGGCGAGCTTCTTCGCCACCACTCTCCCGTAGCTCGTGCAGCGGCGGGTGCCCACGATCGCGACTGCGCACGCGTCCTCGGGTTTCCATCCTCCGCGCACGTACAGGACAGGTGGGGGGATCGGGATCTCCCGGAGCGGGGCGGGGTAGCCCGGATCGTCGAGGGTGAGGATCTCCGCCCCGGCGCGGCCCGCAAGGAGGATCTCTTGTTCTGGATCGGCGGTCGCGAGCTCGGAGCTCACCTTGTCCCCGATCTCCGCGCGGAGGTCCTCGGGAAGGCCTCTCGCCAGCGCCTCGCACGCCTCGGCCGGCCCCCCGCAGCGACGGAGGAGGAGCTCCCGCCGCCGTGGGGTGAGGGACGGGAGGAGGTTCAGTCCCACCCAAGCCAGCTTGCGGTCCATCGGGCCGATGGTAGCAGGGCCAGGCCCCGTGGGGTAGGATCTGGCCAAGGAGGCCCGCGATGACATGCCGGTTGGGGATCGTCCTTCTCGCTCTTCAAGGGCTGGTGGTGCTCGCGACGGGCCAGGGCCTCGTGGAAGGCACGTTCGCTGAACACGCCCTCGTCAGGGTCGGTACGGAGGAGTTCGCCGTGGCCCAGGGGCGGACGGTGGAGATCCGCTCGTGGGCGAACCCAAACCGCGTGAGCCGGACCCTGCGGGGGGCGGAGGCGTTCGTCGTTTCCCTGGCTGTCTCCCCCGACGGTCGGCTCCTCGCCGCCGGGGACAAGGACGGGCACATCATGGTGTGGGAGATCGCCTCGGGCCAGCTCCTCTTCAAGAAGTACGCCCACCGCTTCTCAGTGTGGTCGGTGGCGTTCTCTCCAGACGGGGTGCTCCTTGCGTCAGGGGCGTTCGACGGCACGGTGCGGTTATGGGACACGGGATCGTGGGTGGAGGTGGGGCTCCTCATCGAACCCCGGCTCGTGGACGCCGAGAACAAGGACCGGGCTCACATGGGGTGGGTGAGGTGCGTGGCCTTTTCGCCCGATGGAAGGACGCTCGCCACGAGCGGGTGTGATGGATACGTGCGGATCTGGGATGTGGATACCCTCCGCCTCAGGCGGGATGCGATCCAGGCTGGGATCAACGTATACTTCGTGTCCTTCTCCCCCGATGGGGAGCTCCTCGGGTGTGTTACGAACCCCGGGGAGATCCGGCTCTACCGCACCGACACCTGGGAGGAGGCGATGCGCCTGCGCGCGGGGCGGACCAGTTCCCTGTATGTGATGTCTTTCTCCCCCGAGGGAGCGAAGGTCTTCGCCGGGGGGTTCTCGAACAAGGTGGAGGTGTGGGATCTCGCGACGGGGAAGATGCTCTCCGAGCACCCCGGCCACACGGATAGCATCTGGGGTCTCATCGTGTTCCCCGATGGGAGACGGGTGGTGACGACGTCCCGGGACAACACGGTCCGGTTGTGGACGATCGAAAACTAGCCCTCGCTCAGGGGGCTCCTGTCGTCGCTGCCCCCCGGCGGTCGCACCTCGCGAGGGGGTAGCGTGGGGGGAGCATCTTGCGTTCCGGGCCGAGACCTCTTGCGGGCGGCCCCTCCCCCGGGTTTGGGGATCCCCAGGCGCGGGTCCTCGTCCGCCCCAGCTGCTCGTGGGGCGAGCTCCATCCTGGGCTTCCCACCATCGTTCCCATCCCTCCTGGCACAACACGCGGACCGGCCGCCTCACCCCGGCGATGCTCGATGCTGTAGTGGCCCGTGCCTTGACCTGGCTTCGTCCAGCAACGTCCTCAGGAGGAGAACGCCCAACGCAGCGCACAGCCACCACCGGCCGAATCCCGGACCGACGGGGAGCGACGCCCCAGGGAGGGAGGAGAGCCATCGCACCGTTGCCAGGTAGGGGCCGATGAGGACCCGTTCGGCCAAGAACTCGAGCGGCAACGAGGCCAGGAACCCAGCGAGCACAAGGAGGATCCCCCCCCAGAGGATCGCCCCTGTCCACGGGACGAGGAGGACGTTCGCGAGGGGTCCATACGGGGAGAGATAGCCGAACGCGGTCCCGATGACCGGCATCGCCCCCATCTGGGCGCACAGGGTCACCGCGAGGAGGTCCGCCGGTCGGCGGACCCACCTGGGGAGGCGTCCGCGCAGCTGCGAACCTGTCCAGCCCGGGAGGAAGAGGAGGATCCCGGCTGTGGAGAGGAACGAGAGCTGAAACCCCGCGTCGAGTGCGGACCACGGCCAAAAGATGAGCACGACGATCGCCGCGAACGCGAGTCCCTGGAGGGGGTCGAGCCACTTCCTCAGGACCCAACCTCGCTCCCAGAGGAGCCAAAATAGGCTGAGGATTGCGAACATGGTCGCCGCTCGGATGAGGGAGACCCGCGCCCCGCCGAGGAGGACGTAGAACCCCACCGCGGGCACGAGGATCGGGTACCGCCACGCAGGACGGAGCCGTACTAGCCCGAGGAGCCACCATCCCCCGGCGGCGAGGATCCCCACGTGGAGGCCCGAGAGAGCCAGGACGTGGGCCACCCCGACCAGCCGAAACGCCTCTTCCTCCTCGTCGGGGAGCCTTCCCCGTGCCCCAAGGAGGAGCGCGGCTAGTAGGTCCGCGGCCGGCGCCGGCAGCGTTCGGTCCAGGTGGGCAAGGAGATCCTGCCGAACGCGCGATGCCCAGCGGGAGAGCCCCGCTTTGCCCGCGGCGAGGACCTCGGCCTCGGTGGCCCAGAACAGGCCGTGGACCCCCCGCCGGGCGAGGCTCTGCCGCCACGCCTCCGGCTCGGGACGCCCCCACCGCCCCACAAGCCGCACCCGATCCCCGGGATCGAACGCCCTCCCGTGGGGGACGTAGGCGAGGAGGTTGGCGGGGAGGTTGTCCAGGGCGAGGGTGAACGAGACGTTCTTGGTGCGGGGCTCGGGGATGTCGAGGACACGGCCCGTGACCTCCCGCAGGTTGGGGAGCTGAAAGGAGAGGTATGCGGGGAGGTTCTCCCGGACTGGGAGGGCGAGGCCGAGGGCGAACGCCGCCGCCCACAGGGCCACGGCGGAGCGGCGCCAAGCCGCGAGGGCGAGCGCCCCACCCCCCGCCGCCAGGGCGAGAGCCCCCGGGTACAGGGCGTAGCCGAACGCGATCCCGAACCCCAGGGCAGCGCCGATCCCAGGAAGGAGCGCCCGTCCCACTGGCCATCGCCTCCGCGGGGAGTATAATGGTCGCGCTTGGGGGTGACCGGTCTCGACGGGAACACCGAGGCCAGGCTGCAGGCGGAGGTCCGCCTCCTCCTAAATCCGGCGGAACGGCAAACAAACGCCGACTACGCAACTGTTCCTGCTTACGCTCTGAACTAGCGTAGGCCGTCCGCGGCGCCCCCGCCCGTGGGGTGCCGTTGGGCGTCGACAAGGCGGGCTAGCCTAGGTCGCTGGCCTTGGGCGGCCGAGGTGAACCTTCGCAAGGCTGGGGGCCGAGCGATCCCGCCCGCGGGAGCGTGAAGCCCGAGAACAAGAACGCGGGCTAAGCCTGTAGACGCCGAAGCCAAGGGGTTTTCGGACGGGGGTTCGACTCCCCCCACCTCCACCAGGCGGCGTAGCCAAGCGGCAAAGGCGAGGGACTGCAAATCCCTTATTCCCCGGTTCAAATCCGGGCGCCGCCTCCCGGACGGTCACAGGTCGCAGGTCTCAAGGAGACGGACGCGCCGGGTTCTCCTGACTTCCGGACCTTGGACTTGCCGACTGTCTTCTCGGGTGGTTAGCTCAGCTCGGTAGAGCACGCGCTTGACGTGCGCGGGGTCGCAGGTTCAACTCCTGCACCACCCACCACGGCGGCGGCAAGGCTGTTCCCCTTGCAGAGCGGCGGACCTCACCCCCCGCCCACCGGCGGGAGAAGGGTCAGGACGTCCCCCTCGTCAAGGGGCGTGGTGAAGCCCCGCTTGAACTGGATCGAGATCCCGTTGACGAGGGCCGAGACGTGGCGACCGATCCGACCGCCGGGCCCGTAGATCCTCTCCCGCAGCTGCGGATAGCGCTCCACGAGGGCCGCCACCGCCCGCGCGACGTCGGCCCCGGGAGGGAGGTCGAGGGGGATCGAACCCTCGCCGATCTCGGCTCGGAACGGGAAGAACACGTGGACCTCGACCTTCATCCGTCCTCTGCCACCAGCTTCCGCGAGATCTCGCGCTGGCGGGGAATGAACTCGTAGAGGTGTTCGTCAACGAGCCTCCCCCCCCGAACGCGGATCTTGCCGTTCACCATCACGAGGTCCGCGTACTGGGCCCCGCAGTGGACGAGGGCGGCCACGGGGTCGGCCGCGCCCGCGAATTCAAGTGCAGACAGGTCCCACAGAGAAAGATCGGCGCACTTGGCTGCTTCGAGCGAGCCGAGCTCTTGATCCCGGTGGAGGACGCGCGCCCCCCCGAGGGTGGCGAGCTCAAGCGCCTGGCGGGGGGTCATCGCCTCCGCCCCACCCCTCACCCGGGCCAAGAGCATCGCCTGTCGCGCCTCGCGGATCATGTTCGAGGCATCGTTCGAGGCCGAGCCGTCCACGCCCAGCCCCACCGCCATCCCCGCCGTGAGGACCTCCGGGAGGGGAGCGATCCCCGACCCGAGGATCATGTTCGAGGTCGGGCAGTGGGCCATCCCCACCCCGGCCCGGGCGAGGCGGGTGATGTCGTCGGGGGTGAGGTGGACGAGGTGGGCGAGCCACACGTCGCTCGCGAGCCAGTCCACGCTTTCCAGGTAGTCCACCGGCCGCATCCCGAACTTCGAGAGGCAGAACTCCTCTTCGTCACGCGTCTCGGCGAGGTGGGTGTGGAGGAGGAGAGCATGCTTTCGAGCGAGTTTGGCCGTCTCCCGCATCAGCTCCTGCGTCACGGAGAACGGGGAGCAGGGGGCGAGGGCGATCCGCACCATCGCCCCGAATGAGGGATCGTGCCACTTCGCGATGAGGCGTTCGCTATCGGCAAGGATCTCCTCCTCCTCCTGGACCACGTCCGGCGGGGGGAGGCCGCCCTCGTCGCGGGAGAGGGACATCGAGCCGCGGGTAGGATGGAAGCGGATCCCCACCTCTCCCGCGGCCTCGATCTCGAGGTCGGTGAGCTTCCCCTTCCCGCGGGGGAAGAGGTAGAGGTGGTCGGTGGTCGTGGTGCAGCCGGAGAGGAGGAGCTCGAGGCACCCCACGATCGCTGAGGTGCGCACCGCTTCTTCGTCGATCCCCCGCCATTTCTCGTACAGGAAGAGGAGCCACTCGAATAGTCCCTTGTCCTGAGCCCCGGGCACGGCGCGGAAGAGGGTCTGGTAGAGGTGGTGGTGGGTGTTGACCATCCCTGGGATCATGACGCGGTCCCGGCCATCGATGACCTCGTCGAACGGGCCCGCCGGCGCGGGCCCCTCCCCCAGCGCCGTGATCCACTTCCCCTCGACGAGGAGCCATCCGCCGCGCAGCTCGCGGCGCTCCGGGTCGAAGGTCGCGATCGTGTTCACATCGCGAAATAGGATCCGGTTCACCGTCTCCTCCTCCCCCCGTGGTGGAGGCGGACCTCCGCGGGGTCGGACGTTATGTCCGACGTGCGCCTCTTCGTCGGGCCTCAGGCCCGACGCCACGGCTCCCGTCGCGCATCACAGCTTGAGATCAGCCTGGTGGCAGGTCTCGAGGAACGCGGTGAGGAGCTTGATCGCGGCTTCGATATCGTCCACATGGGCGGCCTCCACCGCGGAATGCACGTACCGGGTGGGAACGGACAGGGTCACCACGGCCGCCCCCTCCCGCGCGAGCTGGATCGCGCCCGCATCGGTTCCGCCCCGGGGGAGGATCTCCATCTGGTACGGGATCTTCCTCTTCTCAGCGAGGTCGACGAGGAACCGCACGAGGCCGGGGTGGGAGATCGAAGCGGAGTCCTTGAGCTTGATCGCCACGCCCTTGCCGAGCTTGGTGACCTGCTCGTGGGCGGACACCCCGGGCATGTCGCAGGCGAGGGTGACGTCGAGGGCGACGCCGATGTCGGGGGCGATCGCGAACGCGCTCGCCCGCGCCCCCCGCAGCCCGACTTCCTCCTGGACGGTCCCCACGAGGTAGACGTCGGCCTGGTGCCTCTTCAAGCGGCGCACCGCCTCGATCCCCACGTACACCCCGAGCCGGTCGTCGAGCGCCTTCCCCGACACGAGGTCCCCGACGCGGGCGAACGGCTGGACGAGGGTCACCGGATCCCCGACCCGCACCTTCCGGGCCGCCTTCCTACCGGGGAGCCCCACATCCACGAACAGGTCCTGGATCCGGATCTCCTTCTTCTTCTCCTCCTCGGTGAGGATGTGGATCGGCTTCGTCCCGACGAGGCCGGTGAGGGGGCCCCCCTGGGCATGGACGGTGACCCGGGAGGCGATGAGGGTGCGGGGGTCGAACCCGCCCACCGGCTCGATCCTGAGGAATCCCGTCTCCTCGTCCACGTGGGACACGAGGAACCCGATCTCGTCCATGTGCCCGGCCACGACCACCTTCGGCCCCTTGCCCTTCTTGTGGGCGATGAGGTTCCCGAGCTTGTCCACTTCCATCGTGTCCACGTGCCCCTTCAGGGCACCGCGGACGATCGCCCGCACTGCCTCTTCCCGGCCCGGGATCCCAGCCGCCTCGGACAGCTTGCGCAAAAGCTCCACCGTCTCCTCCTTCGCCCGAGGATGGTATAGGGAAGGCGGCGCGGGCACAACTACCGCCCCCTGCCTGGAAGCGCTAGAATGGAACGCGAGGAGCCCGAGATGATTCCGTTGCGCGATAGTCGACCGAGTGGGATCGTGCCCTACGTCACGATTGTCCTTATCGCCCTCAACGTGGTCTCCTTCCTCTACACGTTGGGCTACTCGGACCGCAGGCTCGTGTTCCTCGATCGCTGTGAGTGGGAGGAGACGTTTGGGCAGTCGGCGCCGGGGTTCGATCCCGTCATGTATCGGAGGTACGGACGGGGTTGCCACTACCCGATCACGGAGCGAGATCAGTTCGTGATCCGCTTCGGACTCATTCCGGCCGAGCTATGGTCGGGGATGGACCTCGCTCCCAAGGTGCCGTTCCCGATCTGGTTCACGATCCTCACCTCGATGTTCCTCCACGGGGGATGGCTCCATCTCCTCGGGAACATGCTCTACCTGTGGATCTTCGGGGACAACATCGAAGCCGCCCTCGGGCGGTGGAGGTTTCTCCTCTTCTACCTCCTCGCTGGTGCAGGGGGGGCCCTGCTTCAGGCGGCGGTGAGCCCCCGGTCGACGGTCCCGATAATCGGGGCCTCGGGGGCGATCGCGGGAGTGCTGGGTGCCTATCTCATCCTCTTCCCATGGGCTCGGGTGCTGACGGTGGTCCCCCTGTTCTTCTTCCTCCATTTCTTGGAGATCCCGGCGTTTATCCTGCTTGGATTCTGGCTGTCTCTTATACACATCTGACGCTGCCGACGAAGAGGATAGTGTAGATCTCGGTGG
>OMKS01002351.1_pt1 | contig 15842 bp, 16 predicted proteins | sample 1674721 | NCBI WGS metagenome assembly OMKS01 (sample SAMN06264996, study PRJEB25208) | sediment metagenome | isolation source: hot spring sediment | place: USA: California | collected 2014-09-02
CAAGCCGCGTCATCCGTGGGAAGGGAAAACGCTCGTCGGGAGGTAAGCGTTCAGGTGATTGAACGATGGGACACGGATCGACACAGATTGCACAGATTTTTTCCATCGAATGCCAAGTAAAGCCTGCTTGATGGCCTCAATCTGTGTGAATCCGTGGAAATCTGTGTCCAATGTTCCCTGGCCTGAACGGTTGCGTCGAGAACCGCCCAACGTTCACGGGATGAATCATTTCGACGCGGGCATTGTAACACAACCCGCCGATTAAGCAAGAAAAAAGGGCGCGCGGGCCATTGGCAAGGTGATCAGAAGCCAATACACTGCCTGCCCGCGGCCGGATTGTGATCCGGCGGGCACAAGGTGAGCAGCAGTTACCAGCATGCAACGTATGACATGCCATATTTGTGGCTGTGACGACTATTTCTCTCATTCCCATCGTGCCCTCTCACTAGGAAGATATGACAGAACTACAATCGAACGGTGTCCAAATTTCGCTTAGAACTGGACAACCCTGCGTAATGCGCCCTACCACTTGGCGTAATCACTGCTCATCTTGCGGTATTCGATGAAGCGTTCATCGAGCAGCTTGGCCGCCAAGATGATCTGGCTGCATTCCTCCAGCGCACTGGTCCACTGGAAGGCCTCGTCCAGCGTCTGCCCTGCGGCGAAACTGCCGTGACCACGCAACATAACGACCTTGTATTCCTTCAGGGCCTCGGAGATGGTCGCTGCCATCTCTGGGCTGCCGGAGGCCATCTCAACCGAGACGACGGGCACCTTCTTCAGCAGATACGAACCTTCGTTGTCGATGGGCACGATCTCCTCACGGCTCAGCGAAAGGGCGACAGCGGTGCGCGGGTGGGCGTGGGCGACGGCCAACGCCGGGGTGGCCTGGTAGATGGCCCGGTGGACAATCAACTCGGACGAGGCCAGGGCCACGCCGCTGTCGTTTTTCAGCAAGCCGGTCTCGACCAGGTCATCAGGCTTGAGCCGGCCCAGCATCGCGCCCCGCCGCTTGATGATGATCCGGTCGCCGAAGCGCATGCTCAAATTCCCGCCGTGGGAACTGACCAGCCGATCCACGTACATATCCCGTCCAATCTCACGGAATTGCTCGTAAATTCGCTCATCAATCATGGACTGCTCCTGGGGGTTGCGCGATTTGTCATTCGTCACGTCATTCGCTCTTATCCATTTTGGGGCGACAAGGCAAGCGGCTTGAAACAAGATGGGATCGTATAGCGCACCTTTGGTCTGTTCGTGCAATGCGCGCGGTATTCGTGGGAACCGTGACTGATGATAGCAGAAATCGGGACGAATGTCAACGATCTTTACAGGTTGTTTTGCAGCCCGTCAAATCCCCGCCGCCCGGTTTATTGGATGATGTACTGTAACCAATTTGTAACTTTATGGGGGAGCAAGTTGTTGTACAGTTATATCGGTTGATAGAAGATGACGTCCGTTCTCAACCGGACGCACTTGAAAATCTCGCCAAACGCGCTACAATTCTCCATAGAAATGCGGATGGCTGACCCCCTCTTTGTGCACTCAATTCGGGAGGCCCGATGAACTATTACGCTTTGCTTCCACTGGCGGGTTTCTTCTTGAACAGCATGCTCATCACCTACGTACTGGCGAGACGTCAACAGACTGCCCAGGTTCGGGATTTCGTCGCATTCGCCGGCGCGGCCGCCCTCTGGTCGCTGATGAGTTACTTTATCTGGTCTCCTATGGCCCCGCATTGGACGGTGCCCTTGCTAAAGTTGAATGCCCCTATCTGGTTTCCTATCGGCTTTCTTTTTCTTAACTTCGTCTACAGCCTCCTGGAGCGTAAAAAGGATGCGCCGTACGTCCTGACGCTGATCGCCGTGTTGATCGCCGACGGCCTGGCATTAACGACAGACCTGGTCATCAGCAGCGATCCCTACATTCAATATGATTGGGGACGTGCAGCCCAGGCTGGCCCATTGCTCGCGCCATTTGCCCTCACTGTCGTCGCCCTTCCGCTGCTTTACGCATTGATCCTGCTCAGTCGCCGGATGCGCCAGACCGACGATGCCCCGTTGAAAAACCAATTGAGACTTCTGATCATCGGCAGCGGCATCGTGCTCGTCACCGCCCTGACGACCGATATTTTCATTCCGATCGTGCTCCAGATCGAAGATTTCATCGAGTTGGCCTCGTCGGCGACCTCAATTCAAGCCATCTTCATTGCCTGCGCCATCACCAAATATCAGTTTCTGTCGGTCAACGTGGAGACGGCGGCCCGCGATTTGTTTGACAGCATGCACGATGGGGTCATCATCGTCGATCAAGAGGGCCGCGTCACCCAGGTCAATCGCACCGCCCGGGAATTGTTCAAGTTGACGGAAAAGGACACCGATCTGCGCGCCACCCGCGTTTCGGATCTCATAGATGATTACACGGTGGCTGCGCCTGGCGGCGGCGGTGAACTCAAAGTCCACATCGATGGGCAAACCCGTTTTCTTTCCCTCTCGCGTTCCGACGTCATCCAGGATGGGAAAAGCCTGGGCGAGATCGTGCTCTTGCGAGACGTCACCGAGATCAAAAGAGCGCAGGAGATGTTACAACGCCACGTGGGCGACCAGGTGCGCGGGAGCGCCGACCAACTGAGCGATGCCTCCAACCGGCTGACGCTCGTCTCGCAACAGGTCGAGGAGACCTCAACACACATCGTCAGCACGATGAAGTTGATGGTGGAAGAGGTCAAGAGACAGGCGGAGGCCGCCGGTGACGTGAGCGACGTCACAGAGCGTACTGCCGCCATCATCCAACACGTGGCCGACCAGGCCCAATCGGGAGCCCGTGGGGCCAGCGGCGCGGCCGACGTCGCCCGTACCGGCGCCCAGACGATCGAGGAGATGATCGCTGGGATCAGCACAATCAAGGACAAGGTCCAGGTCTCGGCCCAGAAGGTAGCCGAGATGCAAGAAAGCTCGATCCAGATCGAGAAGATGGTCGGTGTGATTCAAGACATATCAGCCCAGACTAACCTCCTGGCGCTGAACGCCGCGATCGAGGCGGCACGCGCCGGGGAGCAGGGTAAGGGATTCGGCGTGGTTGCCGGTGAGATACGACGCCTGGCCCAATTGACGGGCGAAGCGACCGACGAGATCACCAGGGCGACGCATGGTATCCGCCGCTCAGTGATTGAGGTCGTCGATGCGATGGACGACGGCATCAACGAGGTGGAAACGGGCGTCCACCGGGCCCAGGAGTCAGGCGCCGCGCTGGCGCGCATCTTGCAGACGGTAGAGGCGGTCAACCACCAGATGAAGCGCATCTCACAGTTGGCTATCGAAGAAATGGCGACTGGTTCAGAGAATGTCATCCGCGCCATCGGCGAGATTGTCCAGGGCAGCGACCGAAACCAGGACTCGGCCAAACAGGTCCTGGTCGCCGCCCAGGCGATGCAGGCCCAGGTGATCCAGATGGACGACTCGACCCGCTCGCTGGCTGTGATGGCGCGGGAGTTGAATGAACTGGTCCAAGCTTTTGCCGCCGAGACGGAAGGAACGAAACCACCCGTTTAACGACATATCAAGTGGGCCATGGCCAGCAGCCTGGCGTCTTATCCTCGCAATAGACTCACACGTACATCTCTTGCTCGGTTATCCCCCATCCCCAGGCCCTCCCAGGCAGCGAGCGGAGCGGGGAGCACCGCCTCGACCAGCGTGGCCTCCAATGCCGTGGGATCAAGTTGCATCGTGGCGCCCTGCTCAAGAGTTGACGGAACGGATAACTTGAGTACACTATAACCACCAGTCCATCGAAGAACAAGGAGACGTCTATGTCATCACCCCGTTTTACCGTTCGCCGACTGTTGGCTCGTGTGCTGCCCGAGACGTGGCTGCCCTACGTGTTGCACCTGCGTCCTCGCGCCTGGTTCATCGTGACAGCCCACATGTCGGTCGGGTTCCTGCTGGCTAATGGGCTTGAATGCTCGACCGAGCGCCTGGCGCGCTGGGGGTTGGCCGCGCTGGCCTGGGGCATACTGGGCAATGGCGGTACGCTGGCGATCAACAGCGCCTTCGACCAGGACGAGGGGGACATCGGTTACCTGGAAGCGCCACCTCCTGCCCCTCGTCACCTGGCGTTATTCGCCTTCACCCTGATGGTCCTCGGTTTTTTCATTGCCCTGGCACTGGGCTGGCGGTTTTCCGTCGTCTACGGCGCCTGTTTCGTGATGTCGCTACTTTACTCGACGCCGCCATTTCGCCTCAAGGCTCGGGCCGGATGGGACGTACTCATCAACGCGAGCGGATTCGGCGCCTTGACGCTCTACGCCGGGTGGGCTGCCGCGGTCCGTCCCCTGGAAGCGCCCATCGCTAACGTGATTGCGGCCTTCTTCTTTTTCTTCGTCGGATTTTATCCGCTGACACAGATCTACCAGATGGACGAGGACGCCAAACGAGGCGATTATACCCTGGCCCTGGCGCTGGGCAAGAAATACGCCCTGGCTGTGGGGATACTTGGTGTAGGGATAGGTTTTGGCTTTCTGGCTCTGGAGGTGGGATTGCGCTATTGGGGCAGGCGATCGGCAGGGTTGATCCTGGCGCTGGCGGCCTGGGGCGCGGTGTTGATCCCCTGGTACCGCCATCGTCAGCGGGTGGATACGGCTTATGAGCAGCGTGGTTTCTACCTGGCGCTGTACGCCTGGGCGTTCACCGACATCGCCGTCGTCCTGGCGATGATGCCCCTGGCTGTTTAACCGACGAATTGAGAGGGAGACCCTTCAGATGGAGAGGATAGATCGCAATCGGTGCTTCTGGGGTGCCATACTGGGTTTGGTTGCCGTATGTCTCACGTGGCGCGTATTGACCGCGCGGGCCGCGCTGGTGGAGGCCCCGCAGCCGCCGGCAAAGGTCGCGCCTCACGTCTGGGAAACGGCGATGGAGGATGGAGAGGCGCCGTTCCTGATCGTGCTCACCGAGCAGGCCGATTTGTCTGCGGCGCCCGACCAGCCAAGCCGGGAAGCTCGTCTGCGTTACATCTACGAGGCCCTCCGCGAGGTGGCGTTGCGCACCCAGCCCCCTCTGCACGCCGAACTGAATCGAGCCGGCGTGGATTATCGTCCGTTCTACGTGGTCAATATGATAGCGGCCAAAGGCGACCGGGCGCTCATTTCCAGCCTGGCCCAACGGCCCGAGGTCGCCCACATCGCCGCCAACCCCCGCGTGCGCCAGGCGTTGCCGCAATCAGCGCCGCAACCGGCGCCGCAACCAGCGCTGGATCTTCCACCCGATCAAGCGCGCTCGTTGTCTCCCCAGGCCATCGAATGGGGCGTCAGGCGGGTCAACGCCGACGACGTGTGGGCCCTGGGCTTCACCGGCCAGGGCGTCGTCGTCGCCGGGCAGGACACGGGCTATGAGTGGGATCACCCGGCGCTGAAAAACCAGTACCGGGGTTTCAACGGCGTCACCGTCACCCACGACTACAATTGGCACGACGCCATTCACGCCGAAGGGGGAGACTGTAGCGCGAATTCCCTTGTGCCATGTGACGATAACGGTCACGGTACCCACACGATGGGCACCATCGTGGGAGACGATGGCGGGAGCAACCAGATCGGCGTAGCCCCCGGCGCCCGCTGGATCGGCTGCCGGAACATGCACCAGGGATGGGGCACGCCAGCCTCTTACGCCGAGTGTTTCGAGTTCTTCCTGGCCCCCTATCCCGTGGGCGGCGATCCGTTCGTCGATGGGAACCCGGCCCGGGCGCCCCACGTGATCAACAATTCCTGGACGTGTCCCCCTTCAGAGGGCTGCACCGATCCCGATATACTGGCGGCCGTGGTCGAGAACGTGCGGGCGGCGGGTATCCTGGTCGTGGCCTCGGCCGGCAATTATGGCCCTTCTTGTAACACCGTCAGGGAACCGGCGGCGATCTACGACGCGGTCTTCTCGGTAGGGGCGATTGCCAGCGATGATGGCATTGCCAGTTTCAGCAGTCGCGGCCCAGTGACGGTGGATGGTTCCGGGCGGATGAAACCGGACGTCGTGGCGCCGGGGGTGAGCGTTTATTCCAGTTACCGCGGCGGGGGTTATAAAGAACTCCCTGGCACTTCAATGGCCGGGCCGCACGTCGTAGGGACGGCGGCGTTGTTGTGGTCGGCGGCCCCCGTGCTCATCGGAGACGTGGCTGCCACGGAACACGTCATCACCCGGACGGCTCGCCACCGCACGCCGGATGAAGCCTGCAGCGACGACGCGGCCGGTGACGTGCCCAACAACGTCTACGGCTGGGGCATCGTGGACGCCCTGGCGGCGGTGCAGGAAGACATCCCAGGTTTGGCGGTGACGAAGCAGGTTGCTACTGATACGGTCGCGCCAGGCGCGCTGTTGACCTATACATTGCAAATTACCAACACTGGCACCGTGACCCTCTCGGCCGTCGTGACCGACCATTTGCCGCTGCACATCGAACCAGGCGAGACGGAGGGCGGGACGGCGCTGACGCCCGGCGGCGTGCTCACCTGGACGCCCACCATCACCGCGCCCGGCGGCGTGTGGCGCGAGACGGTGCTAGTCACGGTGGCCAACGATTACACCGGACCGCTGACCAACGTGGTGCACGTCGACACCCTTGAAGGCGCGCGGGGCACGGCGACGGCGACGGTCTCTGTGGTGGCCCTGCCCGTGCTGGACGTGGACAAGCAGGCCAGTTCCGCCGTCGTCTTCGCCGGCGCGCCGCTCACTTACACGCTCATCGTGACCAACGTCAGCGGGATCACACGCGCCGTCCTCGTGACCGATCATTTGCCGCTGCACATCGAGCCGGGCGAGACGGGCGAGGGAACGGCGCTGACGCCCGGCGGCGTGCTCACCTGGACGCCCACCATCACCGTGCCCGGCGGCGTGTGGCGCGAGACGCTCGTGGTGACGGTGGCTTTGGGCTACTCCGGGCCGTTGACCAACGAGATTTACGTCACCATAGACGAGGCGTTGATAGATCATCACGCGGTGCGCGTGATCGTCGTGACCCCCCGCCTGTTCATACCGGTAGTGTTGCGGCAATAGCGCCTTGGCATAAAGGGAAAAGTGGAAAGGAAAGATAGTGACCAGTATTGAAAGTCTACGATTGAAAGTGCGCTCGATGCTCCATTTTTCGGCGCCGTCGGATGCGTTGTTTGTCTACTACGCTTTTTACCACGACGTCGACCGGACCGATCTTTACGTCCACGAGGACGAGCAGGGTCGCGCCGATGGTTTCGTCACCGTCTGCCAGACCGGGCAGCGGCTTTTCACACCCACGGTGCTCTTGCGCACCGCCAAAACCGACGTAGCCGCCGGTCTCTTGGAGCAGGCGTTGGTATCGGGCCGTCCCTATTACTTGATCACCACCCCCGACTTGCGAGATGTGGCGACGCGCGTGATGGAGATCGAACAACCGAGCTTCAATCACATCTATCATCTCGATCTGCTGCGTCTGGCGTCAGAGATCAACGTAATGGTCACGCCCGAACGGGGAGCCAGTGGGTTGCCACGTTTTGTCATCCGGGCACAGGAGGACATCGTCGCCGAGTCGGGGGTCAGTTGGTACTCTCCCCACTTCGCCGAGGTCTTCGTGCGCGTCGAAGCAGCGGCGCGGGAGCGCGGGTGGGGGCGGGCGGTGCTGACGGCGTGCACGCGATGGGTGATTCGTGCATCCCGGCGGCCGGTCTACATCGTGAATGAAGGAAACGAGGCCAGTTTGGCCCTAGCTAAATCGGTCGGTTACGTCGATACCGGCGCGCGGGAATTTGCCGGTGAGGGAATCTGTCGATAATAAGTAGTGGAAGGAGATGATCTATGAACGTCGAGTTGATTGCGATGACGCGATATTTGGCGGAAGATGGCGGGCCGGAAGCCCTCCTGGAGCGAGCCGGGCGGGTATGTTATCGCAGCGAGAGCCGGGGCAATCCGGGCCGTTTCTTGCGGGCGCGGATTCGCGAAGGGCACGAGAGCCTGATCGAACATGCCAGCGCGACGTTTGAGATCAGCGGCATCTCGCGGGCGTGTTCCCACCAACTGGTCCGGCACCGGCTTGCCAGCTATAGCCAGGAGAGCCAAAGATACGTGAAAATGTCTGACCCCGAATGGGTCGTACCGGCAGACATCGAGACAAATCCCGAGGCCAACGCCCTGTGGGAGACCTTCGCCGATGAAGTAAAACGGACGTACCAGGCGCTAATTGACCTGGGCATACGTAAAGAGGACGCCCGCTTCGCGCTTCCTAACGCGACGGCGACGCGCATCATCGTCACGATGAATTTCCGGGAGCTTCTACATATCTTTAGACTGCGCATCTCCCGTCACGCCCAATGGGAGATTCGCGACGTCTCCATTCGGATGCTTGAGCTCATCTATCCCCACGCGCCGCACGTCTTCGGCGACGTGCGAGACGATTTGATAGCACAGTATCCCGACTTCTTCGAGTAAAGACGTAAAAGTCTACACTTTGTTGTCAACCTTTATAAAGTAGAGTGAAATTCTTCTTGATGTGTCGGAAGACGTTCAGTCTCTCATTAAGAATTGTTGTACAAGAATCGTAACGACTCAGCTTGCTGCCCGTTTGCAACGCACGCGCGGGGGTTTGGGGTGTGTGGCACTGGGAGAAAGCGGTCCTTCATTGCCAACAGGCGCGCGATCTGACAGAGGAAGCGTCTCCGCTCGGCCTGGAAGCGCGTATGAAACTGACGCAGGTCGTGGCCGGCCGGGATGAAAAGACGTGGCAGGCGGTGATCGACGGCAAGATGTCCCAGGTCATCGACCATAAGCAGCCTGGCTGTGTAACGCCATTTACCATCTTGTCGATCACGTTGATATCCATTGGCTATACCGTTTATTGCTTTGCGGCCAATAGCGTTGGATTTTGAACTGCTCACCCTGCGCCCGCCGGATCATGATCTGCTCACTTGCCGGCGACGTGTTGGCTTCTGTCACCACCCAGGCGGCGGGTGTGGTAGATGGGGTAAATCTAATCTCAGGAGTAAGATGTGATGGTTGATCAGGTTGCAAATTTGTTGCAATATGGGATCGCCGCCGCCAGGGCGGGACGGGCGGAGGAAGCCCGCCAGGCGCTCATCAAGGTGATCGAAATGGACGAACACAACGAGTCAGCCTGGTTGTGGCTGAGCGGTGTCGTCGACACGGTGGAGAATCGGTATATCTGCCTGGAGAACGTGCTATCCATCAACCCCCGGAATGGGCATGCCCAGGCCGGTTTGCAGTGGCTCGAAGCACAACATCCCGATCTCCCTGCCCGACTGGCTCAGGAGCCCCCTGCTACAGAGGAGCGATGTCCCCGTTGTGAAGCGCCAGTGCCCTACAGTGGCGCATCATGTCCCAATTGTGGTCAGGCGCTCGTCGTCGTCTGTCCGGCCTGCCGGGATTACATCGAGGTGCGGAAGACGGTATGCCCAACCTGTGGTCAACAACTGGGCAATTTCCACGATGGCGTGTCATATTACCTCACCCTGACGCGGGCTTACCTGGCCAACCACCGGGGCGAGTTGGCCGAGACGACTTTGAGCTACGTCGAGGCCGAGGCGGCTAAATCAGCCGACGCCGGTCGTTATCTCGGCGAGATGGCTATCCTGTACGAGCAGATGAGTAAAACCGACCAGGCGATCGCGATCTATAAACGGGCTATCGAGCACACCCCCGACCAAGCGTCGCTTTACGCGCGATTAGGCACCATTTATCGGCGGCGTTCCATGCCAGACGAAGCGCGCTCGATGTATCAACAGGCTATCAAACGGGCCCAGGGCTCTCCTGAGATACTCTTCGAGTTAGCCCGGCTGGATTTCGAGGAGAACGGCGCGACGAAGACGGTTCTCGAAATTCTGCAAGAAGTAATTCGTCGGAGGCCCGATCACGTCGTGGCTCACGTTATCCTGGGCGATCTATACGTCGAATGGAAGCAGAAGGGGCAGGCGGTCGATTATTACGAAAAGGCTTGCGAGCTTTCATCCGAAAAGACGTTGATCGGGCAAGAGGCCCGCCGTAAGCTGGAGCGATTGCGGCCTTCTTTGCCAGAGGAGCGGACCCAAGGGTGGGGAGAGACGTTTCGGCGACTGCTGGGTCTGATGCTGTTGCCGGGATTAGCTGCCCTGATCAACGCTGGCGTTTCGCCCTGGCGAATCAGCCTGGTGGCGTGCCTGGCTCTGTTTGTTGCTGGCGTGGGTGGGTATCTATGGGTGTGCGCCGTCGATATCCCGCGCAACCCGGCGATGCGCGCGCTTTTTGGCCCCCAGGGCGTGAAAAGCACCGGGCAGAAGGCGTTGGTGGGATTGCCGGGGGCGATATTATGGGCGTTGGCATTCGGTTTAATTTTGTGGCGAGTTTAAGGGGGATGGGACATTGATCAATTTCGTGTGGTTCCTGGACATACTTCTCTCATCTATTCTTTTGCTGCCGGTCAAGGACGAACGGGGACGCTATCGCAGTTTTCCGGTCGCTACGACCGGTCTGATTCTAACCAACGTCGCCATTTTCCTGCTGCTCAACTTGGGATTACAGCGCTTGATCGACGACGTGGACGAGTTCCGATCGATCATACTGCCGATGCTGCTCCTGCCGGCTGCCATCGTCCAGGGGCAAGGATTGGGGGCCTTGAGCGTCATCACGGCGAGCTTCATGCATGGCGGGTGGTTCCACCTGATCGGCAATATGTTCTACCTGTTCTTCTTCGGCCGGAAGTTGGAGGACGTATTGGGGCTGGCCAGGTTCATTGTTTTCTACCTGGTCTGTGCTTTCGTCTCGTCTGTGGTGAGCGTGATCAGTTGGACGGCGTTACCGCTGACGCAAGGACAGATTCCCAGCTTGGGAGCCAGTGGAGCGATCATGGGCGTGGTCGGCGCCTATCTGTTTCTCTATTCCGAACAACAGATAAAGACGTTGGTGATGATCGGGGGGATCATTCCTATCCCGTACATGACGTCGATGCCGGCCTGGGTCTTCATTCTTTATACCATCGTCAGCGATTTGGCCAATGGATGGTTGCAGCAGGTGGCTGAATCAGTCGGCTTCATCTACAGCCTGATCAATTCTTTTGCCCATCTGGGAGGCGTCCTCGCCGGACTGACGTGCCTGTATTTTTTCTTGCCCCGTGAGTTGCTCCACTACCGCTACCGGGTCGAAACCTAGCGCTTGATCCACGTGATCTTGACAGGCAGAAAATGGCCCCGATAAGCGACTGTGACGGGCCAACATTGTCCATTTGATCAGGTGCTGCCTGCTAGCCATCATCGCTTTCGAGATAGCGCAGGCTGCTCTCCAAGTACTCTATTTCGTCCATCTCTAGCACCCAAATAGGCGTCGTGGGAAGCTCACGAAGAAGCGGTATGACGTCCTTCTTGTAGTCGATCACGCCACCTGGGACGTCGAGAGGTAAATGCTCGTCGTAAAATCCTCTATGGTTGTTCATGTGGCAATAGACCAGCCAATCGCTGATCTGCTCGATCCAGCGTTGCAGAGGCAAATAATCGGAGAATAGGTAAAAATGTCCCACGTCCAGACATGCACAGAGATTTGGAGATTGGACCTGTTTCAACACGTCCCCAATGATGTGAGGGTCGGGATCCCACATATTCTCCAGCACGATGATGATGTCTCGCTTGATTGCTTCCTCTGCCATCGGCCCCCAGAAGTCGATTTGTCCCCGGATCCAGGTAGTGCGATAGTCCGGGCCACCTATGACCGGGCGGTACGCCTGGGGAAGAAATTGCGTATGGAAGACGACGTGGCGCGCGCCCAGATCGGCGGCAATATCGAGGTTGAGCAAGAAACGTTCGCGACTCACGTCCACAATACGTTGATCGGGGCTGGCAGGCGACATATCTATGAAAGCCCCGTGCATGCCAATTTCCCCCTCGAAATTCTTTAGAATCGCTTTATGCTGCTTCATCACCGTTCGCCATTCCCCATCGAGCAGGTCCGTGTCATAGCCATAGACCTGGAGTTCGAGCCCCGCGTTGTGCTTTTGCGCCAGTTCGTAATGTTGGGTGATGTCCCTTTGAAACGTGGCCAATAGGATTGTTTGCATAAAGGATTCCTTTCTGCCCTCTTTTCATTTTACACCATCATAGCCCAGTGAGCAAACTGGAAATCCCTATTTAGAATAGTACATTTGTACTCCAGCAACCGATGCTGCTTTCCAGAAGCTCGTCCCTGACGCGTGACGGTCGCGGCGATTTGATTTGACCGCTTATGCCGCTTGCGGTATAATGACGCGGCTGTTAGCAATTGGCTGTCGACTGATTGTTGACTCTGTGTGTATCGAAAGCCTGCCTCTGGGCAGGATCAATTTCAGGACCATTTTTAGTGAAGCAAAGCAGTTTCATGAACGAAGCGGCTTTATCTGATTATTTCACTACCCGACATTCGTGGCCCAACAAAGCATGATTTCTATCATGAATCACACGAATGGTCGAATTTCACGAATGTTTTTACAATTCGAAGCTAAATTCGTGTCATTCGTGATCCAAAGATGTCGGGTAATGAATCTGATTATTTTCAAGGAGATCATATGCCAAAGAGAACATATCAACCTAAAAAGCGTAAGCGCAAACGCACCCACGGCTTTCGAGCTCGCATGGCTACCAAGGGAGGCCGGCGCGTATTGCAAGCACGGCGGCGCAAGGGGCGTTACAGTTTGACCGTGGGCAAGAAGGGCGCCAAGAAGCGAAACTGGAAAGAGAATTCCTATCGCCCAAGAAGCTGAATTGGCTAAGGGTTGGATACCTACTATTGTGAATGGAACGAAGGACTCGGTTGCGGCACGCGCGTGACGTGCAACGGGTATACGAAGAAGGACGCTCGTGGGCGCACAAGTTGCTTGTGTTGATCGTCCGGCCCAACGAATTGAACGTCACACGGATTGGGGTGACAGCCAGCCGGAAATTGGGCAACGCGGTCGTCCGCAACCGGGCCAAACGCCTGATGCGCGAAGCAGCTCGACACGTATATACCCAATTTGACAGTGGATGGGACGTGATGTTGGTCGCTCGTCGTCAAATCCTGGAAACGAAAGAGCCGCAGGTCGAGGAAGCGCTGTTGACGTTGATCGAGCAGGCCAAGACGAGTCTGTCAGTTGATGGGATAAGACGTTGAGGACCCTTTTACTGGGCATCATTCGTCTTTATCAAACAACCCTCTCGCGTGTGTTGCCACCTTCCTGTCGATTTGAACCTTCTTGTTCACAATATAGTTACGAAGCGATTGAACGTTATGGGGTCTGGCGTGGCGGCTGGCTTTCGATCAAGCGGGTCGCCCGTTGTCATCCACTCAATCCTGGAGGGTATGATCCTATTCCTAATCTAGACGACGAGAAAGAAAATCTCCCAGATCGCGTTCAGAATTGACTGTGTTAGTGCTCTGAACCTTCCTCTCTCGCCGTTGTTTTTTTGGGTAGGGAAATGACACAAGATGCGGTTTTTAGAGCAGGAGGTTGATGAACGCTTCTCGGGAAACGTCACATCGACGAAAGGAGCAGTGTGTTGAATCGATCTTTTAGACTGCGTTGGCCAATGGTCTTGCTGGTGTTGGCAACGCTTCTTTTTGGCTTGAGCGGGTGTGGTGGAGCGGTACGTCCGACCAGTTGGACAGGTATGACCCTGGTCGACGACGTGTTGTACGCTGCTGACTTTCAGCAGATCGTTGCCTTGAATGCGGAAGACGCCAACATCCTGTGGTCATTTCCCAGCGACGCTGAAGATAAGACCCGGGGCGTTTTCTACGTGACACCGGCAGTGACGGAAAATATGGTTGTCGTGGCCTCCGAAGTTGCGGCCTCTGGCTTTTTGGGTCAAGCCAGCTACGTCGTCTGGGGATTGGATCGCGAGGACGGCCGGTTGTTGTGGCGCTTCGATGGCGCCAGAGGACAGTACGTCGAGGGCGGAGCCGTGAGCGGAAACACCTTTGTCATTGGCAATAGTGATAATCATGTCTATGCCCTGGATTTGGATAATGGGGCTTTGAAGTGGTCGTTTGAGACAGGTCACCGGGTCTGGTCCACGCCGTTGATCATTTCAGACGTGGTGTACGTCGCTTCGATGGATCATCACCTGTATGCATTGAACCTGGACGATGGCAAGGTCCAATGGCGCTTCCAAGCAGAAGGCGCGTTCGCCAGCACGCCAGCCTTGCGAGATGGCGTCCTCTACGTGGGCGCTTTCGACGACCGACTCTACGCGCTCGACGCGAACAGCGGCGAAGAACAGTGGCGTTATTTGACAGAGAATTGGATCTGGGGTAGCCCGGTCATTTACGAAGACGTGGTCTACGCGACGGTGGTGAGTGGGTACGTTTACGCCGTCGAAGCCGATACCGGTAGGGAGATTTGGCGACAGCCCCTCAACACGCCAGTACGGGCCGGGCCGGCCATATCGGAAGACGGTAGCCAGCTTTTCGTCGGCGCCGAGAATGGTACATTGTACGCTCTGGACACCACCAACGGTACGATGATGTGGTCTCGAGAGTCGGAGGGTCAGGCGCTCTCTAGCCCGCTGGTGCACGATGGCGTCGTCTACAAGCCAATCGTTTTCGGCGATCTGCGCTTGCGGGCGATGCACGTGGAGAATGGGCGCGACATCTGGGCCTACCCGCCTCCAGAGGAAGAATAGAGGAAGGAAAGACGGTGTTTAATTTTGTTGCCTACCCCATGGCGAATCTCATTCTGCTCCTATACAATTTGCTGGGGCAGAACACAGTTGTAGCCATTGCAGCACTGACGCTTTTGATCAACCTGATTGTCTTGCCGTTGACCTGGAGCCAGCAGAAATCAGCGCAGAGAATGCAAGAGTTACAACCGAGGCTCGAAAAATTGCAGAAAAAATACGCCAAAGACAAAGAAAAGTTGGCCCAGGCGCAGATGGAGCTCTACCGCGAGGCCGGCTTCAACCCGATGGGAGGATGCCTGCCGCTGCTCATTCAGTTGCCCATCTGGTTTGGACTGGTCAATGCGATTCGGTTTTGCATCCCATCGTCGCCATTGGACCTGTTTCAATTTGCGCCCCACATTTACAAGTGGCTGCCCGGCGTCGTAGGTCTCGTGCCTTTACAAAATGAGTTTCTGGGGATGGATCTGGGTCAGCCGCCCTCCCCGGCCCAGTGGTGGTCGTATGCGTTGCCCGTTCTAGTCTTTGCCACCAGTTGGTTCCAGCAGAAGTTGATCTCTCCTGGCACATCCACACCCAGCAGTTCCAAGGATGATGGCCAGCCCCCATCTCAAACAGAGATGATGAACCAGCAAATGCAGATTATGATGCCGGTCATGCTGATGTTTTTCACACTGCAATACTCGGTGGGGCTTTCTATTTATTTTGTGATCTCTAACTTGATCCGGATAGCGCAATATTATTTCATGCGCAGAAATATGGAAGAAACGTGAGGCTTGCATATATCGCCAGGGCCTGATTTTCCGCTGGGGAGGCGTTGGATTCATCTTCGAATTTAGATACGCCCTTGCCAATCCATGCAAGACGAGAAGAAGCGCTCCGATTTACCCCGATGGGAAGGTCAATAGTCGTGAGGAGATTGACAGATGACGGATGTGAAGCAAAGCATAGAGGTTGCCGGACCAGACATTGAGGCTGCTACACAGAAAGGTCTGGAGCGTCTTGGTGTAGGACGAGATCGTGTGGAGATCGAGGTTCTGGATGAAGGGAAGCGCGGTGTATTGGGTCTGGGGGCCCGGGATGCCCGCGTTCGTTTGACGCACAAGGAGCAGACGACTGCACCCCCGGCAGCCGCAACGGCCACCGAAGTTGAAGCGCCGCCACCAACCGAGACAGCGCAAAAGGTAAAAGGACAGGAAATCGATGCAAGCAGTGAAGCGGCGGT
>OMKS01002354.1_pt1 | contig 15828 bp, 14 predicted proteins | sample 1674721 | NCBI WGS metagenome assembly OMKS01 (sample SAMN06264996, study PRJEB25208) | sediment metagenome | isolation source: hot spring sediment | place: USA: California | collected 2014-09-02
GATCGCCCCCGTGCTCACCGCAGACTCCCATCTTCAGGTCCGGCTTGCTCTGGCGGCCTTTAGCGATCGCCATTTCAACCAGCTGGCCTACTCCGTCGCGGTCAATTTCGGCAAAGGGGTTGGCCGGCAGGATTTTTTTCTGCAGGTAAAAAGGCAAAAACTTTCCTTCCGAGTCGTCACGGCTGTAGCCGAGTGTGGTCTGGGTCAGATCGTTAGTTCCGAAGGAGAAAAAGGAAGCGACTTCAGCCAGCTGATCGGCAACCAGGCAGGCCCGGGGCAGTTCAATCATTGTCCCCACCAGGTACTCAATCTTCCGGTTTTTCTCGCTGAATACTTCTTCTGCCGTTTCGACCACCAGTTTCTTCATCATCTCCATCTCCTGGCGGTGGCCGACGAGGGGGATCATGATTTCCGGCTTCAGATCGGAAGCGGAAAGCTCCCCTTCAAGCAGTTCGAAAGCGGCCAGGAAGATGGCCCTGACCTGCATGCGGTATATTTCGGGATAGACCAGCCCCAGGCGGCATCCGCGGTGCCCGAGCATGGGGTTGAATTCGGTCAGGGCATTAACTTTCTGGAGAAGGTTTTCTTTTTCCTGGAGCAGGGCGGCATCCCCGCCTTCCCGCTGCAGGTGGTCCACCTCAAGCAGCAGTTCTTCCCGGTCCGGTAAAAATTCATGCAGCGGCGGATCGAGCAGGCGGATCGTCACCGGCAAGCCGGCCATTTCTTTGAGGATTCCCTTAAAATCGCCCTGCTGCAGGGGCAGCAGATCGGCCAGCGCTTTTTCGCGTTCATCCATGTTGGCAGCAAGAATCATTTTCTGGACCAGAGGCACGCGGTCGGCGGCCATAAACATGTGCTCGGTCCGGCAGAGGCCGATGCCCTGGGCTCCCATTTCCACCGCCCGGCGAGCATCTTCCGGATTATCGGCGTTGGCCCTCACTTTCAGTCTCCTGAATTCATCGGCCCAGCTGAGCAGCTGGTGAAATTCATCGCTGAACTGGGGCTCGATCAGGGGCACCTCGCCCAGGATCACCTGGCCGGTGCCGCCGTCAATCGACAGGATTACGCCTTCTTCGTATTCCTCACCCTTAACATAGAAGCGCCCCTTGGCCAGATCGATCCTTAAATCTTCGCAGCCGCTAACACAGGGTTTACCCATACCGCGGGCGACAACAGCGGCATGGCTGGTCATCCCACCCCGGCTGGTTAAAACCCCGCGGGCGGCGATAATGCCGTGAATATCATCGGGCGTGGTTTCCGGGCGGACCAGTAAAACATTTTCCCCGTCCTGGGCCATTTCCTGGGCCCGGTCGGCATCAAAAACCACTTTGCCCGAAGCGGCACCCGGTGAAGCCGGCAGGCCCCTGGCAATGACATTCTTTTTGGCCTCGGGATCTATCCGCCAGTGCAGGAGTTGTTCCAGCTGGTCCGGCTCGATACGTTGGAGAGCCTGGGGCCTGTCAATCAGCTCTTCCCTGACCATATCGACGGCGATGCGGATGGCCGCCGAGGCGGTCCGCTTGCCGGTCCGGGTCTGCAGCATGTAGAGTTTGCCCCGTTCAATAGTAAACTCAATATCCTGCATATCGCGATAATGGTTTTCCAGGGTCCGGCAGGTTTCCATGAACTGCTCGAAGACATCGGGCATATCTTTTTCCAGCTCAATCAGGTCCCTGGGGGTGCGGATACCGGCCACCACATCTTCTCCCTGGGCATTCAGGAGGTATTCGCCGTAGATACGCGGTTCACCGGTGGAGGGGTTGCGGGTGAAGGCCACTCCTGTCCCGCTGTCATTGCCGAGATTGCCGAAAACCATAGCCTGGATATTGACCGCGGTGCCCAGATTTCCGGGGATGCGGTTGGCCTGGCGGTAAACCACGGCCCGATCTGTGTTCCAGGATTTGAAAACCGCTTCTACAGCCAGGAAGAGCTGGTCCTGGGGATCGAGGGGGAAATCGCTGCCGGTCTCCTTGCGGACGATCATTAAAAACTGTTCAACAATTTTTTCCAGGTCGGCCTCTTCCAGTTCGGCATCACTTTTAACATTCTTTTCTTTGCGGGCTGCGGTGAGGACGTTTTCAAAGTTGTGGTGGCCCACTTTTAAGACCACATCGGCAAACATCTGGATAAAGCGGCGGTAGCAATCGAGGGCAAAGCGGCGGTTTCCCGTCTCTTCAGCCAGGTAATCTACAGTGGTCGGGTTTAAGCCGAGATTGAGGATCGTATCCATCATCCCGGGCATGGAAATTACCGCTCCCGAGCGGACAGAAATCAGCAGGGGCGGTTTTTTGCCGAATTGCTTGCCCGTTTTTTCTTCGAGGAGCTCCAGGTTTTTGAGGATCTCCTCCTTTAATTCGGGCCAGAGCTTCTTGTGCTCATTTAAATATCTGTTGCAGGCTTCGGTAGTGACGGTAAAACCGGGGGGAACGGGAAGGCCGATGCTTGCCATCTCCGCCAGCCCGGCCCCTTTGCCACCAAGCAGGCTTTTCATGGACATGTTGCCGTCTTCGAATGGATAGACATACCGCTCGGAATTCATTCTTTTTGTCCTCCTTTGATCACCTGGATAATTCTGCTGGCCACTTCTTCGACCGCCTTGTTTGAAACATCAAAAACGGTACAACCGATTTTTTTCATTACCCGGTGGGCATAGTTCAGCTCTTCTTCAATTCTTTCCACTGCTATATAATTAGCGTCATCTTCCAATCCGAGGGATTTGAGCCTTTCTTTCCTGATCGCTCTCAGCTGGTAGGGATCAATAACCAGGCCGACGATCTTCTGCGGGTCAATCCAGAACAGCTCTTCGGGCAGCTCCACTTCCGGGACAAGCGGCAGGTTGGCCACTTTTAGACCCTGGTGGGCAAGGTACATACTCAGGGGGGTTTTTGAAGTGCGGGATATGCCGATCAGGACCACCTCGGCCTTAAGGAGGCCGCGCGGATCCTTGCCGTCGTCATGTTTGACCGCGAATTCCACCGCTTCAACGCGGCGAAAGTAGTTCTCATCGAGGCGCCTCACTTTTCCGGGTTCGAAAACAGGCTGCTGGCTGGTGACATCGTTAAAGGCCTCGATGAGAGACCCCAGGATATCGGCAGTGAATACGTCTCCATGAGCGGCAGCTTCCTCTTCCATGGCCCGGCGCAGTTCGGGGACAACCAGGGTATAAGCGATGATCGCCTTATTTTCGGCAGCTTCTTTGAAAACAGAGTGGATCTGCTCCCTGTCTTCGACGAAGGGGACCCGGCGCATCTTTACTCTGCCCGTGTCGTACTGGCTGGCCACAGCTTTGACCACAAACTCGGCTGTATCGCCGATTGAATCAGATACCACGTAGACTACCGGGGTGTCTGCACTGCTGTCCATTTGATTACCTCCACCGGGCTGCCGGGGCAGAATCTGCCGTTTATCAGGCAGCAACCTTTTTGTATATATACTTGAACCGGACCTGAACTTCCTGCTTCCAGGGTTCGATTTACGACACCGGCAGTTTTGAAAAATCAGCCAGCTGATTAAAAAGCCTTTTCAGGACGTAAAGCAGGTTCAACCGGTTGGTCCTGATTATCTGATCATCGACCATAACCATGACATTGTCAAAAAAGCTGTCCACGGGTTTCCGCAGGTGCTGAAGCTCTTCGAGACAGCGGGCCAGATCTTCGGTGCCGTCAAAGGCCAGTTTGGCTTTTAAATAGGCATGGTAGAGTTTCTTTTCCGATTCATCCTCCATCAGGGACCCATCGATCTTATCCTCAGCCTCCTGCGGGGCGAGGTTGGCCACCCGGTTGTAAGCCGTGATGACATCGTCCAGGAGCGGGCCCTGGAGGTATTCGATCAGGGTGGTAGCGCGATGAAAAACGGACGAAACGGTAGTAACTGGCACTGCCAGCACTGCTTCGATAACTTCAAAGGGGATTTCCAGCTCCTGCATGGCAAAACGGATTCTCCCGGCAAAGAAGTCTTTCAGATCGGCACTCACTTCAGCCCGCTTTTCTTCTGTCAGAACTTCGCCCAGGGTAGCTGCCAGCACATCGAGCGACAGGTTGATATATGCATCAAGGGACAGGTTTAGATCGGACTTCTGCAGGATGGCCACAGCTCCCTGGGCCTGGCGCCGCAGGGCGTAAGGATCCTGGGAACCGGTGGGCTGAATGCCGATGGCAAAACAGCCGGCCAGGGTATCGATACGTTCGGCCAGTGAAACAAGCGTCCCTTCAAGCGTTTTGGGAATCCTGTCGCCCGCAAAGCGCGGCAGGTAATGTTCGTATATCGCGGCAGCTACTTCTTCCGGTTCGCCGCTGATCCTGGCATATTCCCTGCCCATCACCCCCTGCAGTTCGGTAAATTCCCTGACCATATCGGTTACAAGATCCGCTTTGCAGAGGTGGGCCGCCCGGGAGGCCTTTTCCAGTTTCTCATCAGGTACTGCCAGTTTCCGGCCGAGCTCGCCGGTCAGTTTAACCAGCCTCTGACGTTTCTCTTCCAGGCTGCCCAGTTGTTCGAGAAAGACCACACCGCTTAGTTTCTCAACATAGCTTTCCAGGGGCTTTTTGCAGTCTTCATCAAAGAAAAAACGGGCATCGGCCAGGCGGGCCTGCAGCACCTTGGAATAACCGCGACGGATATTTTCATGAAAAAGGTTATTGCTGATGCCCACGAAGAAGGGCAGCAGATTGCTGCTCTCTTCTTCAGCCAGGGGGAAGTAGCGCTGATGGTGCTGCATGGTGGTAATCAGAACTTCCGGCGGCAGGTCGAGATAAGCTTCATCAAAATGGCCGTCGACGGCGACCGGGTATTCGACAAGATAGAGAACTTCCTCAAGCAGATCGTTATCAATGAGGGGCCGCCCGCCCTTTTCGGCAGCTTTTTCGGCCAGCTGTGAGCGGATCATTTCCCGGCGGCGGTCCGGATCTATAACCACATATTTTTCTTCAAGGATCTTGAAATAATGGTCCACGCCGGTGATAGCAACAGCTTCCGGAGCCAGGAACCGGTGCCCGTAGGTCCGGTTGTCCGCCTCGATCCCGGCGTAGCGGAAAGAAACGGGATCGCCGTCATAAACAGCCACGATCCAGCGGACCGGGCGGGCAAAACGGACTTCCCGGCTCTGCCAGTACATAGGCCGTGGGAAGTTTAGTTTCTGGATTAAACGGGGCAGCAGCTCCGGCAGGACATCTACAGTCTCCTTACCGGTTATTTTTTTATGGAGGACAATGTAGCGGGCTCCTTTTATATCTTCCTCTTTTATTTCTTCAGCCGAGGCCTTTCTGCTCTTCAGAAAACCGGACAGGGCTTTGGTTGGATTGCCCTCGTCATCGTAAGCCCGATCAACGGGTGGTCCTTTGATTGTTTCGACTAAATCCGGCTGCCGGTCAGCCAGCCCCTGCACTACCAGGGTCAGGCGGCGGGGCGTGCCGGCGGTGTAAACTTTCTTCAGGGCCAGCCGGTTTTCAGCCAGCAGGGCCTTTGCTCCATCGGCAAGCTGCTGCAGGGTTCCGGCCATGAAGCGGGACGGGATCTCTTCGCAGCCAATTTCCAGTAATAAATCGTATCCTGCGGTCATCTGGCTTCACCTCCAACCAGCAGGGGATAGCCTGCATCTTCCCGCTGTTTTAGATAACACTCCGCACAGAGCCTCGCTAATGTGCGCACCCGGCCGATATAGGCTGCCCTTTCGGTGACGCTGATCGCCCCCCGGGCATCGAGGTTGTTAAATGTATGAGAGCATTTGAGAATATAATCGTAGGCCGGGTAAACCAGGTTCAGTTCCAGCAGTCGCCTGGCTTCCCGTTCATAATCGGCAAAAAGCCTGAACAGGAGCTCCAGGTCGGCGTAATCAAAACTGTAGCTGGACTGCTCCCATTCCACCCGTTTGAATACTTCGCCGTAGGTAATGGTGTCGGTCCAGTTCAGGTCGAAAACATTATCGCGATCCTGCAGGTACATGGCGATTCTTTCCAGGCCGTAGGTCAATTCTACCGGCACCTGTTCGACATCAAAACCACCGACCTGCTGGAAGTAGGTAAACTGGGTAATTTCCATGCCGTCGAGCCATATTTCCCAGCCCAGGCCCCAGGCTCCAAGAGTAGGCGCTTCCCAGTTATCCTCAACAAAGCGGATGTCGTGCTCGAGGGGGTTAAGGCCCAGGTAGGCCAGGCTGTCCAGGTACTGCTGCTGGATGTCGGCCGGTGCCGGCTTGATAATCACCTGGTACTGCAAATGTTGATAAAGGCGGTTCGGGTTTTCCCCGTACCGTCCGTCGGCCGGCCGCCGGGAAGGCTCCACGTAAGCCACCGACCACGGTTCGGGCCCCAGCGATTTTAAGAAGGTTGCCGGGTTCATTGTTCCCGCTCCTTTTTCGACATCGTAGGGCTGCCAGATCAGGCAGCCTCTTGAGGCCCAGTATTCCTGGAGTTTGATCATGATTGTCTGCAAATTCAAATTCATACCTCCCAACCGTGACGGACGGACAGCTCTTCCATCACAGAATAAATAAAATCCCGTCCCCCTGGCTCATGACCATAGGGACGGGACATGTTCCCGCGGTTCCACCCTATTTGGCTCTGCTCATTTAAGAGCAGAACCCTCTTCTTTGTTTTGATCAAGCTCGAGAACGCCATTCACCGGATTCCCTGCCGGGCTTGCACCATCCCCGGCTCGCTGGATGCTTCCAGAGAACCTTCCGGTTACTTCTTTCCTTCATCGCTTTACTGCTATCCGATTATAAGCATACTAACAATAGGCCGCGATTTTGTCAAGAAGTGGCCTCTCTACGATGAAGGAAGGAGCTTGCTCAAGCCGGATACCGCATCCTTAACTGACTTTTCGCGGCGGGATTCCGCCCAGACGGCGATTTTTGACCCGAGCACCCTGGCGCCCCGTGATTCGCATTCCTTTTTCATGAAGGCAACGGCTCCGGTCCCGCCCAGCCACAGGACGGGCAGCTGTTTGGTCACCAAAATGGCAACCTTTTTGCCTTCCATGCGAGGCAGGTTTTGCATGTACTTCTTCATTACCGGGTTCAGGGAAAAAGCCTGGACCGGGGCGCCAAATACCACGGCATCGTAGTCAGCCACATCCGGGGCCCTGACAATCTCGAACTTGCCGGGCTGGGCCGGGCTTTCTCCTTTGATGGTGATCTCTTCAGTGCTGACCCCGTGACCCGCTTCTTCCAGCGCTTTTGCCAGTTTGCCAGCCACAGATCTGGTATGCCCTGTCTGGGAGTAATAAATGATTCCGATCTTCATAATTTCCCCTCCAGCTTTAAACAGTTTAGTCGGCAGAACCGGAAAGGGCATCTTCAACCGCCTTAAGGATGAACATGCTGCTGTAAGTAGCGCCGGAAACCGTATCGACTTCAAGGCTCTGCGCTACAATAACGTCATCCAGGATAACCTCTGCGGCTCCACCCTGGCCGTTCTGATGCTTTAACAGTTCAATAGCAGTGATGACCTGCTCATTAACGTTTACTTCCACTTCAACCGCCACCGGGAAGGCTGTATAACTGCCCCTGTACAAACCGTCAGCGACGCCGGCCAGGTTAATCTCTTCCAGCGGCTGTTCAGACAGCTGTTCCAGGTTTGCTTCCACATTGCCCATAGCCGCCCTGACCGCAAAAATAACTATGATGACGAGGGCCGCCAGCGCTATGAGAATTACCTTTGGTTTCTTTTTCATAAACAAGATCCGCCTTCGTTTTAAAATCAGCTTTTTCCCGGTTAATCACCACAGGAGCACAAAGCATGACAGTTTTCCCGGATTAAATAGTTCCCCGTTAAAACCATTCTCCTTTGTTACAGCTCTAAAAATTTGAGCGCTTCGTATATCAGAAAAGCCGGCCAGACCAGGGCCTTTAAAAATCCAAGCACCCCAACCCAGAAGGTAGTGGCCTGCCCGATAAAATATATTGCCGCCCCGATAAAACCCAGCCCGTATACAGCGCCGGCGGCTCCACTGCTGGTGTGATCTCTGGCCATTGTCGTAAGCCCCTTTCAATAAAATGTTCGTGCCAGGGGGACAAGTTCCATCGTCTTCCCTTCGGACCACCGCTTTACTCCGGTGACGCTCGACCCGTCCCCGCTGGCACAGATTAACCTTAACTAAAATTTTTTTAGCTGTGTAGTTACCAAACACCTTATTATGAGCATACTACCTGCTATAAAATAGGACAATCCTTTTTTCTGCCACGTATGACCGGGGATCCGGGAGAAAATTCTTTTGTGTCCCCTGTGCCTTATTCCTTTAGAAAAAACCTTGATTTAATCTCACCGAGGTCGAGGTGGTAGGTCAAGAAGCTGCTGGCCACGGCTGCCAATTCTTTTTTTTGGTTGGCAAGCGGGCGGAGCCGGCCGGCCTGCGAAATAGGCGCTTCCACCAGCCGCCGGAGCAGGGCGAGAGTTCCCGGGTCGATAGTTATAGCGTCAGCGGTGCGGCAGCGGCGGCAAAGCATGCCGCCCTGCCGCGGGCTGAAGGTGTTTATCCGGAATTGGCCGCAGTTAATACAGCTATCCAGGTGGGGGCTGTAACCGGCGGCCCGGGCCAGCTTAAGTTCGAAGGCCCGGCAGAGGAGGAAATGATCCGGCTCCTCCCCGAGCAGGCTCCAGGCTTCCAGGAGAAGGCCGAAGATTTCCGGGCACGGTTCCTCGCCTGAGATAAGGCGGTCAGTCAGCTCGGAAAAATAAAGGCCCACGGCATACAGGGCAGGATTTTCCCGGAACCAGTTAAAACGTTCAATGGCGTCCTGGCCGGTTATAATAGGCCAGGTTTTGCCGCGGTGAAAGGTATAACAACCATGGGTAAACAGGTCCACTCCGGCGGCCAGCTTGCTCTTTACCCTGCGCGCGCCGCGGGCCACCGCTTCAAATTTACCTTCCTCCCTGGTCAGGAGGGTAATCAGTCTGTCCGCTTCCCCCAGGACCCGGGTGCGCAGGACCAGGCCTTCGGCCTTGAATAGTTTTTCTTTAGACAAAAATGCCCTCCTCCGCTCTCCCGGTTTTACCTGTACCCCAGGCGGCGCAGTTCTTCTTCCCGGTTGCGCCAGTCCCGCTTCACTTTCACCCGCAGATCAAGATAGATGTGGCGGCCGAACAGGGCTTCCAGCTCCTGCCTGGCTGTCGTCCCGGCCTGCTTCAACAGTCTGCCGTTCTTGCCGACGATGATCCCGACCTGCGATTTTCGTTCAACAAAGATTTCAGCGCGGATGTCGAGCAGGTCTTCGTTTTTACGCAGGCTCATCTCGTCAACCACCACGGCAATGGAAAAGGGGATTTCCTGCCTGGTAAGATTGATAATCTTTTCCCTGATTACTTCAGCGGCGATGAACTTTTCCGGCTGGTCGGTGATCATCTCGGGAGGGTAGTACAGGGGTCCTTCGGGCATGATCGCCAGGGAAGATTCAGTAAAGCTTTCGAGGTTAATCTTTTTCAAAGCTGAAAGGGTAAAATAATTACGGAAAGGGCAGAGCTCCCGGTAAAGGCTGGTGTGTTCAGCCAGCAGATCGGGTGAAACCAGATCAACTTTGTTTAAAACCAGGAAAACCGGGCTGCCGGTGTTCCCGAGGAACTCGGCGATATAGCTGTCGCCCCGGCCGGGTGGCTTATCGGCCTCGACGATGAAACAGATCAGATCGACCTCCTGCATCGTGGTTCTGGCCATATGAACCATCGCCGAACCGAGCATGTGTTTCGGTTTGTGCAGGCCGGGGGTATCGATATAAATGATCTGACCTTCCGGCCTGGTCAGGACAGCCCGGATCTGGTTCCGGGTAGTCTGAGGCCGATCCGAAGTTATGGCTATTTTTTCGCCGACCAGGCTGTTGAGCAGGGTCGACTTGCCGACATTGGGTCTTCCAATCAGAGCGGCAAATCCGGACTTATGCATAAAACACCTTCTTATTTTTTTGGGCTGATGACCGTTTTTAAATCGAGGACCGGCGTTCCGTTGATCAGGTCGAGACCCCTGATCGTCAGCCGGTTATGATCCACCGAAATTATTTCTCCCGTCGACTGGGCAATAGCATTCGGGCGGTACGGGGAGCGGCAGGCAAATATACCGTAGATTTCGTTTCCCCTACCCCTGCGCCTGTCTTTAAGGGAAAACCCCCGGGAGCGGTGCAAATAGGCAATAACTACAATTTGTTTTTCTTCTTCAACCCGGTAGAGCCCTTCTTCCAGTTCAGGATCAATAACTACCCGGGAAACCTGCTCCCTGTAGTTATCCGGAATGTCGGACGGTTCCTGGTAATCATTGACCACATAACCGATAGGCGAAAAGGAAACCGGGAGCCGCCACAGACCTTCCTGCTCTTCCCGGCGCCGGCCGACCGGATTATCGTCCCAGGCCGATGAGCCAAAGGGCACCGGCATGAGCTCGAGGAGAGACATTACCGCCGTTTCTCCTGCCAGGTTGCCCATAATAATTTCAATGTTGCCGGCTGTCTCCCAGATAACCTGCCGGCAGGCCCCGCAGGGAACCGGCGGAGGGGTGCAGTCGGCAGAGACAGCCAGTTTACTGAACCGGCGGAAGCCGTAATGAACGGCGGTCCAGCAGGCCACCCTTTCGGCACAAACAGTAAGCCCCAGTGAAGCATTTTCCATATTGCTGCCGGTAAAAATCCGGCCCTCCTCTGTAAGCAGGGCCGCTCCGACCGGAAAGCGGGAATAAGGGGCATAAGCTCGCTGGCGCGCCGCCCGCGCCACCGCCAGTAAAGTATCTCTTTTCACCGGGGCAGGCACCTCTCTTCCCATTATTCGGGGTGTAGATAAGCCGGTAATTTAATAAAACCGGAATGGCTGATTCTGAAAACAAGACCCCGCTTGTTTTCCAGTTCTTCGATGATGATGCTCAGGCCGCTGACCAGCAGGTCCGGATCACCGACTGCCTGAATGGTAACCGGGTTGGTGGGAATTTGCTGATAGTTAACCATGATTAAAGGTCCAGTACAGCGAATGGCACTGGTTACGGTCAGCCTCTGCTCTCCTACGCTGACACCGCGCGCCCCAGCGCTGAACAGTTCGTTGACAATATCACGGATATCGGCATCATGCACCAGGGTCCGGCTTCCTTCAGATTCCATGGCATCATAGATCAGCAGGGTTATTCCCGGCCCAACCATCTCCGCCAGGCCGGCCTGGACCCTCAGTTCATGCAGCCTCAGGCGCAGGGCATTGAGATCTTCGTTAAGCGCTTTAAGCTGTTCCTCGGGTGTCTGGGGAATGACAAGCGAAGCAGTGCCTTCAACAATTTCCAGGTCGATGCTCTGTTCATCAAGGCAGTGTTCCGGTGAGTATATGGCATTAATTTTCTGTATGGTCTGCGGTTCCAGGTATTGATCGGGGTAAATATCAATTCCGCCTTCGGATATTCTTATGTACAGGTGCGTTAGATCTGCAGTTTCCTGGACACTGCCGTCTTCATTTACCGCTGTCAGCACTTTCTCCTGCAGCAGGGCATCGGCCTCCCTGAGAATTGTTTCCTGCGCACAGCGCCCCTGGTTGAGAATGATCTGGATCAGGTCATCACTGGTTACAGCCAGATCTACGGCATAGTTATATTCCGCCAGGGCCTCCCTGACCGCGGGAAGATCATATACTTCCAGATCATTAGCCAGGCGGTGAATATAACCTGACAGATCGCGGGCCAGTTCCTGCTTATGAGAGAAAAGGTTGTCGGCGGTCCTGACACTGGTAATGACAAAGTAGTAGCCAAGAGCAATAAGGATGGTGTTGATCAGGACAACAACCATGATCACCACCTGAACCCTACCACTGCTGGAAAAACGGCGGTCCGAATGCCCGGACATGATTAAGCTATCCCCCATTGTATTTTTTTATAAAAGCCCCTCAATCAATGACCACAGGGGCGGACCCAGGACAACTATTCCAACGATCACGGCATAGAGGGCGGTGAGCAGGACAGCCCCTGCAGCGACATCTTTGGAGGTTTGAGCCAGATGGTTGCGTTTCTTTGTGTAGAGGTCGATCGTTTTTTCAACAGCCGTGTTGAAAGTTTCGGCAGTCAAAACCAGCGCGATCGCGGTAATCAGGAAGAACATATTGATCAGTCCGACCCTGAAGAACAATCCTGCTGCCAGAACTGCGGCCCCGGCCAATCCGTGAATGGCCATATTCCGCTGGGTCCTGAAACAATATATTAAGCCGATACAGGCATTTTTAACACTTTTGGGGACATTTCTCATTCGCAATCTCCCTCCGCCCGGCTGTCGCTGTAGAGGCTGAGCAGCTCCTGTTCTCTTTTCCGCATTTTGGCGGCATCTTTTTCTTCTTCATGATCGTACCCCAGCAGATGGAGCATCCCGTGGATGGCCAGAAGCATTATTTCTCTTTCCAGGGAGTGGCCGGCTTCTTCCGCCTGCTCACGGGCCCGATCGATAGAAATATATATATCCCCGAAAGCAAAATCCAGCTCATGCTCCCGATCCGGGCCGATCCCTAAATCAATATAGGAAAAGGAGAGAACATCGGTCGGCATATCCCTGTCCCTGAAGCGGCGGTTCAGATCATGCAGATAACCGTCACCGGCAATGATGACTGCCGTTTCGCCACCGCTCAGCCCGTATTCTCCAAGCAGATCGCTGATCATTTTTATCAGCTTTTCGGTAACTGCCCCGGTAAAAGTATCCCGATCCTTCAGAAAGGTTACGGTCACGCTCATTTGGCAGCGCTGCTCCTTTCAATTTCCGCTTTCAGCTCTTTTTCAGGGTATTCAATGCGCGAATGGTAGATGCCGGACATGATATAAATAAAGGCATCAGCGATTACGTCAAGTTCCTTCAGGGTCAAATCACTCTGGTCAAGCTGCCCGTCTTCCAGCTTTTCTTTGATCATCCGCCGCACCATCATCTCAACCCGGTTGCTGGTCGGCTTGGTCAGCGATCGCACTCCCGCCTCTACTGTATCCGCCAGCATAATGATGGCTGCTTCCTTGGTCTGCGGCTTCGGTCCTTCATAGCGAAACTTCTCCGCCTCTACTTTATCAGTGCCGTTTTGTTCCACAGCCTGCTGATAGAAAAACGAGATCATACTTGTGCCGTGGTGCTGGGCGGCTATCTCAATAACCGGTTCCGGCAGGCGGTGTTTCCGGCCCATTTCCAGCCCGTCTTTGGGATGAGCCCCGATAATCAGGGCGCTGAGATTGGGCGACAGCTTTTCATGCGGATTCTCCCCCGAGAGCTGGTTTTCGGAAAAGAAATAAGGCCGCTTCAGTTTACCTATGTCGTGATAATAGGCCCCGACCCTTGTCAGAAGTGAATTTGCTTTGAGCCGGTCGGCCGCCGCCTCGGCCAGGTTTGAAACCATCATGCTGTGATAATAGGTTCCCGGAGCTTTGAGCAGCATTTCCCGCAGGAGGGGATGGTTGGGGTTGGATAGCTCCAGGAGAGTAATGGCCGTCGTCACCCCGAACAGGCTTTCCAGGAAGGGGAGGAGGCCGATCGCTACCACTGCGGAAAATATACCGTTACCCACCCCGGCTATGGCGCTGTAGCTGAAGTTGATCAGCGAATCGGTTTCCATGCTCACATTGCCAAAGAAGAGGTAAACTGCCAGGATTAAAACTAAATTGGTGGCCGAGACGTAAAATCCAGCCCGGGCCAGGTCGCTGCGCTGGCTGAGCCTGGTTACCGCATAAATGGAAACCAGCCCTCCCATAAGGGCCACCAGGATGTAAGAAAATTCACCGCCGGTAATCAAGCCGACCATTAAAGCGAGAGCAAAGTTGTTAATCAGGGCCAGTTTATAGCCGAATAAAACCGTAATAAGGATAACGCCCATGGCCACCGGAATGAAAAAGCCGGAAAAATAGGAAGCAGCTACGGAAAAAACAAGAGTTACAAAAAACACCAGTCCCATCAACAGCAGCAGGGCCGGGCTGTTAAAGACATCATTGACAAAGATGTAAATGTAACCGCCGACCAGGATAAATACCACGGCCAGCAGCAAAAAGAGGCCGATATAAGCCGGGTAATCAGCCTGCTGACCCCTTATCAGGCCGAGATCTTCAAGCAAGTCATACTGGTGCTCGGTCACCGGCTCTCCCTCACTGACGATCAGGGTATTGCGGAAAACAATGACCGGTTCAACCTGCCGGCGGGCCAGTTCCCGGTTCTCCTCTGTAGCCAGGGCATTGTAATACATGTTCTGTTCAACCAGTGGTTCAACCAGCATTTCGGCAACTCTTTTCAGATCAGCACTGACCGGGTAGAGGGCGATTTCCTGGTTCAGCCGCCGGCGAGCAAGAACTTCTTCATTTTCTTTTATCCCCTGTTCAAATATATCACGAACAGAATTATTGATCCTTTCCTGCAGATCCCGCAGCGTATCCGTATCGGCGAGCAGGGCTGCCACCGCTGGCGACGGCAGATCCCTCCCAACCAGACTTGTAAGAATCTCCAGCTTTTCTTCGCGCTCCAGTTCCTGATCTTCGGTTATATCAATGACTTCGTCAAAGAAGGCACCTATTTCAGCAAGGGCCCGATCAAGGACATCGGGATCATAATCATAAACTTCGGCCACCGATTCAGCAGCGCTCTGCCGGCGCTCTTCGGTAGCATATTCGTCCACGGCGTCGCGGGGCGCAAAAATTGTCTGCGGGCTGGGCCGGCCGATATTAATATCCAGGCGGGCGGGCATACTGACAAATGCCAGTAGCAGATATATGGCCGCAAAAAGCCCGATGACCAGGATAAATTTCTGCAACCCTTTGTTATCTTTAAAAGAAATGGAGCGGGTAAAAATTTCTTTCCAGTCAGTCTTTTTCTTCATATCCGTTCCTCTCTTTACCGTTCCGTTCCTTTAACGCCTCATATTTTTCGTATGCTTTTATAATACTCTGAACCAGCGGATGCCTGACCACATCCTTTTCGGTCAGGTTGACAAGGGCAATCCCTTCAATATCGGCCAGGATCCGGGACGCTTCCTCCAGTCCGGAATAGCGTCCTTTTGGCAGATCAACCTGGGTGATATCGCCGGTAATTACCGCCTTTGAGCCGAAACCGAGCCGGGTGAGAAACATTTTCATCTGCTCGGATGTGGCATTCTGGCCTTCGTCAAGAATAACGAAGGAATCGTCAAGAGTCCTGCCTCTCATGTAAGCAAGGGGAGCAATTTCGATTACTCCCTTTTCCCGGTATTTCTGGAACACGTCAATTCCCAGCAGGTCATAGAGCCCGTCGTAGATGGGGCGCAGGTACGGATCAACCTTTTCCTGAAAATCGCCGGGCAGAAAACCGAGATGCTCCCCCGCTTCAACGGCCGGACGGGTTAAGATGAGGCGCTGGACCTGCTTGTTTTTCAAAGCGTCGACAGCCATGGCCAGGGCCAGGTACGTCTTGCCCGTCCCGGCCGGCCCGATTGACAAAACTACATCGTAACACCGGATTGCTTCAAGATAGCGCTTTTGGCCGACTGTTTTCGGACGAATCTGCTTCCCCCGCGGTGTCACCAGGAGCAGGTCGCTGAAAACAGTGCGAATTGAATCGACATCTCCTTCAGCTGCCAGCTTCAGGGCATATTCAAATTCCCGGCCTGTCAGCAGGTGCCCTTTCCGGATATGTTCCAGCAGTTCCTGGAACATGCGGTAGACCTGTTCCACGTCTTCAGGGGGGCCTTCAATAACCAGTTCGTGCCCTTTCGGAATCAGGCGTACCCGGAAACACTCTTCAATAAGCCGAAAGTGCCGGTCATGTTTCCCCAGCAGCTGAATTGACTCTTCGCCGCCTTTTAAGAGGATGGTGCGGCTGCTAGTAATTTCAGACAAATATCAACTTCTCCCTTCAAATCCGGTAAAGATCAGCCTTCCCTTCCAGCCGGGCAGGCA
>OMKS01002356.1_pt1 | contig 15822 bp, 15 predicted proteins | sample 1674721 | NCBI WGS metagenome assembly OMKS01 (sample SAMN06264996, study PRJEB25208) | sediment metagenome | isolation source: hot spring sediment | place: USA: California | collected 2014-09-02
ATGATACGGCGACCACCGAGATCTACACTATCCTCTTCGTCGGCAGCGTCAGATGTGTATAAGAGACAGAAATTTAACTAACTCGAATTCATAATTTTTGAAATAAGCTCGTATTGATTTCTGTGTGAATGTATGTGGATGCCCTGGATCAATTTTTATTTTTCGATCAACAATCTTATCAATCTCCCCCAAAATGTGTAAATGTTTAGGCGTAACCAAAGTGTACCATGATCGCGCAGTACTCTTCGCATCTCCAAAAAGACTTTGTCGATGTCATCACAATGATCCAATACATTATCACAAATAATAAAATCAAATCGTTTTTTCTCAAAAGGTATATGTTCAGCTTTTGCCGTTTGATATTTTACTTTCTGATTCCTTTGCTTTTGAAAATTCGGCACCGAAGCATAAAATTCTTCCAGAGGGTCAAACGCATAGCTTTTATCTGAATTCAAAAAGGTGACTATTCCGCCGGCGCCACTGCCTATTTCGAGTATTGATGTGTTTGCTGCAATGTCAGTTACTCCTTGAATACTTTCTACTAATTCCTCAGCATAACTTCTATAAAAGCCAAAATCTATCTGATTTTTTCTGGTCTTCCACCATTCTTTTTCGTATTGCTTAGCGACTAACCATCTGTTGTTGTTTATCATAACTTTTTCCCTTCAATTTGGTTAACAAGCTAATCATTTATTACAATACTTATTTGGGATTTAAATATTGTATTATCTGTGTCATTGGAGGTTTTGATGTTTGATGTTTTTCGCAGCTGCAAATTTTGTGACAGTATAGCCAATAAATTTAAGCAGGTTGCTCTGCTACTGACAGATCGAGACTTGCTGCTGGGATATTTTTTTAAAAAGGACCCCAATGAAATATCACCGGTGGTATCAGCAATATCAGACCGATTAAAACAAATAGCAGCATCAGCGGCAGCAGCCATTTCGCCCATTTTTCCCAGGGAATTTTTCCCATTCCCAATACCGCCATGGTTACGCCCGAGGTGGGGATGATCATGTTACTGAAGCCATCACCGAACTGGAAGGCGAGCACTGCGGTCTGCCGGGTGACCCCGATGAGATCGCTCAGCGGCGCCATGATCGGCATGGTTAGCGCTGCCTGCCCCGATCCCGAGGGAATAAAAAAGTTGATGAATGTTTGCACCAGAAACATTGCCTGTCCCGCAAAGATCGGATGAAAGCGGGTGATTTGCGAAGAGAGCGCATTGAGGATGGTGTCAATAATCTGTCCGTCAGAAGCGATCACCAGAATTCCCCGCGCAAACGCAATGATGAGAAGCGCGTTCATCATATCTTTGGTGCCGTTCACAAAACTCTCCGCCATTTTTGAAGGTTTGAGTCTGGCTGCGGCGCCGGCGATAATCGATGCCCCGAAGAACAGCGCTGCAATTTCAGGAATGTACCAGCCGAATTTCAAAACACCCACCACCAGCAGTATCAGCGCCATGCCAAAACTTATCAGAACCAGGAGATGTCCTGTGGTGATTTTGGGATCATTAGCAACCAACGCCGGTTGCTGCTTTCGTTTTTGTTGATCCATTTCAAAGGTTGGGCTGAGCTCGGGCTGCGAACGAATTTTTGCAGCATAGCGCGAGACAAACACAATTGCCAACCCGGTGATAATGACCCAGCAGAATATGCGGTAAAATATCCCTGAAACCGGCGGCAGCTCAGCGATTCCCTGGGCGATTCCGATGGTGAACGGATTAATAAACGCGCCGGCAAAACCGGCGCCCGCTCCCAGAAACGGGATGGCGGTTCCCACAATCGAGTCGTATCCCAGCGACAGAGCCAACGGAATAAAAACCAGAATAAACGGAATAACCTCTTCGCTCATCCCGAAAATAGCGCCGGCAAGGGCAAAAATCGTCATCAGCAGCGGGATCATCAGGCTTTGCAACAGGCGCGATTGGGAATGTGCTGCCGAAATCGAGCGGATCGCTCCATCAATGGCGCCGGTGCTTTGAATGACCGAAAACGCGCCGCCCACGATGATCACAAAGGCTATGATTTGCGCTGCCTCTACAAACCCGCGAAATGGCGCCATCAGCAGCGCTCCCAATCCCTGTGGTTGACTTTTCACATAGTGAAACGAATCACCAATGACAATTGTTCGACCGTCCTTTTCAATCCGGTCGTAGCTGCCGCCGGGAATAAAATGAGTCAGCAGGGCAATAATAACCACAATCGAAAAAATAATAACCAGTGTATGCGGAAGCTGGTATTTTTTAGTTTTATTCATGGCTGGGTATCTTTATTTTTTTTGTGATGATATTGAAGGTATAGCCTTCGCGCCAAGCTCACACAATTGCTCTTCCTGATATTGACCGGTTTCCGCTGGTGCCGCGCTTGCCATAGGAAGGATGATAATTTTTCCCCGATTGAATCCGTCTGCCAGTTCAATGAAGCGTTTCATCATCGAATTCGGCCTTTTACCGCCGCCAATGATGAAAAGATAGCCGTTTGGTTCAGCGACTTCCGGATTCGGTTGAGCACAGAAGAGAAATGAGAAGGTCAATAATAGAGCAATTGTGCTGATCAAAATATTGTTTCGCTGCATCGATTTCGTAACCTCTGTTTTATTAATGAATTTGAGAGAGCGTAAATTTTGATGAAAAGGTAAACATTAAATTTGAAAAAATCAACCCTTTTCAAAAACAATAAAATAGAACATGTGATATTGAGACAAACATTTGCTTTAAGATTGTTGTCCTTTAAAATCGAAAAAAGTAAACTAAAGTCAAAACTGGTCGGAACTTTTTTTGACGTGTATCAGTTGAAACTGTAATATTTGAGGATTCACTTATACCATTTTAAATTTTAAAATTAGGGCAACTTCTTTTTCTAACGGAAATAATAAACTCACAACATATCAAGCTGACATCTTCAATTATGGGAGGCAAATTTATGAATCGAGTTGGTACTGTCCTCATTGTTATGGTATTGATTCTGATAATGGTTATCGGTTGTGGACAAAAGCAAACAAAAGAGCAGCTTTACGCTGAAGCAGAGCGATATGAAAGAGAGGACAATTTTGACAAAGCGATTAAAAGCTTTGAAGCTCTGGTAACTAATTATCCACAATCTGAAAAGACGGATTCGGTTCTATTTCGAATCGGTCAAATATACTCAAATAATTTAGCTGATTTCACGAAATCTGTTCAAATCCACGAAAGACTCGTCAGTACATATCCTGCCAGTAAATTGGCTGCGCAGTCGCTTTTTATGATCGGTTATCATTTTGCCAATAATATCGGCGATTTAGACAGCGCTCGTATTTACTATGAAAAATTTATCGAAAAATACCCTGACCATGAATTGATTGCATCGGTTCAATGGGAGTTAGATCATTTGGGAATGGATATTAATGAGATAAATTTTTTCCGGGATGACTCTGCAGAGAAAAACTAATCCGCATCATTTAAAAATGCTATTACTTCAATCATTGTTTCCGGAAAAGAACGCATCAGGGGCTGTTTCAATATATTGATTCTGACTTTGGGATGCATTAAGTCCATTTCGGATTAATATGATTTTATTAATAGCGGATTCCCCATCAAAAAAGGGTTGATGTTCGTTCTTTTACGGATCGGTGATATTTTCGTCAAAACTTTTTTGCATCTAATGATGTCTTCTCTATGTTAACACAATAGAGGTGTATATGTACAAATTCAATCGATTTCGATTTGTGGTCATCTCGTTATTCTATTCAATCTCTCTGGCATTTTCAGCGCCACAGGATTCTACTGTTGAAGCTTTGGCATCTGTGGTCAAAGTAACAGGGCGGGTGGATCAAAAACGAGTGCCGCTGAACGATTCATTGATTTTCACGGTGCGGATCGAATGGAGCGGCGATATCGGAAGATATCAAATTAGTGAGTTAGAAGATCCAATCATTAATAATCTCGAAATTGTTGCAACTTCATCGGCGGATTACCGGATGGATCATCAGGGACAGGCAATCGCGGCAAAAACTTTCGAGTTCGTGCTCATACCCAAGACGATAGGAATGGCATACATCGAAGCTGTGATTGTTAAATATATTGACAACACAACCGGCGAAGGCCATCATCTGATGACGAACCGGATAGACGTCGAGGTGTTTGAGCCGATACTAAAATCCGGTCAGTCGTGGTTGTTGCTGTATCTGGTTGTTATTTTAGTTGCCGTGATCGTTATTGTGCTCGCTGCGTTATATTGGATGAAGCGGCGTCAGGCATTAAAACGGCAACGGGCTGAAGCTGTCCCGATTGTTTCCCTGGAGCAGGAATATTTATCTCAATTAAAGCAAGCGGTAGATCCTGACGATCCCAATCGTGAGGTCAGTGAGAGTTTTTTTGTGATCTCGAAAATATTTCGAAAATATCTGGCGCGTAAGTACGACTTTGCCGCCCTTGAGCAAACGACCGAAAGGATCATTCAAAAGCTGAAATCTTTTGATTTAGATGAAGAGTTGATAAATAATGCAAGCGAAATTTTGCATGTCTGTGATGTTGCGAAATTTGGCGGCAGTGAGGGCTATCAAGATCAGTTGGATCGGATTTACACGCTGGTGGAAATGATTTTTGAAAACAACCTTGTCAAAAACGGCGACACACATCCTGAGGTTAAATCATCGTCCTCATAACAGCGACTTGTTTGGCGATGAGTTTCATATCTTGTGATACCAATTCTGATAATTCTGTGAGGAGGAGTAATGAACGTTGATATTCAGGCGTTGAACGAGAAGATTAAAAAGGAAAGCGTTTTTGTTGACAAAATTACTAAAGAGGTGAGTAAAGTCATTGTCGGTCAAAAATATATGATTGAGCGACTATTAATTGGTTTGTTATCTAACGGGCATATCCATCTGGAAGGTGTGCCGGGATTGGCAAAGACCATGGCGGTGAAAACATTATCAGCGACAATACAGACCAATTTTCAGCGGATTCAGTTCACGCCGGATTTGCTGCCGGCAGATCTGATTGGTACATTGATCTACGATCAGAAATCCGGTGAATTTTCCACCAAAAAGGGACCGATTTTTTCCAACCTGATTCTTGCCGATGAGATCAACCGTTCTCCGGCAAAGGTTCAGTCCGCTTTGCTCGAGGCGATGCAGGAACGGCAGGTGACCATCGGAGAGACGACCTTTAAACTGGGCGATCCGTTTTTGGTTTTAGCCACCCAAAACCCGATTGAACAGGAAGGTACCTATCCGCTGCCAGAGGCGCAGATTGACCGATTTATGTTGAAGCTTTCGATTGGTTATCCGAGCAAGGACGAAGAGCTGGAAATCATGCGCCGCATGACGCAGCAGCAAATCCCTGAAGCCAAAGCCGTGGTCAAGCCGAAAGACATTGTGAAGGCGCGGAATGTGGTGAATGAAATTTATATTGACGAGAAGATCGAGCGCTATATTGTGGATATTGTTTTTGCCACTCGCCAACCAGATGAATACGGTTTGTCCGAGTTGACGGAATTAATCCAGTATGGCGCCTCGCCGCGAGCGTCGATTTATCTCAAAATGGCAGCCAAAGCCCATGCATTCTTACGCCACCGCGGTTATGTTACGCCCGAGGACGTGCGCTCGATCGGGATGGATGTGTTACGCCACCGGTTGATCGTCACTTATGAGGCAGAGGCGGAAGAGATCACTGCCGAAGATATTGTGCGTAAAATTTTAAACAAGATTGAAGTGCCCTGATCCTCGTTGAATTGAGTGTTTGAATTAAGAAATGAAATTATGATCCCAAAAGAGATATTAAAAAAAGTGAAGCGCATCGAAATCACATCACGGGGATTGGTCAATGATGTGTTTTCCGGGGAATACCACTCGGTTTTCAAAGGAAGGGGCATGGAATTTTCCGAGGTGCGGGAATACCAGCTTGGCGATGACATCCGAACCATCGACTGGAACGTTACTGCACGCGCTGGCCACCCTTACGTAAAGGTATTCGAGGAAGAACGAGAATTGACCGTGATGTTGCTGGTGGATGTGAGTTCATCGGGAAATTTTGGCACCTTCGAACGAATGAAGGGCGAAATTGCTATCGAAATTTGCGCCTTGCTGGCATTTTCCGCTATTAAAAATAATGACAAAGTCGGGCTGATTATTTTCACTGATCGAATCGAAAAATTCATCCCGCCCAAAAAGGGCAAATCGCATGTGTTGCGGGTACTGCGAGAATTGTTGTATCATAAACCGGAAGGCTCCCAGACCGATATCGCTGGCGCATTGGAGTATTTAAATCGGGTGACCAAAAGAAGGAGCGTTGTCTTTTTGGTTTCGGATTTTATCAATTTTGGTTATGAAAAAGCCCTGCAGATCGCTAACCAGCGACATGACATCGTCGCCATAACGGTCACAGATCCAAGGGAACTTGAAATGCCCAATGTCGGTTTTATTGAATTGGAAGATGCGGAAACTGGTGAGGTGATATTGGTGGATACCTCAGCCGCTGAGGTGCGTAGTCTGTATTCACAAAAATCAAGTCATGATGTGAAGAAAAGGGATAAGCTTTTTCATTCGATTGATATCGATCATATTGACATCCGGACCGACCAGCCTTACATCGAACCACTCATCCGATTTTTTCGAATGAGAGCGCGTCGGTTTCGGTAGAATTTATTCTGTATGATTTTTAAAATAATCGAAGAGATAACGCCCTATAATTATTTATTTAATTGTTTGTTACGCGATAATTCAGGTAATCGATCACAGGGTGAGTGAATATAAACCGCTGAAGCGGTTAAAAGAGCTGTTTTGAGATGATTATTTCACCACAATGAATTGTGGTGTTGTTTCAATGCCTCTTTGAACTAACACCATGATTCATCATGGTGTTTACATCATTAACGAAACATATCCAAAGCCGTTTTAACGGCTTTTTAATAACCCCGTGATCGGTTACTAATTCAGAGGCGAACAAAATAATATCACCACTCACTGGTTTAATTTGGGAGGAGTTTTAAATCATGCGCAGAGCAATGATAATCCTGGCAAGCCTATTGATTCTGTTTTTGTATGGCTGTGGTAAACAGGAACAGCCGAGCATGAGCAAGGAGAAGGCTCGTAATTATGCCAATGAACTCTACAATCGGCAGTTGTTCCAACAATCAGCCGATGAATATAGTCGTTATTTATACAATTATAAATTGGATGACCGGGAACAGGTAAACATTAGCTACCACATTGCAGATATTTATTTCGAGCGAATGAAAGACTATGAAAATGCGCTGGCGTTTTATGTCCGGGCGAAATATTTTAATCCCCAGGACGATCTCAAACGAACAATTGATCAAAAAATTGTGGCTTGTTTAGAGCGACTGGAGCGACCCGAGGATGCGCAGCAAAGTCTTAAAGAAGCAGCCAGCCTCGAACCGGAGATCGTTGACAAGAAGCGCCCCGGCGCGGTTGTCGCAGTGATTGGTCCCCGAAAAATTACCCAGGGCGATATCGATTTTGAACTCAGCCAATTGCCGCCGTCAATCCGAAATCAATACCAGCAAAAAAGCAAGAAAATAGAATTCTTAAAGCAGTATATTTTAACCGAATTGCTTTTTGACTCGGCAAGGCGTCAGGGATTGGATAAAGACAGCGAAGTCGTGGAGGCGGCGTTTCAGGCGAAAAAGAGCATCATGGTGCAGAAACTGTTGCAACAAGAGATATCATCGAAAATCAATATTCAGCCAGAAGATGTAGAGCTTTATTACAAAGCCAACAAGGACAAATACGTTGAAAAAAATGAGGCTGGCGAAATTGTTCGTGAAAAGACATTGCCCGAAGTGCAACAACAGGTTGCGCAGGATTTGGCAATGGAGCGACAACGACAGTATTATGAAGATTTGGCTCAAAAATTAATGCGAGCCGAAGGTGTGAAAATTTATGAGGACGTTCTGAAATAAAAACTAGGCCCATGTTGACGGTTTTCAGGATTTGGATTTGGCGGCAGTTGATGACAAGTGCAGAATTTTAGCGGTGCTGTTGAATCGATTATCAATGCAGCGGTTGTAAAATAATAAAAGAGAAAGTAAAGAATCTGAGGTTGGCTCCAGGATGGAACGGATGTCAAATAGCTTTTTAAAATATTTTTTCGTATTGTTTTTTTTGATGATTGTTCAGTTAAAAGCCATTGCGGCACAGAGCATCGGCAGCGTGTTGCTTGAGGCGAAAGTTGATCGCAACAAAATTACCATCGGCGATTTGATCCGGTATTCGATAATCGTTACCAGTGATGAGGAGATAGAAATTCAAATGCCTACCCTGGGCGCTAATCTGGGAGCGTTTGAAATTCGCGATTATGATGATCCTGATCCGGTGAAAAAAGGTGGGAAAATCATTCGGCGTCGAGAATACACAATTTCCACCTATGATGTCGGCGATTATCAAATTCCACCGGTTACAGTGCGTTACGTTGCGGCCGGGGATTCGATTTACAAGGAATTAAGCACAGAAAACATCAAGATCACAGTTCAGAGCCTCAAACCGAGTGAAGAGGGGGATATTCGCGACATCAAGCCGCCGCTGGTAATGGAACGGGATTGGTGGAGAACCATCCGCTTTGCGCTGGCTGGCTTGATTGGGGTCGCGATTCTGATTTTGGTATATATCTATTTGAAACGGCGTCGTGAAGGCAAGGCGTTGATTCCGCGACGGGAAAAACTCAAACCACCGCCGCACCAGGTTGCATTGGTGGCGCTGGAAAAGTTGGTTCAGGAAAAGCTGTTGGAACACGGAGAAATAAAACAATATTATATCCGGATATCAGAAATTATTCGCTGCTATATCGAAGACCGATTTTTCATCAATGCTTTGGAAATGACCACCGGTCAACTTATCGGGGCGTTGCAGGATGCAGAGTTAGAGAAGCAAACTATTGACATGGTTGAAAGCTTTTTGATGCAGTGCGATCTGGTAAAGTTTGCCAAATATATCCCGACCGCGGCTGAAAATCAACAGACCACAGACTTGGCTTTTGAAATTGTCGAATCGACAAAAATTGTTTTTGAAACCGAATCCGACGGATCGGAACCGGATGTTATTTCCGAAACTTTGGAAAGCGAGGATCTAAAAATGCGATCACCGGAACATGCGGAAATCGTTACCGAAGCTGAGAATGGGGGAGAGAGCCGATGATACGGTTTGTAAATCCGGAGTTTTTCGCGCTGTTACTGGTCATTCCGGTTTTGATCTGGTGGTATTTTCGCCGTTTGAATAAAGCCACTGGAAGTGTACGTTTTTCAAATCTTGGTAATCTAAAAGATATCCGTGCGACAACATCGAAAAAATTTCGACATCTGGTTTTTGTTTTGAGAATGGCGGTGATTGTGTTACTGATTTTTGCGTTTGCGCGGCCACAATCCGGTATTAAAGAAGAGAAAATCATCACGGAAGGTATTGACATTATGCTGGCGATGGATGTATCCGGTAGCATGTTGGCGGAAGATCTGGCGCGGCACAAAAGCCGACTGGATGTAGCTAAAGATGTCGCTTCACAATTTATCAATCAACGCACCAATGACCGGATCGGTATGGTTGTTTTTTCAGGAAAAAGTTTTACCCAGTGCCCACTGACGCTGGATTATGGCATCCTGCTTAAATTTTTAAAAGAGATTCATATCGGCATGATCGAAGACGGCACGGCCATCGGGATGGCGATAGCAAACTGTGTCAACCGGTTGCGCACCAGTAAAGCCAAAAGCAAAGTCGTGATTTTGCTCACCGACGGTCGCAACAATCGCGGTGAAATCGATCCCATCACCGCGGCTCAGATCGCCAAAACTTTTAACATCCGCATTTATACGATCGGCGCGGGTAAACACGGCGAGGCGCTCTTTCCGATAGACGATCCATTTCTGGGAAAGCGTTATGTTCCAATGAAGGTGGATATTGATGATGAGGTGCTTACCCGGATCGCGGACATCACCGGCGGCAATTATTATCGCGCCACCGATAAAACTGGTCTTGAAAAAATTTATCAGAAAATTGGTGAGCTCGAAAAGACAAAAATTGAAGTCAAAGAGTTCACCCGTTATACCGAATTGTTTGTTAATTTTTTAGCGGCGGCGCTCGGTTTGTTTTTACTGGAAATCGTGCTTGCCAACACCTATTTTCGAAAAATACCATAATCAAAATGAGCTGGTGATAAACTATTGCAGTAAATACTTTCATAAGTTTGGTTAACCATTATCACAAAAGCAGGCAGAGCAAAAGATGATTCGATTTGCTACTCAATATTATTTGCATTTATTGTGGCTGGTTCCGATATTAGTTGTATTTTATATGTTGGTGTTTCGCTGGAAAAAAAATGCACTGGCTCGTTTTGGACAGTTGGAGCTGATACAAAAGTTGACCATGTCCATTAGCAAAAAAAGACAGCTTATCAAAGTTTGCTTGCTCATCGTGGCGATGATATTGATGATATTATCGCTGGCACGGCCCCAGCTCGGAACTCAATTGGAACAGGTGAAGCGAGAAGGTGTTGATATTCTAATCGCAATTGATGTGTCATTATCAATGAAAGCCGAAGATATTAAACCCAACCGGCTGGAAAAGGCAAAGCATGCCGTTGGTAATTTCATAAATATGCTCCAGGGAGACCGGGTCGGCATTCTTGCTTTCGCTGGTGAAGCTTTTGTTCAATGTCCGTTGACCCTTGATTATGGCGCGGCAAAAATGTTTCTTGAAATTTTAGACACTGATTTAATTCCCACGCCGGGCACAGCGATCGGCGAGTCGATACTGCTGGCTGTCAAAACATTTGAGCAACGAGAGCGGAAACATAAAGTGTTGCTGTTGATCACCGATGGTGAGGATCACGCCGGAGAGCCGTTGAAAGCCGCGGAAGTTGCCGAAAAAGACGGCGTTGTGATTTATACTGTTGGAATTGGTTCGGTTAAAGGCGTGCCCATACCCATGTATAATGAATCCGGTAGAAACATAGGATTTAAAAAAGATCGTGAAGGTCAGGTCGTCACCAGCAAACTGGATGAATTGACGCTGGAAAAAATTGCATTACAAACCGGGGGTAAATATTATCGCGCCAGCGGCGCCGAGAGTGAACTCGATAAAATTTATGATGAAATTTCCAAAATGGAAAAAAAGGAGCTGGCTTCGCTGAAATTTTCTCAATACGAGGATCGTTTTCAGTACATTTTGATCGTAGCGATAATTTTGCTGATTGTTGAAGTTTTTATTTCGGAACGTAAAAAAGTGACACTTGACTGGCGCGGGAGGTTTTGACATGATTAAAATCATCCGAATTTTACTAATTACGATGACTATTTTTCCGGCGCTGTTGTTGGCGCAACCCGGACGCGATAAGGTGCTTGAAGGAAACAAATTTTTCCATCAGGAAAAGTTCGATGAAGCGATCAACAGATATCAGGATGCGTTGCTGGATAATCCAAATAATTCGTTGATCCGTTTCAACATCGGTAATACGCTTTATAAAAAAAACAAATACGAAGAGGCATTGAATGATTTTGAAAAAAGTCTTTCAATCGACGATGTGAACCTACAAGCCAAAGCTTACTATAACATGGGAAATACGTTGTATCGCATGGGAAAATTACCCGAGAGTATATTAGCTTATACCCAGTCATTAAAACTGAATCCCGATGATGAAGACGCCAAATACAATCTCGAGTTCGTCCGTTCCAAGCTGAAAAACGAAGCGCAAAAGCAATCGCAATCAAACCAGCAACAGCAACAACAACAGCAATCACAGGGTGAAGATCAGGAGGGTGAACAGCAACCGGAACAGCAGCAGCCAGAATATCAGGATCAGGATCAACAACAGCAGCAGGAACAGCCGCAGCCTGATCCACAGCAAAAACAGGAAATGACCAAAGAAGAAGCGGAGAGAATCCTTCAAGCGCTGAGCGAGGACGATAAAGATTTGCAGGAAACGCGTAAGTCAAAAAAAACCGGTTCAGTTCGGGTGATTAAAGACTGGTAGGCTGATGATGCTATTTTGGAAGATGAGGCGCAAGATTTAAATCGATGTTAATAGTTCACCTGTCATTCCGGCTGAAGCGAATCCGAATGCCGGAATCTCAATAATAGAACTTTTAAATATTAATTTGCACATATATTAAGGAAATTCCGGCTAAAAACATGCTAGAATGACATTATTAGTTAAGAGTGCTGAACTATTACATTCGAGGCAGTTTCGCCTCATATTTTGATAAGCAGGAAAAAAAACGATGAACAAAGAATTGAAAATAGTAGCAATTTTTTCGATTTTAACCGTCGGTATCATTCGTCCGGTTAGCGCAGAATCCATCGTGTTAAAAAGTTCGGTCGATAAAACGACCATTGCTCAGAATGAAAATTTTACATTGACGGTTGAAGTGTCCGGCGAAAAAGCCAACGCCGCCGCTGATCCACAAATTCCGGATATCAACGACTTTGCTGTTTATCTGGGCAGCAGCGGTGTGTCGCAAAATATCCAAATCATTAACGGACAGATGACTGTGAGCAAAAGTCACAGTTATATCTTTCGCGCCGTTACTCTGGGCAAATTTACCATTCCAGCCGCCGTTCTCAAATTTAATGGAAAAGAATACCGCTCCAATCCGATAAATATCGAAATTACCAAGGCGTCACCTCAAAAGCAGCCCCATTCGCCCCGGACGCAACCTTCCCGACCTGCGGAACAGGATAGTGAAACAATTGACGGTGAAAATTTGTTTCTCAGGGTTCAAGCCAGCAAAAAAACAGCTTACGTCAATGAACCAATTATTGTCTCTTATAAAATTTACACCAGAGTTACGGTTACGCAGTACGGCATTAACAAGCTTCCCAATACAGCCGGATTTTGGGCTGAAGAGTACGAGCTTGGAACTCAGCCCAAAATTTACGAAGAAGTTTATAATGGTAAAAGTTACCGCGTGGCGTTGATCCGACGGTTGGCATTGTTTCCGACTGATGCCGGAAAAAAGACCATTGACCCGATGGAAATCGAATGCAATGTTCGGGTGCAAACCCGAAGACGTTCCATTTTTGATAGTTTTTTTGATGACCCCTTTTTTGGTCGCAGCGTGAGGAAGCTGGTGAGTTCTGCGCCGCTGACGGTTAATGTGCTGCCATTGCCGGATCATTCCAAACCGGCGAATTTTTCCGGGCTGGTGGGTAATTTCGACATTTCTTCCTTTATCGACAAAACCTCGGTCAAAACCAACGAGGCGATCGCATTGAAAATTGAAATTTCCGGCAGCGGTAATATCAAGATGATACCAACGCCGCAGGTTGATCTGCCGGTGGATTTTGAACAATATCCACCGAAGATATCGCAAAAAATCAACCGGAATGAAAGCGGGGTTTCAGGGAGCAAATTTTTTGAATATGTGTTAGTGCCAAGGCACGCCGGCGTACATACTATCAAACCGGTAGAATTTTCCTATTTTGATATTCAATCCCAACAATACCGTACTGTTCGCACCGGAGAAATCCAGGTCGCTGTTGAGAAATCTGATGACGATTTGGTCAGTTATGTCGGAGGACGTGGCAAAGAAGATATCAAATACTTTGGCGAAGATATCCGTTTTATAAGGCAGGGAGCGGTGCAATTTTATAAGATCAATTCAAATTTTTATCAAAGTTTTATCTTTATTGTTTTGATGATCGCGCCAATTTTAGCTCTCGGAGCGGCGGCCGGATACCGACGGCATCAGGATAAAATGAGCGGAAATATCGCCTATGCTCGCAGTCGCAAAGCCAATCAACTGGCAATGAAGAAGCTGGCGCGCGCCAAAAAATTGATGGCAGAACAATCTCAGAAAGAATTTTACGCCGAAATTTCGCATTCACTTATGGGTTTTTTGGCTGATAAATTGAATATTTCCGCGGCTGGCATCATTACTGATGAGGTTGAAGAGCTGATGAAAAAGAACAGCGTCGCGCCGGATGTGGTTACACAATATTTGGCGTGTTTGAAAATGTGTGATTATCAACGGTTTGCGCCATCAACCGCAAAGCTGGCTGACATGAAATCATTTTTCAATGAGGCAAAACAGGCGATCATTTCACTGGAAAAAGTGATTTAAGTTGAAAATATGCTGAACTTTTTATGAAAAGATTTTTGATTATAAAACAGTCGAAAAGTATAATCATCCGCGCAATAGCGTGCCTGCTGTTGCTGGCGTCGAATGTGATCGCCGATCATAATCAGTATTTGTTTAATCAAGCCAGTGAGCGTTATCAGCAGGATAAATACGACGAGGCGATTGCGGTATATCAGGAAATCCTCAATAATGGTTACGAAAGTTGGCAGTTATACTATAATTTGGGCAATTGCTACTATCGAATCGGAAAATTGGGCAAAGCGCTGGTCAACTATGAGCGCGCCTACCGATTGAATCCAAAAAATGAAGACGTTGAGTTCAATTTAAGACTTGCCAATACGCGGACTGTCGATAATATTGTAACGCCGCCGTTGTACAAAACAATTCAACAGATTAAATATTTTATCGATATCAAGAGCCTGGCTTGGATTGTTCTAAGTCTCTATTTCGTTGTTGTACTACTCATTATTGTGAAAATTCTCTGGCGAAATATTCGTGCTCAAAAATGGTTGATGGGATTTGTGATTCCGTTGGCTATCGTGTTTGTGCTTTTCGCAGCGCTGTTGACGGTTCGCATTCATGAACAGAAAACGGTTGAATATGCGATTCTGCTTGCTCAAAAAGTCGAAGTACTGGGGGCGCCGACTGATGAGGGTACGGTGTTATTTATCCTGCATGAAGGGGTGAAATTTCGCGTTGAAGATATCAGTGGGCAGTGGGCGAAAATCAGACTGGCGGACGGAAATGTTGGTTGGATTAAACAAGATGTGTTTGAGATTATTTGATGTTTTTGTTTGGAAGGAGATGGATTGCGTCATTTTCAAACAGCGCTGCTTTACAAAAAAAATCTCAAGAGATCGACAATCTTTGCCCTGCTCATCATTATATTTATATTCCAGGCATTTCCAAAATTTAATTTGGTCCAACCAGGCGCAGAAGATGTTGTTTTTACGACATTGACCATTGAAGACATCCCGGTAACCCGACAGGGGACGCGGCTGAAACCTCCGCCCAAACCTGCGGTACCCATACCCAGTGAAGATGATCTGATTCCTGATGACATCACTATAGAGAAAACCGAACTTGATCTCAATTTGTATCCCGAACCGATCGGCGATGGCTGGCTCTCCGGCGCTCCGGTTATCTTTCAGCCGCGACCGATTTATGAAGTCATCCCTGAATATTCACAGGAGCTGCAAAAAAAAGGAATCCAGGGAAGGGTCAAATTACATCTGTATATCAATGAAAAAGGGCTGGTAGAGCAAGTTGTGGTTCTGGAGAATACCACCGGCAGCCAACTTTGTGCTGAAGCCGCAAAAAGAGCCGCCCAAAAAGGGCGATACCTGCCGGCAAAAAAATCGGGCAAACCCACCGATATCTGGATTACCCGTAGTTATACTTTTGGTTTTCGAAATTAATTTATTCCTTTTCCAAAAGTGCGATGGGAGAATTATGCTTTGATTGAATCGTTTTACCATTCTTGTATTAAAAAACATTGCCTGTTGTTGGCTTGATTGGTATATTTGAGTGAATCTGTTTTAGCTGGCTTAGCTGAATGCTGCTTTTCCCAAAACTGATTGCGCATAACTCGCGCATTGACTGCGGGGTTCGATCTGCATAACCTGCGCAGGGTTTAAACGCAATGAACTTCAGAATTTAATCCTAACTTCCAAGAATGCTCTGGACATTCAATTCGCGCCAGAGCCCCTGCGTCAGGTTAATGCAATGGTTAGGCGCTTAAACTATATAATAA
>OMKS01002357.1_pt1 | contig 15822 bp, 14 predicted proteins | sample 1674721 | NCBI WGS metagenome assembly OMKS01 (sample SAMN06264996, study PRJEB25208) | sediment metagenome | isolation source: hot spring sediment | place: USA: California | collected 2014-09-02
CGAAAGCCTCGAACGATACATCAAGCGACTCCAGAAACTCGAAGAAATCGCCAGCGGGTTCCAAGGCGTCGAGACCACCTATGCCATCCAGGCGGGGCGTGAAGTGCGTATTATCGTGCGGCCGGAGCAGATCGACGATTATGCCGCCAGCAAGATGGCGAAAGAGATCGCCCAGCAGATCGAAGACACCATGCAGTACCCCGGGCAGATCACGGTGACCGTGATCCGGGAGACCCGCGCGGTCGGCACGGCGAAGTAAGCGATTTCCCCGTAATCAGGAAAAAGCCCGGTGATTGCCGGGCTTTTTCCTTTCGCTATTGTTGTGGCTCTGGCCGCTTTAGAAGAACGGGTTGTGTGCGCGTTCCTTCGCCACAGTTGTAGCGGGGCCGTGACCGGGCAGCAAATGGGTTTCAGCAGGCAGGCTGAAAATGTGGGCGGCGATGTTTTTTAATAGAACCGACTCGCTACCGCCGGGCAGGTCGGTGCGGCCGATGCCCTGCAGGAAGATGATATCACCAACAAAGGCGGTTTTGGCGGCATCGCTGTAGAAGAATACATGGCCGGGGGTGTGGCCCGGGCAGTGTCGCGTGAGCAACACCTGGCTGCCAACCCTAATGATGGTGCCTTCTTCCAGCCAGATGGTGGGCTGGGGCAGCGGGTCGCGCTGCAGGCCCATCAATTCACCCAAACCGCCGCTTTCATACAGGTCTTTGTCGCACCGATGCAGGGCGATAGGTGGCACAGAAGGCAGCGCCTGGCTCAGTTCGTAAATGCCGTAGGTATGGTCAAAATGGGCATGCGTCAGCAGGATATGGGTTAATTGCCAGCCTTCTGTTTCAATTTCGGGCAGGACAACGCTGGATTCAAAGGCAGGGTCGATGAGTACTGCTTGTTTGCTTTCGGGATCACCGAACAGGTAGGTATTGTTGCCCATCTGCCCAACGGGGTAGGTTTTGACAATCGGTTTCATGATTCTCCTTCTTCACACTGATGAAGAAATGATACCACTGCCTGGATGACCTGCGGGGCTTCCGGGCCGAGAATAACATTGTGCAGGCTTTTTTCGAGGTACAGGGTTTGGATGCTTGTGGAAGAAATGGCTTCCTGGATCAGTTTCACGTTGGCAAAGTCAACCACATCGTCTGCCCGCGAGTGGATCAACAGAGCCGGCGCGGTGACAGTTGCCAGCTGTTGGCGGGTGTAACGCAGCAGTTTCAGGATTTCGGCAAATCCCCGCGTGGCGAACTGGTGATAGCCAATCGACGCAGCGATCATCTGGTTGATCTCTTCTCGTTTGCCTATTGACATAAAAGGTCTAACCACTGGCAGGGGGGCAATGGCCGGCAGCAGGAGCGAGAGCAGTTGCAGGGGGGCAATCAGCCATTCTGGCAGCATGCGCAGGGGGGATTCGATGGCAATGACTGCCTTGATCTGCGGATGGTGCGCGGCAGTCAGCAGGCTGAGGGTCCCACCCATGGAAAAACCGCACAGAACGATCTCATCACACAGGCCTGAAAGGATATGCAGCCCGTCTGCGACATCCATGACCCAATCCATCCAACGGGTGTGCTGCATGTCCCTGACATGGGTGCCATGCCCGCTGAGGCGTACAGAGAGCACGGTGTAGCCTTCGGCAGCAACAGCCATTGTCAGGGGCAGGATTTCGGCTGGCGTGCCCACGAAACCGTGCACCATCAATACGCCCAGACGGTGATTTCCACGGAGTAAACGAGGTTCTGCCCCGGACATATAAGTAAGGCTGGTGGAGTTTGGTCGGCTTTTACTCATAGGGTGATCAGTTCACGCGGAAAGGTGGTCAGGCTGAGGCATCCGTCTGGGGTGATGATGACATCATCTTCCATGCGCACGCCGCCTTTGCCGGGCAGGTAGATGCCGGGTTCGATGGTAAATGTCATGCCGGGCTGCAGAATCAGCGGGTTACCGCCATGTATGTAGGGCGGTTCGTGGCCTTCCAACCCCAGACCGTGGCCCAGCCGGTGGGTGAAATAAGGGCCGTAGCCAGCTTGTTCGATCACAGACCGTGCCGCCTGGTCAACGGATTGTGCGGTTACCCCCGGGCGGGCATACTCGCGCGCGGCGGCATTGGCAGCCTGCGTGACCTCGTGAATTTTTACGAGTTCAGGGTCGATCTGTCCGATGGCAAAGGTGCGGGTGATATCGGCGCAGTAGCCATCAACTTTAGCGCCGTAATCGATCACCAGCAGGTCGCCGGGCTGAATGGGACGGTCGGTGGGGGTGGCATGCGGGTTGGCGCTGTTGGGTCCGCCTGCCACGATGGAGCCAAAAGAAAGGCCTTCCGCACCAGCTTGCAGCATCTGCATTAACAGCACATTGGCGAATTTTTTTTCGGTCATGTGCGGCTGAAATTGCGCCAGCGAAGAGCGCAGCGCCTGTTCTGACAGGTTCACCGCTGCCTGCATGGCGGCTTGTTCGCTGGCATCCTTGTGCATGCGCAAGGATGCGATGAGGTCGGCAGCACTGGTGAAGGTGAGGTCAGCGGCGGCTTGTTGTATATACTGCATCTCCAGATAACGCATCTGGGTGGGTTCAATGCCGATGGTCTTACCCGCCAGGTTGCCGTAGGCGGCGGCATCAGTAAACGCTCTCTGCCAGCCGGCAGGATCATCATCATAGAAAAAGGCCTGCATGGCAAGGCTGGTGTTGGCAAGCTGCTCGCGCTCGAAAGCAGGTAAAACGATCGCCGGGGCTTTGTCGGGCAGGAGGAACAGGCACATCGGCCGTTCCGATAGATGCAGGTGCAGGCCGCTGAAGTAGAATTGGGTGGGGCCGGGGTTCAACACCAGAGCATCAAGGTGATGTTTGCTCAGTGCGGCAATGGCTTTGTTAATGCTGGATGTCATGTTTTTTCCTTTCAGGCGTGGGCAATACGCGCCATGCGGGTGGGTTCTTTTTGGATCTCTGCCTGCACGAAGGTAAGCAGCAGGCTTGCTTTTATGGTGGCATAGTCAGGATCATCCCAGCGGTTGTGCAATTCCTGCGGGTCGTCTTGCAGGTCGAACAATTCTCCGTAATCGGCATCGCGGTAGACGGTTATTTTGTAACAGTCAGTGATCAGTGTACGCAAATCAACACTGGTGGGGTTATGGCGATTCTCCACCATGACCCACTCGCGCGATGGCTGGCGGCCTGCCCAGATATCCAGTTGATCCTGGCTTTGCATAAAACCCGGTACTTCGATACCAGCCGCACTGAGGAAGGTGGCAGGCAGGTCGATGATGGATTGTAGTCCATCGCTGACAGCACCAGCAGGTATACGGGCGGGATAGCGTGCCAGCAGGGGGACGCGCAGCAGGTCTTCGTAATGGAAAGCACCTTTGGCGATGAGACCATGCTGGCCGAGAAAATGGCCGTGATCGCTGGTGAACACCACCAGGGTGTTGTCAGCGATACCAAGTTCATCCAGTTTGTCCAGAATTCGCCCGATTTCGGCATCCATCAGGCTGACCATCCCGTAATAGGCGGCCATACTATGGCGCAGGACGGCTGCGTCATGCAGGTGTGAGTGGAATCCGTGCAGGGCTTTACCGCCGGGTTCTTGGTACTGGCTGAAGTCGGGCTGCTCTTCGCGGGTTTTGGCAAATTGCGGGGGCATGTCGTCAAATTCACCGGGTGTGAAGTGCCCGATGGGCATGTCTTCCATGTCATACAGGCTGAACCAGGGTTCTGGTACAACATAGGGCGGATGGGGATCAAAGAAACTTGCCCACAGGAAGAAGGGTTTGTCGTCTTTGACTGATGCTTCGATGTTGGCGCAGGTGCGTTCACCGACCCAGTGGGTGGGGTGATATTCTTCGGGCAGATCCCAGTTGATGACACCATTCGTATAGACATCTTTGTATTTACGTTCTGTGGTTGGCGGCCAATCTTCAAAGTAGTCGCGCCAGTTGGTAAGTCCTTTTTCTTCACACCACAGGCCGTAATGCTGCCCGGCATGCGATTCATTGGTGTGCATACGAGCGGTTTCTACATGCGAAAAACCATACCAGGGGCCATGAAAGTCGCGCCAGAAATTAAGATCACGCAGCAGGGGTTGGCATTCGATGGATTCAGAACCCGGTGCGCTTGCCAATGGCTGGAAATGTGCCTTACCGATCAGGGCGGTGTAATAACCGCTCTGCTGCAAGATGTCCCCGATGGTGGGCACATCTTCCGGTGTTTTCACGCCGATCGCCCAGCAGCCGTGCACCGAGGGATAGACTCCTGTAATCAGGCTGGCGCGGGTGGGAGAACAGGTCGGGTTGGGGCAATAAGCGCGGTTGAAGCGGGTGCCTCCTTGCGCCAGGTGGTCGAGGTTGGGGGTCTTGATCAAGGGATTGGTGACGCCCAGGGTGGAATAGTGCTGTTGGTCTGAGGTGATCAGCAGGATATTGGGTTGTGGTGACATGGCAGGCTCCGGGTAGACCGTTCGCAACTTTGGGTTATTCTTGTAACCCAAAGGTTTCGCAATGATAATATCAGGTAGAAATTTGAGTATCTAAGAAAAACTCAAAATTCACTCATTCTCCTCATTCTACCCCAGTCTGGTGCGGTTCAAGTAGTCACTATAATTACCGCTGTAAGAGACAAGTTTCCTGTCCTCCACCGCTACGATGCGTGAACAGATACGGTCAAGGAAATAGCGGTCATGCGACACGATCAACAGCGAGCCGACAAACTCCGCCAGCTGTTCTTCCAATACTTCCGCCGAAGTGATATCGAGGTGGTTGGTGGGTTCATCCAGCAACAGGAAATTAGCGCCGGAGAGCATCATTTTTGCCAGCTGCAGGCGTGAGCGCTCACCACCCGACAGGCTGCTGGCAGGGTCGCGCATTTGCTGGTAGGTGTAGCGGAACTTGGTCAGGAAAGCTACCGCGCGCTGGTCAGACATCGAACGCGCATCCTGAATGGATTCAATCAAGGTCTTCTTCAGGTCGAGGGTTTCATGCTGCTGGGCATAATAGGCGATTTGCACACTGGGCCCCACATAAATCCTGCCGCTGTCGAAGGGCTGTTCCTCCAAAATGAACTTGAGCAGCATGGATTTGCCGCAGCCGTTGGGTCCGACCAGACCGACACGTTCGGCGTGGTGTAGTTCCAGACCGGCACCAGTGAACAGGGTCAAGCCGGGGTTGGTGTCATCCGGGGCGAAAGTCTGGTGCAGATTCTCAATACGCAGGACGATGTCGCTGCCGCGCCAGCCGTTCAAAGCAAGGTCCATGGGGGCACCGGGTTCAAACGGTTTTTCGACCTTGTCCATGTGTTCGATACGTTTGAGGATGGCGAAGCCTTTTTTGATCAGTTTTTCGTTGTCATAGGTGCGGCCCCAGGTCAGAAGGCGGTTGGCGGCCTGTTCAAGGCGGTTAATTTCTTTCTGCTGAATATCAAACTGTTTTCGGGCGGATTGAAAACGCTGTTCTTTCTCAAATGCGTATTCAGAATAGGAGCCTGGGTAGAAGGCAAGCCGCCCGGCTTCCAGTTCGGCGATCTCATCCACCACCAGGTCGAGCAGGTAGCGGTCATGGGTCACCAGGATCACGGCACCGTTGAAACGGTTGATGAAGCGCTGTAGAAAGTCTTTGCCGTCCATGTCGAGATGGTTGTCGGGTTCGTCGAGTAAAAGCACATTGGGCTGATCCAGTGCGATGGTGGCAAGGGCCAGCAGTTTCTTCTGCCCGCCACTCAGTTGTGAAATAGGCAGGTGGTAATGCGCTTGCGTGAAGCCGAAATCGTTGAGGGTGGTGATGACGCGGCTTTCATAGTTGAGACCGCCGAGATGTTCATATTCTTCCAGCAGACGTTGCTGGTGCGACACCAGACGGGTCAGTTTGTGTTCATCAAGGTAATTCTCTGGTAACGCGAGGTCATTTTCGATTGTGTGCAAGGCTTGATCAATGGTCAGGATGGCTTGATTGGCGGCAATAGCGGTTTCCCATACCCTGCTTTCGTTATCCAGATAGGGTTCCTGTTCCAGATAGCGGATCTTCGCCCACTTTTCGGTGATGATGGTGCCGCTGTCGGGGCGCAGTTGATCCACCAGCAATTTCAACAGGGTGGATTTGCCCGCGCCGTTGACACCCAGCAATCCGACCACACGGTCGGAATGAATATCCCAGTTGAGATCGTCCAAAATGAGTTGTGTCGGGTAAGAAAAGGTGATGTGGTTGAGGCGGCTGATGATCATGGCAATTCCTGTTAATCTATGACTGTCGCACCAGAAGTTTGGTGATAACGAGATAAGTTTTGTCGCGGTTCTCTGTGTAGCCCATGTTTTGGTACAGGTCCAGAGCAGAAGACGGGTTTTCAGTGTCGACGCCCAGGGCGGTTTCTTGCATGCCCAGCCGGGTGAACATTTCGATGCTTTCAGCGAGAAGGGTTTTTGCCAGCCCTTTGCGGCGCCAGGGACGGCGCACGGAGATGAATTCCGTGTAGCCACGCAGGCGCTGTTCGGTTTGGTTTTCCAGTTCGTCAACGTAGCTGCGCACCATACCGCAAATCTCTTTTCCCTCCCAGGCAACTTTCCACAAATGTGGCTGGCAGCGGCGGTCAACCAGCCACGCCCGGTATTGTTCGTCGCCATATTCTATGTGCCCCCAGTGGTCACGGAAGGCTTCCTGCTCTGCATCCCAAATGGCGCGGTAATGCGCTGGTTCGACCGGGCGGATCTCTACTCCTTCCGGCAGGGGGCAATCGGGTATTTCTTTCTCGATAGGACGGACCATCTCAAAAAAGTAGCGTTCGGGCTGGTAGCCATGCTGCTCAAAGAAGGCAACGATATCTTTGGCTTTGTTCTTGCGCCAGGTGCGGAAGATCTTCCTTTGTTCAGCAGGCATGCTATCTGCCGCTGCACGGCATTGTTCTTCGGCGAATTGGAGCATCAATTCTTCGATGCCTTTGCCCCAATAGTCGGGCAGCAAGTTGCCGAACGGCCAGAAGACCATGGTGCCGTCCTGCTCTTCCTGCCAGTTCCAGCCAAAGTACCCGATGGGTTCGCCATCCAGTTCTATATAGATCAACTGTTGATTGATATCATAGTTGGCAGACCAGAGTTCATCATTTTTAATGTCATCCAGGGTGATGATCCAGTCGAAGCCATTGACTTCTTTGCAAGCGTTGCTGATGTTGAGGCGAATCACGTGATCGTTTTCACCGGCGAAATGGCGGAATGCCAGTCCGGGGATGGTTGCTAAGGGTTTGTAATCTACATATTTATATGGGGTTGACATTGTTTTTTCCTTTTTAGTTTTCTATGCACTCAACCTTTTCGCAACCGCGCTTCAGGCGGGTGGGGAGAGGCTGACCTGTGAAAGGCGAGCCTCTCCGCGATCAGATTAGAGTTGCTTCCTTAACACCATACTGGTACGGGCATTGTCTACTTCATAGCCCATGCTGGTGTATAGGTTCAATGCGCCGTTGGGGTTTTGCGCGTCCACGCCCAGGGTGGTGTGTTCCATGCCCATGTCACGGAACATGCGGATGGATTCAGCGATAAGGGCTTTGGCGATACCGCGGCCGCGCCAGTCTCGGTGTACGGAGATGTCCTCGGTGTAGCCGCGTTTGCGCTTGTATTCCTGGTTCTCTTTTTCATCAAAGAAATTACCCACCATGCCGACGATTTCATCGCCTGACCAGGCCACCTTCCACAGATGAGGTTGGAAGTTGCGGTCTTTGAGCCAGTTCTGGTATTGCTCTTCGGTCGGCTCGACGAACCCCCAATGGTCACGAAAGGCGGAATGGTCAGCGTCCCAGACTTTGCGGTAGTCTGCCGGGGTGATAGGGCGGATTTCCAATTCTTCGGGCAGAGGGTGCTCCCCCAGCGGTTTGTCGATGGGACGATTCATCAGGAAGAAGTAGCGCTGTGGTTCGTAGCCCTTGGCCTTAAAAAAAGCCAGTGATTGATGAGCGATCTCTTTCTTCCACACACTGAACCATTTCGGTTTGTCATCAATCACGCTTGCCGCGACCTCCCGCTGGCGCTCTTCGACGAAAGCCAGCATCAGGCGCGGGATTTCACCATCACAATGTTCTTCAAGCAAAGTGAAGGATGTGTCGAAAACATATTGGCCGGGATTTTCGGTCGTGGCGATTTCTTCATCCCAGTCATACGCCAGGTATCCGATCGGTTTGCCATCCATCTCAACAAATATTAACTGTTGATTGATGTCATAGTGCTTACGCCAGTGTTCATCCTGCTTCATATCGTCCAGCGTGGCTGACCATTCGTAGCCATTGAACTGGCGGGTTTGCAGCCACAGATCCAGCATGATCTGGTAATCTTCTTCGCCAGCAAAATAGCGGAAGCTAAGGCCGGGGACGGCGGTTAATGATAGATGTTCAATATAGCGTTTTGATGTTGTCATTTTGTTCTCCTTGGTTGGGGCGTGAACGATGAGGTCTTCCATTCCTCCTGTTCACTTTGTTCAATTTTCTTTCTTTTCTTTCTTTTCCAAACAATTGTCATGCTGTTGCCAGCGTACTTATCCTTATATTTGTTTCCAATATTTTCTGACCGGCAGATCAGGCGGTTCGATGAAGCTGGCGCAGGCAAAGCCATGGGCGACCAAAAAGTCATGGTGTTCTCCTTCTTGGGCGGCACTGCCCGGGCAGAAGATGACCATCCCGCCGGGTTTGACCACCCGTTCGCACTCAGCCAATTCTTCAGGCATCGCATCGCCGAAGACATGTCCGCCCATGACCACATCGGCGAAGTCATCGTAGAAGGGGATGCGTGTAATAAGACCATCGACGGCGTAGACGTTGCTGACGCCGAGTTTGCGTGCTTCTTCACGGATGTAGTGGCGCAGGTTCTCGACCGGTTCCACCGCAAAGACCGCTTTTGCGCCTGCTTTGGCGGCGATGAAGGTCAGCCGTCCTGTGCCGGCGCCGAGATCTATGACGATCTTGCCTGCAAAATCTGTCAGTGACAGCAATTCCTCATCGGCGTAGGTCAGAAATTCCTGGTCAGCATAGATTTGCGGGGCGACGGCGTAGGTCAGTAAGTCGTTCAGGCTTGCCATGACGGTTTCTTCCGCCATGCGAATCGCAGCGGGATCCTCTACGGCCGGGTGCTGGTTGCAGACAGCTTCCACCCAGTTTTTGATAGTGGGATTTTTGTTTTCCAGATACCAGCGTACGGCAGGATTGGCATGCAGGGCGACGGCTAACGGCTGTTCCGGCAGCCAGCCCGGCAGCCATGACAGTTGCGCTCGTTCCAGCAGCAGCAATACATTGAATGATAGTGGTTTGACGTTGATCCAGTTGACAGGCATTGTTTTTGTTCCTTTTGCTACTAACTACTTTGGTTGAATAAGTTTCGTTTTCTCTGCTTCCATAAAAAAGACCGCATTCTTCCGGGATGCGGTCTTTGGGTGTTAACAACCAAAAAGACCGCGGGTGGTGGTCGCAACCCGCGGTCTCAGATGATCAAGTCAGGGATGACTAAGCTCTGTAAACAGGCGCATTGCGACAAGGAAACACAAAAACATCTCCGGAGAGTGTGTAACTGCCATGCATTTTGATGTTGCTGTGGGCGTTGCTCATCGCTCGCGCTCCTTTCTTTGCATAATTAAGATTTTTATAACACGGGTTTTTTGAGCCGTCAAGAGTTTGGCTTGATTAATTTCCGATTGTACTTAGTTCATGACCCTTTAACGCCAATCCACCCACAATGGTTGTGAACGGGTTGATCTCTTTGATGCGATCCTGCCCAAAGTATTTGGAAAGAACATCAATAAATACTGGGATTTCTGATGAGCCACCCGTTCTCAATACAGCCTGGATCTGGTCGGCTTTCAATCCGCTTTTGCGCAAAATTTCCTGGATGGATTTATCAACCATGTCGAGTTCATCCTGTATCAGGCTCTCAAAATGGGTGCGCATGATGACATCTGACAGCGACAAATGGCTTTCTTTGAAGATAAGCCGGCTGAAGTAGTTGCTGGAAAGATCGATTTTTATCCGTTCCAATTCCTGAAACAGCTTGAAACCGAGCTTATTCTTGACCAGGGTTTCTAATCGTTGTGCGCCGAACGGGTCAGAACTGTTCACTGCCTGGCGGAAAATATAAGCGTATTTGGGGCGGCTGAGTTCTACCATGTTCTGCCATGAATAGAGCATGTCGAAAATTTGCTTGGGGAATGGCAAACCATCTGGCATCAAGGCATCTTCACCGAAAAAGCGGAACAGGCGTTTCATGATGGCGGCGGTCAGGTCATCACCGCCGACAATCACACCTTCGGTCGCGATGGTTTTGGGTTTTGCGCCTGCACCGACTTCCATGATAGTCATATCCAGCGTGCCGCCACCGAAATCAAACACCAGGATGTGTTGGCGTGTCGGTTGATTCTGATGGTAAAGGTAGGCGCCGCCAATCGGTTCGAGTTCGAAAACGATATTTTTGAAGCCGGCCATCAGGGCTGCGTTGTACAACTTCTCCTGCGACTTTTGGTCAATGTCAGGGTTGTCTGAAAATTTTACCGGACGACCCATGACGACATCACGAACAGGCTGTCCGAGCGCGTTCTCACACCGTTCGCGCAATTGGGTCAGCAGAATGGCAATTAATTCCTCGATGGTGTAATACTTTTCAAAAATCTGTGTGCCTTTGTACTGGTCATCAAACAGGGCAGTCTTAATCGATTGCAGCAAACGTCCATTGGCCGCCGTATCCACTTCCATTGTGATTCTCTGGTTGTATACAATCGGCCCTGAACCAGGCCCGCCCACGGTGATTTCGATGTCGCCCAATTCACGTGTTTCCCAAAAAGGGATGCGGCCAGTTTCTTGCTCCAGATACATCTGGATGGCCTGGGCGCCAACGAATTTATCCTGTTCTTTGGTAATGTAGATGGTGGAGGGCAATACGTTGGGGTTATGATGGTGGGGATCAAGATTGAACAACCGCAGTTGATCGTCATGAAATACACCAATGGATGAATTACTTGTGCCAAAATCGATACCGACAAACATATACCCTACCTGTAACTACCTGATGATAAACTTTATTCATTTGCCATTCACCAGTCTTTTGCTGGCGCAACTTTGAATTGTACCAGCAAAATTTGTTTCTTCTGATGTGAATCTGGCTGGCATTGTGATTTAAGCAGAAAAAGCTGACAGATCAACAACGATGCTTGCGGTTTATCGGGGTCACAAGTATGATTGAACTGGTTGCATGTAGAACAAGGAGTAGCACATGTTGATTGGAATTTCACCTTTGATGTCACCTGAACTGCTGGCGGTGCTGTACCGCATGGGGCATGGGGATGAGATCGTGTTGGCGGATGCGCATTTCCCCGGCGATAGCTTCAATACGCGCGTGATCCGTGCTGATGGGCTGCCGATCGATGCCATGCTGGAGGCTGTGCTGCCGTTGTTCGCGCTGGATACCTATGTCGACGACCCGCTGGTGATGATGCAGCCGGTGCCGGGCGATGAACTGGATCCAGCTGTCGAAGCACGTTACAGGGCTGTCATTGACTGCCATGCGCCGGAGACCCCATCGATTGCGCGCATGGAGCGCTTTGCTTTCTACGAGCGCGCCAGACAGGCATTTGCGGTGGTGATGACTGGTGAGACCGCCAAATACGGCAATATAATCTTGAAAAAAGGGGTCACCCCGCTGGAATAGCAGCCGAATCTCCGCCAGTTGATTAATCTTTTTGTCTGCCGCAGACGGAAGCATTTCACCTTGACGCGATAGGGTGGCTATGATTAAATACAAACGTGAGCGCTCACGTTTGACGAAAGCAAGCCAAGGAGTAAAGTATGACCCTCATCAACGAATTCACCCAGCCGTTAATTGATTTACAGCCATCTTGCGACTTTTTTGTCGGCATTGATAGTGATGGTTGTGTCTTTGACAGTATGGAGATCAAACACAAAGAATGTTTTATCCCCAACATCATCAAATTCTGGGGTTTGCAGGCGGTTTCCAAATATGCGCGTGAGGCGGCAGAATTTGTGAACCTGTATTCCCAATGGCGCGGCGCCAACCGCTGGCCTGCGTTGGTTAAAGCCATTGACTTGCTGGCGGAGTGGGAGGAGGTGCAGCGGCGTAAACCCATCTTGCCGTTGATGCCGAATGTGCGCGCTTTCATTCGCCAGGAACAATTTCCCCATTCCAATGAAGGGCTGGCTTTGTTCATGGAGGCCAATCCCGGCAAGGAAGACCTGGCTACCGCCTGGGAATGGACGCATGCGGTCAACGCCTCCGTGAAAGATATCGTCAAAGGGGTGCCGCCGTTTCCATTTGTGCGTGAAAGCCTCTCCTTACTGCAGAACAAAGCTGATATGATCGTGGTGTCCGCCACACCGGTGCCGGCATTGACCCGTGAATGGCAGGAACATGACCTGGATGGCTTTGTACGTTTGATCGCGGGGCAGGAGATGGGCAAGAAAGCCGAACATCTCGCCATGGCGGCAGGTAATAAATACGCCAAGAACCACGTCTTAATGATTGGCGATGCATTGGGCGATCTGAACGCAGCCAAAGCCAACGGTGCGCTCTTTTACCCGATCAATCCCGGCGAAGAAGAAGCCAGCTGGCAGCGCTTTTATGAGGAGGCCGCTGACAGATTCCTGAATGATGATTATGCCGGGGGGTACGAGGCAGGCTTGATTGCGGAATTTGAGCGATATCTGCCGGAAGTGCCGCCCTGGAAAGCTCACCACAGCTAAGCGGTTAATAAACGAGGACAAACTATGATCGGAACAGGCAGCAAAGAAACATTTCTGGGTGAAAGTGACCTGCGAGCCATTGTCAAAAATGCAGGTGAGGGAAATTTCCTGTCCGCTAAACGCGTGCTGGTGATAATCCCGGATGGCACCCGCACCATGCCGATGCCATTAATGTTTCGCCTGCTGCAGGAAGAATGGGAGCCCCAGACCGATGCACTTGACTTTCTGGTGGCGCTGGGTACGCACCAGCCGATGTCGGACGCGCAATTACGCCGTCATCTGGGCGTGGAAGTGGTCAATGGAAAGGCTGGCAGTTCCGCTATTATCAACCATGAATGGGACAAGCCTGAAACCTTTGTCGAACTGGGAGTGATTGGGTCAGAAGAGATTGAATCACTCAGCGGTGGTATGCTGGTGATGGACGTGCCGGTGCGCCTGAACAAACTGGTACTGGAATACGACCAGATCATCTTGTTGGGGCCGGTGTTTCCGCATGAAGTGGTGGGATTCTCCGGCGGCAACAAATACTTTTTCCCCGGGATCGCCGGGGAGGAGATCATTCATTTTACACACTGGTTGGGCGCACTGATAACCAGCTATGAGATCATCGGCAGCGGTTATACCCCGGTGCGGGCGGTGATTGACCGGGCTGCTGCCATGATTCCCACGCCGACCGCCTGCCTGGCGCTGGTGTTGGTGCATGAGGGCGTGCATGGCTGTTATTTCGGCGGTGCGCATGAAACCTGGCAGGCAGCCTCTGCCTTATCAGCCCAGGTGCATATACGCTATGTTGATAAGCCCTACCAGAAAGTGCTGGCAGTCATGCCAACGCTGTATGACGATGTGTGGACCGGTGCCAAAGGCATGTACAAGATGGAACCGGTGGTAGCCGATGGCGGCGAGGTCGTCATCTACGCACCGCACATCACTGAATTGAGTTACTCTCATGGAGAGGTCCTGCGGCGTGTCGGGTACCATGTGCGAGATTATTTTGTTAAACAATGGCAGCAGTTTAAACATGAACCCTGGGGTGTGCTGGCACATTCGACGCATGCGCGCGGCATCGGCGATTATGATGCAGATAGTGGTGTAGAAACCCCGCGAATTCAGGTGACGCTGGCGACTGGCATTCCGCGCAAAGTGTGCCAATCGGTCAATCTGGGCTATATTGACCCGGCCTCCATAAAACTGGCAGACTGGGAAGGGCGCGAAGACGAGGGCATTCTGGTGGTGCCGCGCGCCGGTGAGATGTTATATCGTTTGAAAAAGGAGCGAATATGAAAAAGAATGTACTGGTGGCGCAATCGGGCGGACCGACGGCGGTAATCAACGGCACCCTGCGCGGAATCGTGGAAATGTGCAAAGCTATGCCTGATCACTTTGGCGTAGTATACGCCGGTTTTCACGGCATCGAGGGTGTACTCAAAGAAGAATTGATTGATCTTTCTTCACAACCGGATGAAGAAATCGCCTTGTTGAGTACCACACCGGCAGCTGGTGCGATTGGCACCTGCCGTTATAAATTGGAGCCGCACCAACAGGAAGATTTTGAGCGGGTGATCGAGGTGCTGAAAGCGCACGAAATCGGCTATTTCTTCTATATCGGCGGCAATGACTCGATGGATACCGCCCACAAAATTGCTGTGCTGGCGCACGAGCGCGGGTTGGATCTGATCGCTACTGGCGGGCCGAAAACTATTGACAACGATGTGGGCGACAGCGAGCGCAAATTAATCGACCACACGCCCGGCTACGGCTCGGTGGCGCGTTACTGGGCGCTGAATGTGCAGAACGCCAACTGCGAAAACGAAGGTTCTTGCCCACCTGACCCGGTGCTGGTGATGCAGGTGATGGGTCGAAAGATCGGCTACATCCCGGCGGCGGCGCGCCTGGGCGATCCGCAGCGCGAACTGCCGCTGCAAATTTACATGCCGGAGGCAGGTTTGAACCTGCCAGCGATGGCAGACCTGGTTAATGACGAATTACGGCGCAGCAAGCGCGTGATCGTGGTGGTAAGCGAAGGATTTGACGTGGGCAGTGTGGGGGAACGGCATGACAGTTTCGGGCATATCCAGTATGCTTCCAGCCAGACCTCAGTGGCGCAAGAGGTGGTCAATTATCTCAACTCGGTAGGGTTGACCGCCCGCGGTAAAGCGCGTGGCCAGATCGCCGGAGTTGATCAACGCACCAACATGAGTTATGCTTCGACGGTGGACATGGAGGAATCGTACAAATTGGGGCAGAAAGCAGTCGAGATTGCCCTGAAGGATGGCAATGGTTATATGAGCACCATCCTGCGTGAGCCCGGCCCTATTTACACTGTGCGCTATGATAAGGTACCATTGGAATTGGTGGCGAATTCGGAGCGCAGCTTTCCCAAAGAGTGGATCAGTGAAAGCGGTGTGGACGTAACCGACGACTTTATTAACTATGCCATGCCTTTGATTGGTTTGAGCCATCCCAGCGTGCCGCTGGTGAACGGATTACAGCGGTTTGCGCGTATCGAACGCACATTCGCCCCGCAAAAATTATCTGCCTATATTCCGCAAGAATTGCGATAGAGAGGAAAAAATGATGACAGAAGCGACTTATGATATTGGTTTGATCGGCCTGGCTGTGATGGGCCAAAATTTGGTGTTGAATATGGATGATCATGGCATCCGAGTGGCGGTGTTCAACCGCACTACCTCAAAGATGACGGAGTTCATCGAAGAACGCGCACAGGGAACAGACATTTATGGTGCTACCACGCTGGAGGATCTGGTCAGCGTGCTGAAACGCCCGCGGCGGGTGATGATGATGATCCGTGCAGGCGATGCGGTGGATGAACAGATCGAAGCGCTGTTACCGCTGCTGGAACCCGGCGACATTATCATTGACGGCGGCAATTCCAACTACCAGGACACCATGCGGCGTGTGGCGTATGTGGAGGGCAAAGGTTTGCTGTATATCGGCACCGGGGTTTCGGGCGGCGAAGATGGCGCGCGTTTCGGGCCATCGATCATGCCCGGGGGTTCGCCAGAAGCCTGGCCGCATGTCAAAAATATCCTGCAATCCATCTCTGCCAAGGTGGAGGATGGCACGCCCTGTTGTGATTGGGTGGGCGAGAACGGCGCCGGCCACTAT
>OMKS01002358.1_pt1 | contig 15821 bp, 10 predicted proteins | sample 1674721 | NCBI WGS metagenome assembly OMKS01 (sample SAMN06264996, study PRJEB25208) | sediment metagenome | isolation source: hot spring sediment | place: USA: California | collected 2014-09-02
TGTCCGGGTTGATCAACAACAGCGTGAATGATCTCTTCCCCTGGGGCACCTTGGTCGTCAATCTGGCGGGATCCTTTCTCTTGGGATTCATTTACCAATGGGCGGAGGAGGCGGTCGTCGATCCGATGTTCAAGAATTTTCTCACCGTCGGGTTTCTCGGCGCCTTGACCACGTTCTCCACTTACTCGCTTGAAACGGTGAGCCTCTTTCGGGACGGTGCGATCCGGGGAGGGGTAATCAACCTTTTGGCCTCGACGGGCGGTGGAATCGCGTGCCTGGTACTGGGAATCGTCGCGGCGCGTTGTGTGCAGAGGCTTCTCCGGGGGTGAAAATCCGGGGGCCGGATGATCTTGAGTCGTGTGCCGGAAAAGGAGGAACAGGGATGAAATCGCAGGAGTTCGCCACCTTGGTGCGGATTTTCATGGGGGAGCACGATAAATGGAAAGGACGGCCGCTCTATGAGGCGATCGTCCTCAAAGCCCGGGAGCTTCACCTGGCGGGAGCGACCGCGGTGCGCGGTATCCTGGGATTCGGCGCGGACAGCCGCCTGCACGCCGCCAAACTCCTTTCGCTTTCGGAAAGCCTGCCGGTGATCGTCGAGATCGTGGATACGGAAGAGAATATCGGAAAACTGCTTCCTTTTCTGGATGAAACCGTGACTGAAGGGCTTGTCACCATGGAAAAGGTCCGGGTGGTGAAGTACCGGCATGTGTGAACGCGGCCGGAGGCCCGGCCGGTTGAAGGCTCGGTTATAGTCCGGCTTCCAGTTCGACCAATCCCTTCTCGAAATCGATCAGAAAATCATGCATTTCGGTGGTTTTGGATCTGAGCGCCGACAGCGAGGCCGGTTCGGCCAATCCGTCCGCGTGCGCGATCCGCACTACGTCCAGCTCCAGTTTCTGCAGCAGGCGAAAGGCGCCGGTCAGACGGAGATCGACGATCTCCCGGTATTTGTCAAGTTCGGCGGCCGCCTGCAGGTGGTTCTCATATTGTACGATCGACCGGCCGTACTCCTTTTTCAAGAGCGGGTCCTGCGTGCGGGATTCCTTGCGGCGGACCTCTTCCAGCTCGGCTTCCAATTCTTGGAGCGACAGCGTCTGCATGATCCGCTCCAGTTCATGCCGCTTGGACTCGAGCTCGTCGATTTGGGCCACGAAGGTATCGAGGAGCGGTTGGATGTCGCTCCACCGTTCGGCGACCACGGGATTATGCTGCAGATCCGAAACAAGCTTTTCCCGGATGGCGTTGGCCTTTTCGGTCAACCCGCCGCCAGGCTTCCCGGTGGGGACGGCGCCGCCCGGCAGCGACCGGACGTCGATCCCGTGCTCGGCCAGTTCATCCCGAAGCAGTTTCCGTTTGGCCGCGTTTCCCATCAGGTGCGGAATATAGCCGACGGTCCAGGCCGCCGCCGGGATGAGCGCCCAGAGAAAGACGGGTGAGGTGATGAGATTAATTCCCAAAAGGTAGGCATTGACGCTCAGATAGGCCGCGCTGTGCTGGATGAGCGCGCCCGTGCTCCGCTGGTAGCGGCGGAGAAGTTTTCCCGCCTCTTCGGAGATTCCGGGAACCAAAGAAAGCTGCCTGACCTCCCGGCGCCGATTCCGTAAGGCGGCGTAATTTGCCGCCAGCCCGATCGCCCAACCCGCGATGGGGAAATAGGCCCAGGGAAAGTTGGGCGCCGCGATGGTCGCGTTCAGTCCAATCAGGCCGGCGGCGACCGCGAGAAAGACAAAAAGATGGGAGCGAAAACCGATGGTCAGACCGGCCAGGCGCCGCTTGAGACCGGCCAAAACGCGTTCGTACCAGCCGAGCTCGTTTTCAGGCCGGGCGCGGCCCTTGAACCGCTCCAGGCGGCGTTCCAGCCGCCGCATCCGGTGCGCGAACCGTTCGGTGATTTTTTCTCCATCTATATTCATGCCCTCATCTTAGAAGGGCGGTGCCCGCCTGTCAACGAGGTTCGGGAAAAAAGAGCCACCCGCTTTCATCCGGGAACACGGTCTGAAGCTGTTCTGCAAATTCGGTTTTTTCCGCTTCTGAAATACGATCCTGAAACCGGATCGTGATTTTCGTGCACCGCTTCCCGTCCACGCGGAGGAGCGAGACCGGTGCCTGGGTCAGCGTCTGACGGGTGAACTGCGTGAGCGGGACCGAAACGCCGTCCCGATTCCGGAAAGTCATTTTTTGCAGGGTCGCCGGCGTCAAGGGCGTGACGCCCAGCCTGCGCACCGGCGTGTTCGGCAAATGAAGCGGTATTGTGTCGGTTCCGAGCGCGATGCACAGGAAGCGGATCAGCTCCTTCCGATCGATTCCCTGTGCGGTAAACCTGTCATCATCAATCTGAAGATCGATGACGGGGGCCTCCTCATGGCCGATGACCCCGACGGCGACCGTATCGGTGACGCGGGAAAGATACCGCAGCGCCTCGTCGGTTTTCTTTCGGAGCCGTTCCCGATCATCATCGAATATCAGAAGTGAGAATGAATCCGCGTCGTCTGATGAATCGGCCATTATCGAAAATCGTCCCCAGACCATCGGTCTCATGTCCAGTAACTGATTCAGCTCAGAGAGGATTTTGTGAGCCTCCGCGGCCGAAGTCAGAAAGAGGTACACGGTTTTCGCATCCAGGCCGCTTTCCGGGAGTCCCGGGGCGTGCGTTCCGCCGAGTACGACCATACGGTCCGGGTTGAGCGACCGAAGCCGTTCATACGTCCCGCGGTCCGTCCGAAGATCGCCGACCAGGATCCGTTTTTGGTTTTCCCCGGTCAGTTCGAAAACGCGGTACGCCCGTTCCGCGTCCGGCATCCCCGCCAGTGCGGCCTGCAAAGCGGCCATAGTGTTGCCTCCGGGCTCGCGGCTCCAGACCCAAAGCCCGCGGTCGTCAGGGGGAGTCTCGTTCCCCGACTTTACCAACCGGACCTCAATGCCCTCGGCGGCGGAGAACTGGGCCAGGGCCGCGCGGAGGAGCGCCAGATCCTCGTCATCGGTCCAGCCCGGGTCGCAGGCTGACGGCAGGACGCCGTCCGATGGGGCCGGGAAGCGATCGGCCAGGAAGAGCCCCAGACGGTCGAAGAATTCGACAATGATCCGGCCGTCGTTCAGTCGGCGGTCGTCCGCAAACTGAATCATGAGATCAACGGTCGAAACAGTACCCGCTGGAGCCCAGTTGAAACCGTGGCGGTCGGAGCCAGCATAGCCCAAGATCCGCGATGACGGCAATCCCCAGGGAGTGCCCCGAAGATTGTGACAAACAGAGCGGACGGCCTATGACGAAGGCCGGGGACCCGCAGACGCTTGCCTCCCCGCCTTCCCAATGGTAGGTTATGGTCTGATGATAACCGCCCGGCTCCATGCTCCCCGGAACCAAATTTTGTCTCGTCCTGCCGTATCATTCACACCGGCGCCGAATGAGATTTTCAGCGCGGCGGAAGCGGACCGGCTTTTCCCGATGCTGCTTCCGCGATTCCTTTGTCAGCGGATCGATTGGAAGGATCCGAACGATCCGCTCAGAATGCAGCTTGTGCCGCGGCGGGAGGAGTTACGGGTGCGGGACTATGAAACCACGGATCCCCTCTCTGAAGCGAGTTTTTCTCCCGTACCGCGGTTGGTGCATCGTTACCCGGACCGCGCCATCTTGAAAGTGAGCGACGTCTGCGCCCTGCATTGCCGCTTCTGTTTTCGGAAAGGCTTGCTGGGATCCGGTTCCGCCGCCGGGGGCGGCATCCGGGACAATGAGCTCGCGGCCGCCGCCCGCTACCTGGCCGCGTGTTCAGGGCTCCGGGAGCTGCTTTTAACCGGCGGGGATCCGCTGATGCTTTCCGACCGGCGACTCAAGAGGATTATGGAAAAATTGCGCAGTCTGAGACCGGATCTCTGTTTTCGCATCGGTACGCGGGTGCCGGTGGCGTTTCCCGGCCGCCTGACGGAACGGTTGGCCGACCTTTTAGCCGGTTTCAGGCCGCTGCGCGTCAGTCTTCATGTCAATCATCCGGCGGAACTGTCTTTGGAGACGCGGGCCGCCCTTACTCGTCTGCGGGAGCGGAATATTCCCGTCTTGAGCCAGACGGTGCTGCTGCGGGGCATTAACGATCGGATACCGATACTGGAACGGCTGTTCCGTGAGTTCGGGTTCCTGGAAATTACCCCGTACTATCTTTTTGCCTTGGACCCGGCGCCGGGCACCGCTCACTTTCGTGTGCCGCTGACGGAGGGACTGACGTTGATGGAGGCGTTGGCCGAGCGGTTGCCGGCGCTTCCGGTGTACGCGGTCGACCTTCCCGGCGGCGGGGGTAAAGTCCCGGTGGCCGCGCTCCGCATAGATGACGCGGGGGGGCCGTACGTACGATTGACTGACCGGACCGGGAAGACGCATCTTTTCCCGGACGGGAACGCGGCCCCGGCCGACGGCAGGCAAAAAAAAGCCCCCGCATAAACTGCGGAGGCTGATCATAAGGCGCCGATCGGAATCGAACCGATGTATAAAGGTTTTGCAGACCTCTCCCTTACCACTTGGGTACGGCGCCCATTCAGAGAATGAAAAATCTGAAGATTTTTCATTCTCTGAATGAGGGGTAACTTTTCTTTCTCCCTGTCGGGCAGAAAGAAAAACGGCCCACTTCAATATACAAACCGGGAGATTTCCCACCTTCGGATTGGGGTTGCCAAAATATAATAAATATGCGTGCGTTTGTAAAGTGCTCACGCTTGACAGCCGGATTCTTTTTCACTACCGTTGAGGGTGAAGGAGAATCCCCACATGAAGAAACACTCTCTTTTTCGGCTGGTAGTCGTACTGGCGGCGGGCCTTGTCGTCGCGTCTCTCTGGGCCGGACCGGGCGTCGAACTCTCGGCGGATATGAAATCGACCGATGCCGCCGGTAAGGTGACCACCGGGAAGATCTACATCAAACCGGATAAGATTCGTCAGGAAATTGTTGTCGACGGCGACACCACGGTCGTCATCCTCCGGATGGACAAGAAAATATCCTGGACATTGCTTCCCGGTAACCAGTACATGGAAATGGCGTTGCAGTTCGATCCTTCCCGTCCGGGAAGCGATCCGTCCGTCCAATATACGACCAAAACGATCGGAACGGAAACAGTCGCCGGATATGTCTGTACCGTGACGGAGTACAGTTATAAGGATAAAAAATTGGGAGTCACCGTACAATGGATGGCGGACAAGATCGGTTTTCCCGTGAAAACCGTCAGTAAAAACGCAAGCGGGAAAGTTATGTCCACGATCGAGTACAGCAATATAAAACCGGGAAACCAACCCGACTCTCTTTTTGAAATACCGAAGGGTTATCAAAAGTTCGGCTTTTCATTCTGAACCTGCTTTTTCAGCCGCCTGTCGGGGTTCGGGGTTCCGACTCCGACGGGCGTTCCCTCACATGCTGCGCTTGACAGCGCTGAGGCCGGGAGCTATGGTTTGATTCTCCAATGAAACCCAAGGCTCTCCTGATATATCCTCCCATCTACGATTTCGCGGCTTTTGACCTTTTTGTGAAACCCTACGCGCTGCTCAAGATCGGCGCTTGGCTTTCCGCTGCCGGATATGACGTCAGCTTGGTGAATGCCCTTGATTATCGGGATCCCGGAAGCGTTGCCCGGCTGGGCACCCCGAAACGGCGTTCGGACGGAACCGGGAAATTTTTCAGACAGACGATACCCACGCCCCAGGCGCTCTCTTTCATGCCGCGTTTCTATTCCCGCTATGGAGTGGTAGAAGAGACGTTCACGGCACGGATCCGGGCGGAAGCGCCGGATATCGTTTTGATCGGAAGCGGGATGACCTACTGGTATCCGGGAGTGATAGAGACCGTGCGGCGGGTGAGGGAAGCGCATCCCCGGGTACCGATCGTGGTGGGCGGCGTCTACGCGACCCTCTGTCCCGATCACGCCCACAGCAATACCGGCGCCGACCACGTGGCGGCCGGACCCGCGGAATACGCCCTGCCGCCGATCCTGTCCTCTCTGGAATTGCCCGTACCGGCAGGGCCACTTCCCGCCGCGCAGCTTCCTTGCCTGGAGGGAATACGCGACGCGGCCGCCGTCAGACTGCATCGGGGTTGTCCGCTCTCCTGCGCCTACTGCGCGTCCCGGACGGTGTCGGGATCGTTTCAGGCCGGCTCCGGGGAGGCGTTGTTTGAGGAGGTGGCGGCGCTTCACCGCCGGTTCGGGATCAGGGATTTCGGCTTTTACGACGACGCGCTTCTTTCACACGCGGGGAGCGGGATCATTCCGTTCCTGGAAGCGGTCATCCGGTCCGCGCTCCCGCTCCGGTTTCATGTGCCGAACGGCCTGCACGTGTCACTGATAACCAAGGAAATCGCCAGGCTCATGAAGCAGGGCGGAGTGATGAATTTCAGGCTGGGGCTTGAGAGCAGCGCCGCTTCATTTCATGAAAAGCTTGATCTGAAAGTGACTGAGGAGTCATTCCGGCGGGCCGTGTCCGCGCTCGGGGCGGCTGGTTTCAGGCCGGATGAGATCGCGGTCTACATTCTGGCCGGACTTCCGCGCCAAGATCCGGAAGAGGTGGAAGGCTCCGTCCGTTTTGCCGCCGCGTTCGGCGTCAGAGTGTTCATTGCGGAGTATTCCCCCATCCCGGGAAGTCCGCTCTGGGAGGAAAGCGTTGCCGCTTCACCCTTTCCGATCGCGGAGGAGCCACTCTGCCAGAATAACACGATTTTTCCGTTGCAGTGGGATCGGTTCGGTCCCGATCAGATGCAACGGCTGAAGGATTTGGCCCGCTCATTGACGCGGGCTAGGGCCTGTGCGCAGTGACTGAAGGCCGTCATTTTCTCAGGCATTATTCTTCTGTCAGGATCATCAGCACCGGCAGGTGATCGGAGAAACCCTCATCCGGCCGGTCGGGATCCCAGGAAAGCGGCGCGCCGCTTTCCTGATCACGGAGGCGCGGATCAGCCACCGCCTGGAATTCCTTGAAGTGGTAATCGCTTCTTCCCGGAAGATAAAGAATATGATCGATCCTTTCCCAAGCGCCGCGGTAGTAGTAGCTCCCCGTCGGGGCGGGTGGGCTCTCACCCGCTGTGGTGCCGCTCGCCGGATTGGCGACGGCCCAGGGATCGAAGAAGACCAGTCGGTCTCCGGATGCCCCCGCGGCGGCCAGGGTTCCGGTGAGGAAGAGAGAGTTTTCAGGATCGATATCGGGAACGGTCACACCTTCCGGGAGGAGGGCGGTTTGGTAGGCTTGCCCCACGTCCATATATTCGTGAGGCTGCTCATTGAGGTCGCCCGCCACGATGACGGGCGTCCCGGGAGCCGTCTTTTGCAGTTCCCGGACCCGGGCGCCGACCACCCGGGCGGCCTCCTTCCGGGCTTCCTCCGTGGCCGCCGCGCCTCCGCTCTTGGATTTCCAATGGTTGTTGAAGATGATGAGCGAGTCTTCCCCGGTCTCGATGTGTATTTCCAGAACCGGCCGGAGCGGACTTTCTTTCCACGGAGGAAGCATATAGACGGCGGTCCGGGTGATGGGCAGACGGCTTAAGACGCCGATTGTGGTGGCGGCCCCGCTTCCGTCGGGGGCCGTCCGGTAGCGGTAGCCGAGTCCGGCAAGTTCCCGTTCCGCCAGGTCCTCAAGCACGCGGCTGTTCTCTATTTCCTGAAGCAGGACAATATCGGGGCCGCCGTCATATGAAAAACGGATGGCCGCGCCGATATGCGAAAGTTTCGCCCGATAATACGCCTCGGTCCAGACACCGAGGAGCGGATCGAATTCCCGGTATTCTGTGCCGTCTTTCGTTCCGTCGAAAAGGTTCTCCACATTATACGAAAGCACAGAAATTTCGTTGCCCCGGCAGGCCAGGGCGCAGGCGCAGAGCAGAATGAGGGGGACGATCAAACCCATTATCCGGCTTTTTTTCATATGACAGCCTCCGTGTGTGTGGGGCGCCGCGTGCGACGCGCGGCTTCTACTTTACATTGACGGCCGATCGTTCGCCGTGCTTTCCCGAAAATGTTTTTTTTGCTACATTATTTCACAGAGGATACGCGCAATGTTTTTATTCGGACTTGATCCGCTTTATTTTATCATGATAATTCCGGTGCTGCTCTTTTCCATGTGGGCGCAGTTTCGAGTGAAGTCGAGCTTCAACAAATATTCCCGCGTCCGGGCCCGCTCGGGACTGACCGGGGCCCAGGCGGCCGCGGTTTTGATGGAGAGATACGGGCTTTCCGGGATCACTATTGCCCGCGCGGGCGGTCTGCTTTCGGACCATTATTCACCCACACAGCGGAAGCTCTCGCTTTCGGACAAGGTGGGCAATGCGCCGTCGATCGCGGCCCTAGGCGTGGCCGCGCATGAGGTGGGGCACGCGGTACAGCATCAGAAAGGGCTTTTCATCATGCGCCTCTGGCAGGCGTTGGCCGTACCGGTCGCGTTCGCCGGGAACGCCGCCCTCTGGCTCATCATCATCGGCGCTTTCTTGAGTCTCACGCTGGCCAAGGTCGGATTCGTGCTCTTTCTGGGAGTGGTGGCGTTTCAGATCCTGACCCTGCCCCTTGAGTTCGACGCCTCCCGGCGCGCCAAACAGATGCTGTTGGCTTCCGGGGTGATCACGCCTGAAGAGAAGGCCGGAGTGGCGGCGGTCTTGAACAACGCGGCGCTCACCTATGTCGCGGCGGCCGCCGTTTCCCTCACCCAACTTCTCTACTTCGCCCTCCGGCTGGGTATTTTCGGAAGGAGATAAATCTCAATGCACCAGGTCTATGTCTACGGCATGATTTCGCCCAGTACGGTGTACGTGCTGGATAATGAGTTTTCCTATCCGGAGGCGAACGCCTACGCGGAAGTGGCGGCCATTCACCCGTCCGTAGGGGGCGAGGCCGCGAACTCAGGCATAATCCTGGCCAAGTGCGGCGTGAGGACCGTGCTGGACGGCGTATGGCTTGCCGCGTCACGGGCGCCCCAAATACGGGCTCTGCTTGCTCCTTACGGCATCGACCTCTCTTTGCTCACGGTCAAAGAGGGACCATTCGGCACCAATGAGATTGTGATTGCGGACAGAACCACCCGCACCCCGTTCGGGAATTACGCCACCTTCTTTAAAGGTCAAAAGCAGTGGAATCCGCCTTCAGAAGAGCACATCCGGTCCGCCTCTTTGGTGGTGCTGGATCCGTATTTCAAGGATGAATCAGAGAAGATCGCCCGGCTCTGCGTGAAATACGGAACACCGTATGTCACCCACGACGCGCCGGCGGATGGCTACATTGGACAACACGCGGCCGCCAATATTGTCTCCCATGAGCTCAGGGAGAGGCCTGAATATCAAGGACGCGAGCTCTCCCAGATGTTCGCCGAGTTTCTTTCCCGCGCTCGGGGCCTGGTGATCTTCACCTTCGGGGAGAAGGAGCTTTGGTACGGACGTCCGGGCGGCACGCTCACCACGTTTCAGCCATACGCGATCACCCCGGTGGATACGGCGGGGGCGGGCGATTCCTTTCGCGGCGGGGTGGCCTACGGGCTGCTTCAGGGTTGGAATGATGAGGCGGTGGTCGATTTCGCCTCCGCCGTGGCGGCCACCGTCTGCCTGTCCGCACCCCATGCCCTGAACGCGCCTGACCTGGCCGGAATCAGACAATTCATGCGGGATCACACGCGGGTATAAAAAAACGGGGGCTCGCTTTGAACCCCCGCATTGTCGTACGCCTGTCACGGCGCTTATTTCTTTTTCTTTCCGCGGTATTCTTCCACAATCTTATTGATATTCGACTTGTCCCCGGCGGTGTTCTTCTCAATGTATTCGATCATGAGATCGATCACGCCTTCACTCTCGGTTTTGCCGTGAATGGAACAGAAACCGCGGAACATGGTGAGAATCGGATTGGGGATGCCTTTGACCAGATAATCGACTTTGTCCATGTGTACGCTCCTTTGTGCAAGGTGATAAGGCGCGTCGCCGGGCGGTGGTTCTTTCGCCCGCCGACAGCACCCGCTCAGTGTAGCGCCCCGGAAAGACCGGGTCAAGCGGGTTTTTTCCGGTGTAAAAAAATATAACAACGATTGCGCCGAATGACGCCGATGGCGGGCGTGTGGGAAAATGCCGTTATTTCACCACTAGCACTTTCCGCATCTCGAAGATATTGGGACCCACCACCTTGATAAAATAGAGGCCGCGGGCCACCACCCGGCCACCGGCGTTGCGGCCGTCCCAGGCGGTGGAGTGTTCGCCGGCGGTGAGTTGGCCTGAGAAGAGAACGTCGATCAGGTCCCCCGCCAGGGAAAAGACCTGCACGGTGACCCGACCGGCGCGGGGAAGGGTGTAGTGAATCATTGCCATCTCCCCGTTATTCGGATTGATGACATTATTATAAATCTCCACATCACCATGCTGGCCGCCGGGTTGGACGATGCCGAATCCCCAGGGCCGGACGCTTCGGTACCAGTCGGTAGCGTTGGGCCGGGAAAGGCGGGCGGAGTACATACCCGGTCCGGTGAAAAAAAGGAAGAATTCAACCAGTACGTCAGGAGCAAGTTCGGCGGATGCGTTGGTATCGATATTGATCGTCAACGGATTCGACGCCCCACCGGTAAAGGTGTCTGTCGCCGGATTTTCGAGCGGCACCAAGCCGTTATAAACGGTTTCATCGTATGAGGGCAGCCACAGAGAGTTGTATGTATAATTCGACGGTATGTTCGTGTCCCATACCAGGTCGACGTTTTGGGGTGCGACGGTAAAATCGGCCGTCAGCTGAACGGCGCCCACGTCCTGGATCCAGCCTGTACCGTCAAAGACGGTCACATAACCCACTCCCTGTGTCGGGTCAGGTTCTCGCGGGGTGTTGTCAAAAAGCAATGAGGGAAGGATCGGTTCCTGGCCGGGAATTCCCAGCACCAGGTCCGAGACACGATGGGTGTTGGATGCGATCGGAAGCGGGGTCGCGGCCAAGTCCTCAACCGCGGCCGGGACGGTGATGGTTTGGGAAAGCACATCGGCCGGCGTCAACACCGTTCCCAGAATAAGGACGACTTCCCGAAGCGCGGCGGGAGTCGTCGCGGAGCGGGAAATGATGCGCATATCATTGACGGTATTACCGCTGACATTGAAATTCCCGAAGACAAGCTGCGCACCGGCGTTCGTCACCGGTTCCGAGAAATAGATGAAGACTTGATCCAGGCCACCCGCGGCCAGTGAATATCCGAAGCGGGGTGGCACCGCGTCAGTCGGGATCTGATCGGTACCGACGGGGCTGACGTATTTGGATGAGGTCCCTTGGGCGCGTAACGTGGAATTCTGCGTGATCCGCCAACTGGGCGTGGCCCCGGTATCAAGCAAGCGTGTGCCGGAAGCGGTCCGGTCCTTGCGCAAACGAATGACGAACCAGTTGTCGTTTGCCGTCACTGTGTCACAGCCATGGGTGGCGGCAAAGGCCGGGTCCAGGATATAACCGTCCACTTCCACGTAAAATCCGCTGAAATCATCGTCCAGGGAACCCGCGGTCCGCACATAGATGTCGATTTTGCCGTCATTGTCCGCGTCGTAGGTCCGCGTTTCCATGATGGGATTGGTCGAACCCCAGTTGTAACACCAGGTGACGCCGGGTACTGATTCGATGTCCACCAGGAGATCGTCGATGACGATGAAATTCTGCGACCAGCTTAAGTCGACCGTGGCGTATTGAATCAGACGGCTCGCGGTCAGGGAGAGGTCGATGATCCACTGCTCATTGATCGCTCCCAGGCTGAAGTCGGGTGTGGGTCCATTGGGGTAGGGTGCGGGGCCGGCCAGGCTTCCTTCCAGACTGATTTCGTTGCCCGCGCCACCCGCGGGATTGATCGTGAAACTGCCGCCGGAGAGAATTGTCGTCGTTTTCCGCGCAATGCCGGTGGTGAAGCGAAGTGTCTTGTTGTTCGCGGTGCACGTGAAGTTGTAAAAAGAATTGTTGCCTGATATCTGAGTAATATTGGCGGATACGAATTCGACGGTTCCCGTTCCCGGGTCGAAGGTACCGGTTGCGGCGCCGCCGCCCCAGGAATCAAAATTCCTGGCCACGGTTATGTAGCTGGTGTTGGCGTTGAACGTACCACCGTTCAGAAGAAGATCCCGCTGCAATGTGAGCTGGGCCGCCCCGGCGTTGACCGTGCCGCCATTCTGGATGAAGTCCAGGACGACTGAAAGGTTGTTCCCGGCCGTGGCCAAGGTACCGCTGGAGACCGTCAGGTTGCCGTTTACGGTAGTGATCGCGGTGAGCGATTGCTGGCGCGCGCCGCCCACGATCTGAAGGTGGAAAAAGTCGGTGAGGTAGACGTTGCCGTTGGCCGCACCGCCGTCGTATCGGACGCGTCCGGAGGCGGTATCCAGGCTTGAGATGGTCTGTCCGGCCGCATTCTGCGTACCGTCCAACCGAAACAGTCCGTTATTACCGTTGAAACTGACCGTCCCGATTGAGAAATCAAGATTCTGGGCATTGAATGCGTCATTATTCCCGTTAAGCGTCAGGGTGCCGTTGATCACAATGTTGGAGGTGACGACGGTCACTACGGTATCATTTGTCACCGTGATATTCCGGAAGGCGTGGTTAACGTCCGCGCCGCCTGAGTTGATCTGAGGCGTGGCGGCCGCGCCGCCGTCGAAGGTGACCGTTCCCGTGCCCGCGTCAAAGACAGCTCCGGCAGCCACCGTCCAGTCTTCCGTCAGGGAAATCGGCAGGTTATTGGCGTCAAAAGTGCCGCCGCTCACAGTCAGGTTTCCGGCGGCGCCGATGATGTCCAGGTCGTCCGCCAAGGTGACGGGGGTCACGCTCAGCGTGAGCCCGGTGAGGGTGGTGGTGGTGCCGAGCAAGATGGCGTTGGAACAGGTCAGGCTCACGGTGGAGGAGCTGTCGATCACCACGTTCGGGATATTATTGGCGGCGGTGTCCAATGTGATGGTAAAGCCGGCGGCGGAGAACGTGGCTGTTCCCCCGGTGACGGAGAGGGTCCCGGAATCGGTAATGGCGCCGCCCGCGGTGACGGAGAGGTCGCCGGAAACGACGGCATTACCGAGCACAATCGCGCTGACGTCGTTTACGGTGACGTCATTTCCGGCTGTGATGACCACGCTGTCCCCGTTACCGTCGCTGTCGAAGTTATGTGCGGCATCGAGAATGATGTTGTTCGCCGCACCCGCATTGAACGTGGCCGCGCCGGCGATCAGGAGGGCGCCCGCGTCGGTGATGTTTCCGCCCGCGGTGACGGAGTATGTGCCGCTGACGGTGGAGGCGCCGAGGACGACGGCGTTGATGTCGTTTAACACGACATTGACCGCGGTGGTGACGGAGACCGCGTCCCCGTTGCCGTCGCTGTCGAAGTTATGGGCGGCATCGAGCGTGATGCTGGCGGTGGAACTCAAGGTGGCCGCGCCGGCGATCAGGAGGGCGCCCGCGTCGGTAATGTTTCCGCCCGCGGTGACGGAGTACGTGCCGCTGACGGTGGAGGCGCCGAGGACGACGGCGTTGATGTCGTTTAACACGACATTGACCGCGGTGGTGACGGAGACCGCGTCCCCGTTGCCGTCGCTGTCGAAGTTATGGGCGGCATCGAGCGTGATGCTGGCGGTGGAACTCAAGGTGGCCGCGCCGGCGATCAGGAGGGCGCCCGCGTCGGTAATGTTTCCGCCCGCGGTGACGGAGTACGTGCCGCTGACGGTGGAGGCGCCGAGGACGACGGCGTTGATGTCGTTTAACACGACATTGACTGCGGTGGTGACGGAGACCGCATCCCCGTTGCCGTCACTGTCGAAATTATTGTTGTTGTCAAGGGTGAGGGACCCGGATCCGGCTGGATTGAATATAAAGGTACTCGTTCCTCCGATCGAAAGGTCCCCCGCCGCTCCATCCGTGATGTTTCCGTTGACGGTGGCGGAAAGGTTTCCTGAGATCGTGGTGGCGGGAAAGTCGAAGGGCCCGTTGCAGGTGATGGTGAGGTTCACGAGTGGTATGGTGTTGCCGACCGGTCCCGTGATGGAGACACCGCCCGTCCCGGCGTTGAGGGTCAGGTTATTTGCACCGTTGACGGTATTGGACAAGGTGATGTTTCCGCCGCCGGCGCCGGAGCCGAAGGAGACGTTCCCGGTGAGCGAGATGGCCCGCGCGAAGGAGATGTTGTCGCCGGTGGTGGTGATATCGCCCGCGGTGGTGACGGTACTGGTGCCGTCCTGGGTGAAGGAACCGGCTAATGACATGGCCCCGGCCGCGGCGATAGTGAGTACGCCGGAATTGGTGATACTGACGACGCCGTTATTTGTGGTCGTGACTGAAGCGTTGATGTTGTAGGTGTTGCCGTTAAGGTCGATACCGGCCGCGGTATTGGTATTGAGGGTGCCATTGAAAGTGGTATTGCCCGCGGTCCCTATCTGGGTGATGGAGGCGGCCGTGATATTCGCGCCGACGGCGCTCGTCACGCTTCCCGCGCTGTTGATCACCAGCTGTCCGATGCGGGTGGTGCCTCCCACCGCTTGGGAAAAGCCGACGGCGCCTGTCCCGGCGGTCAGACTGAGGTTGGGGCCGCCGTTGACGGTGCCGGAAAAGGTGATGTTGCCGCCGGCGGCGGGACCGGTGTTAAGGATGACGTCCCCGCTCATGGTGACGTTGCGGTAGTATCTGACTTCACCGCCGTTGGTCGTGACGTCCCCGGCGGTGGTGATGGTTCCGGCCAGCGTCTGTCCGAACCTGACGGCGCCGGTGGTGGTGACGATGTTCCCGGCGGCCGCCACGGTGATCGACGTACTTGAATCCAACGTGACGTTTCCGGTGGAGGCGATGATCATGCTGTTGAGGTTCAGGGCCGCGCCGTTTGCATCGATGTTGACGCCGCCGTTCGCGGTCAATGTCGCGCCGATGGTGACGGTGTCGTTATGATTGATGGTGATACCGCCGTTGCCGACATTGATGGTGGCACCGGCTGCGGTGGTGAAGATACCAGGCCCTGTACAGGAAAAATCGCCGTTGGCAAGGGTGATGGGATTATTGATCACCACCTCCGGCGTGAAGGAAGGAGTGCGCCCGGCTTGGAAAACAAGATCACCGGATCCGTTATTGGTGATGGCGGCATTGATGGTGATATCGTCATCCGCCGTGAAGGTGAGGGTGTTGGGGCTGTTATAGGTCAAGGCGCCGGCGACCACGATGTCCCCCGGTTGAACGGTGCCCCCGACATTTGTATCTATGGTGACGTTGTTGCCTGTTCCCAAATAGGAGATAATATCGTCTACATCTACACGTGCGCCGTTCCCTGTGGCTGTGCCTGTATATGTCCCCGCAAAAAAAGTCCAGTTTATATTTGCTGAGGAGAAGTAATTTGCGATTGTAATATCATACGGATCCAACAACAGTGTCCCGTTCTTTCCGGACGGGGCCCGGAGATCCACCTTGCCCTTCGGGATAAGTTGGTGCATTCCGGATATCTCCGCATTGCCGCCGTTGCCAAAACGTGAACCGCCGCGCGCCGAAAGGGCGCCGTAAAAGGCCATCGCAGAATCCGCCCAAAGGACAATGGCGCCGCCGTCACCTTCCGCCAGCGCGTCTGCTCTGAGCACGGCCCCGCGGTCGACGTAGACCCCTTCCGCGGGCCGGCCGGAAGCGGACGCGTCCCCGGGACGGTCGCCGACCAAGATTTTCCCGCCGCCTGCAAAACCACCGACGTCGATGACGCCGCCCAGTACGCCGATCAGATTTCCCGAAAGGACCACTTCTCCGCCGATGCCGCCGTATCCCGTGGCCGCCGCGATGATCCGACCGTCCGCTTCCAGGGTGTCGGTTCCGGTAATATTGATCCGACCGCCGGTTTTGGCCGAGCCGCTTCCGGCTTTGATCCGGGACGATTC
>OMKS01002359.1_pt1 | contig 15817 bp, 12 predicted proteins | sample 1674721 | NCBI WGS metagenome assembly OMKS01 (sample SAMN06264996, study PRJEB25208) | sediment metagenome | isolation source: hot spring sediment | place: USA: California | collected 2014-09-02
CAGCACGGGATCTATCCCGCGCAGAGTCATGCTTTTCATGCTGTTTTCCCCCGTGTGATGGCTGATGTGATATCATTGAGCTTCACCGTCATGATATCATCGAAACGGGATAAAGACAAGACAGGATCTGTTACGCCAGGTTAAGTCCATCGCGGCTCGGAAATCGACTTCGGTCAGTCGCATGCTTGGCGACGAATTGCGCTGCCTGGTGAACTCCACCCGGCACTCGGATTTCATTTTGGCGGCCGCCCGGCTCAGAACCCTGTGGCAAACCGGCCGGGGGGTCATAAGTGTTCAGGTCATGCAGGAATTTTACGTCAATGTCACCCGTAAAATTCCCCAACCTCTTGCCCTGCCGGTGGCCCGCGAACTGGTGGAGGCTTATTCGGCCTGGCAGGTTGAAAGTCCCTCAGCGCAAGATGTCTTGCGAGCTTCGGAAATTCAGGAACGCTATCAACTCTCTTTCCGGGATGCCATGATCGTCGTTACCGCCATCAATGGTGGCGCCGATTTGATCTTGAGCGAGGACCTCAATGACGGTCAACTGATCAGCGGCGTCCAGATCGAAAACCCCTTCAAAACCTTTTCCCCGACCTCCTCCCCTGGCCCAGCCTCCTGCTCTACGGAGGCGAGATGGAACAGCCCAGGCAGGAGATTAAAGCAATGCCTGTCTTCTCCTTAGCCCAGCATCTGGATAAAATTGAACAGGACGGGTAATCCGGGGGTAATCCGAGAGTAATCCGGGGGCTCAATATTTATTTGCGACCGTTGCCGCCCCAGCGGGGTTCGGTGGCGGCGGGTTCCAGCGGTTTTTTCAGGTAGCGCAGGGCGGCGTAGCCCAGCTCTTTTTCCACCTCGCGGCTGAACTCCCGGCCGGGGCGCACCGTCAGGTCGGCCGAAGCCGCCACCTCCACCTCGCCCCGCTCGGGGAACTGGAGGCTGATGGCCACCCGGCAGGGGCCGTGGAAACGCTGCACCGCCTTTTTCACCGCCTCCAACTGGGGGCGGCCCACCTGGTCGGCCTTGAGCCGGATCACCACCTTGTCGGTGTGTTTGACCTGGGCTTCGGCCAGGGAGTCCACCGTGTCGGCGATCAGTTTGACCCCGCTCTCCTCCTTCTGGGCCTTGCCCTGGATCACGATGGGCTCATCCCCCCCCAGCAGGTGGGCGCAGGCGGCGTAGGCTTCGGGAAAGATCACCACCTCGACGGAATCCACCGTGTCTTCCAGGGTGACAAAGGCCATGGCCGCCCCCTTTTTGCTGCGATGGGGTTTCCACTGGCGGATCAGCCCCCCCACCCGCACCGGCTGGTTGTCGCCCCACTCCTTAAGCCCGTGCAGATCGGTATCCACCACCGCCGCCAGCTCCCGCCGGTGCTTGTCCAGGGGATGACCGGTCAGGTAGAAGCCCACCGTCTCCTTCTCCAGGGTCAACCGTTGCTTTTCGTCCCACTCGGGCAGGTCGGGCAGCTCGATGGTGGTGGCCCGGTCGGCCTGGGCCTTGGGCATGGCGGCAAAGAGCGAGATCTGGCCGCTTAAGCGATCCCGCTGGGCCGCCTGGGCCTGGTCCAGGGCCTGGTCGAGGATGGCGAACAGTTGCGAGCGTTTGGTTCCCAAAGAGTCGAAGGCCCCGGCCTTGATCAGGCTCTCCACCACCCGGCGGTTGACCTTGCGGCCATCCACCCGCAGACAGAAATCCTCCAGCGACTTGTAGGGGCCATCCTGTCCCCGCACCTCCAGGATCGACTCCAGGGCCGAACCGCCCACATTTTTTACCGCCGCCAGGCCGAAGCGGATCCGATCGCTGATGACCGTGAAGTCGGCGAACGACTCGTTGATATCCGGCGGCAGTACCTCGATCTCATGCTCCTTGCACTCGTTGATGTAGCGCACCACCTTGTCGGTGTTGCCCATGTCGCAGGAGAGCAGGGCGGCCATGAACTGGGCCGGGTAGTGGGCCTTGAGCCAGGCGGTCTGGTAGGCCACCAGGGCGTAAGCGGCGCTGTGGCTCTTGTTGAAGCCGTAGCCGGCAAATTTAGCCATCAGGTCGAAGATATGCTCCGCCTTCTTAGGGTCGATGGCGTTTTTTTCGCAGCCGGCCATGAACTTGCCCTTTTCGGCCTCCATCACCGCCGCGATCTTCTTGCCCATGGCCCGGCGCAGGTTGTCGGCATCGCCCAAAGAGTAACCGGCCAGGACGTTGGCGATCTTCATCACCTGCTCCTGGTAGACGATCACCCCGTAGGTCTCTTTCAGGATCGGCTCCAGCTGGGGCAGGGGATACTTGGCCACCATCCGGCCATGCTTGGTGTTGACGAAGTCATCCACCATCCCCGATTCCAGCGGGCCGGGACGATAGAGGGCGACCAGCGCGATCAAATCGGAAAACACCTCCGGTTTCATCTTCATCAGCAGCGAGCGCATCCCCGAACTTTCCAGCTGGAATACCCCCAGGGTATCTCCCTTGCAGAGCAGGTCGTAGGTTTTGGGGTCGTCCATGGGAATGGCGGCGATATCCACCGCGTGACCCAGGTCGCTCTTGATCAGTTTCAGGGCCCGGTCGATGACGGTGAGGGTTTTTAGGCCGAGGAAGTCGAACTTGATCAGCCCGGTCATCTCGGTGTGCTTCATGTCGTACTGGGTCAGGACCTCGCCCTTGGGGCCTCGACAGACGGGAAGATACTCCACCATGGGCCGAGGCGAGATCACCACCCCGGCGGCGTGGGTGGAGGTGTGGCGATTGAGCCCCTCCAGGGTCTGGGCCACCGACAGCAGTTCGGCCACCGCCGGCTCCCGTTTGATCAGATCCTGCAGCCGGGGTTCCTGGGCCACCGCCTTCTCCAGGGTGATTCCCAGCTCCTCGGGGATCAGCTTGGCGATCCGGTCCACCTCGCCGTAGCTCATCCCCAGGGCCCGGCCCACGTCCCGGACCACCGCCTTGGCCTTCATTGACCCGTAGGTGACGATCTGGGCCACATGCTCGGCCCCGCCGTACTTCTGCTGGACATATTCGATCACTTCGCCCCGGCGCTCCATGCAGAAATCGACGTCGAAGTCGGGCATCGACTTGCGTTCTATATTGAGGAAGCGCTCGAAGATCAAGCCGTAGGGGATCGGGTCGATATCGGTGATCCGCATGGCGTAGGCCACCAGACTGCCAGCCCCCGAGCCCCGGCCCGGCCCCACCGGAATCTCCCGATCCTTGGCCCAGTTGATGAAATCGGCCACGATCAGGAAGTAGCCGGGAAAGCCCATCTTGTTGATGACGTCGATCTCATGCTCCAGGCGGAGGCGGTAGCTCTCCTCCTGTTCGGGCGTAAGGCCACCGAGGGCCTGGATCTCGGTCAGCCGTTTTTCCAGGCCCTGGCGGGCGGCGCTCTCAAAGAGCGAGGCCAGGGTTTCTCCTGCCGGCACCGGAAAGTCGGGGAAATGGTGGGAGCTTAAATCCAACTCCAGGTTGCAGCGCTCGGCCACCTTCACCGTTTCCGCCACCGCCTCCGGGCAGTGGGCGAAGGCGGCCTTCATCTCGGTGGGCGATTTGAAAAAGAGTTCGTCGGTGGAGAAGCGGAAGCGGCCGGCATCAGCCATGGTCTTGCCGGTCTGGATGCAGAGCAGCACCTCATGGGCCTGGGCCTCCTCCCGGTTGAGATAGTGGCAGTCGTTGGTGGCCACCAGGGGCAGGTTCAACTCTGCGGCCAGCTTTTTCAGCCCCTGATTGACAATATGCTGCTCGGGAATGCCGTTTTCCTGCATCTCCAGGTAGAGGCGGCCGGGGAAGAGTTCGTGCAGGCGCCGGGCTTCCCGGGCCGCCCCGGTCAGGTCGCCCTGGACGATCAGGGAGGGCACCAGGCCGTGCAGGCAGGCGGTCATGGCCAGCAGCCCTTGGTTATGGGCGGCCAAAACCTCCATGTCGATCCGGGGTTTGTAGTGATAGCCCTCCATCTGGGCGATGCTGGCCAGCTTCATCAGATTGCGGTAGCCGTCGCTATCCATGGCCAGCAGCACCAGATGGTAGGCGGCCTTGCCGGCGCTTTTAGCGCTTTTGTCGGTGCGGCTGCCGGGGGCGATATAGAATTCGCAGCCGATCAGCGGCTTGATACCGGCTTTTTTGGCCTTGACGTAGAACTCCAGGGCCCCGAACATCGCCCCGTGATCGGTCATGGCCACCGCATCCATGCCGTACTCCTTGCACTTGGCCAGCAGTCGATCCAGCCGGATGGCGCCGTCCAGCAGGCTGTACTGGGTATGGACATGGAGATGGACAAAGCCGGCGCTGCCCGGCTCGGGACTGGTAATAACTGGTTCCGCCATGGGAAAAACTCCGGAAGAGGAAAGTCGGGGCCAGATCTAATACCCGTCCCCGCATGCTGGAGGGAGATCTAGTTAATTTTTTCCGCTTCGTCAATGAGCATGATGGGGATTTGGTCCCGGATCTTGAAGAGCAGGGCGCAGGTCTCGCAGATCAGCCCGTCCTCCTGCTCATTGAGCCGGACCGGACCTTTACATTTGGGGCAGGCCAGGATGGCCAGTAGTTCCTGGTTGATCATGATTGGGCCTCGAACATGGGGGTACTGAGGTAGCGTTCGCCGGTGTCGCAGATCACGGTGACGATCTGCTTGCTCTTGAACTCCGGCAGTTCGGCCGCCTGCATGGCGGCAAATACGTTGGCTCCCGAGGAGATTCCGCAAAGAACTCCCTCCTGGTCCGCCAGCAGCCTGGCGGTGGCCAGGGCCTGTTCGTTACCTACCTGGATAATCCGGTCGATAACGCTGGTGTTGAGAATCGAGGGAATAAAGCCGGCGCCGATCCCCTGGATCTTGTGCGGCCCGGGTTTGCCGCCGGAGAGCACCGGCGAGTCGGCGGGTTCCACCGCCAGGGCCTGGAAGCCGGGCTTACGGGCCTTGATTACCTCGCCCACCCCGGTGATGGTGCCGCCGGTTCCCACTCCGGCCACAAACAGGTCGATTCCCCCGGCGGTGTCCCGCCAGATCTCTTCGGCGGTGGTGCGGCGGTGAATTTCCGGATTGGCGGGGTTGCTGAACTGGTTGGGCATAAAACTGTCGGGGGTGGTCGCCGCCAGTTCTTCCGCCCTGGCGATGGCCCCCTTCATCCCCTCGGGACCGGGAGTCAACACCAGTTCGGCGCCGAAATGCTTAAGCAGAGCCCGCCGCTCCAGGCTCATGGTCTCCGGCATGGTCAGAATCAGCCGCCGGCCGGCGGCGGCGCAAAACATGGCCAGGGCGATGCCGGTATTGCCGCTAGTGGGCTCAATCACCACGGTGCCGGGCCGCAGTTTGCCGCTGGCCGCCGCCGCCGCCAGCATCGCCTTGGCGATCCGATCCTTGACGCTGAAGGCGGGGTTACGTGACTCCATCTTCACCAGAATCTCCGCCCCGCAGCGGGCGCTTAGTTTTTCAAGCCGCAGCAGGGGGGTCTCGCCCACCAGGCCGGCTATTCCGTCCGCGACCTTCTCGCGTTCACTCATCACTTCTTCTCCTTTTTCTTGGCCAGCATAAAGATACCGTAGGTGGCACGCAGATTGGGCAGCAGCCGGACCACATTACCGTGGTGGTCGTGGTGGTCGGTGTTGATCGCCGTTTCCCGCACGATCCGCCAGCCCATTTTTTTAACGAACCGGCGAAAGTCGATGATGGCGATCACCCTGATATTGGGGGTGTTATACCATTCAAAGGGCAACTGTTTGGAGAGCGGGGCCCGGCCCTGCCAAACCAGTTGCCAGCGATTTTTCCAGTGGGTGAAGTTGGGGAAACTGACCACCACCCGGCGGCCGATGGTCAGCAGGGAGTTGAGCAGTTGGGCCGGGGCGTAAACCTGCTGCAGGGTCTGGCTCAGAATCACGTAATCAAAGGTGTTTTCGGCGTAATCCTGCACCTCTTCGGTGATATCTCCCTGCAGGACGCTGAGCCCCTTCTCGATGCAGCGCAGGACCTTGGCCTCCACCATCTCGATGCCGGTCCCCCGCACCCCTTTTTGCTGTTTCAGGCAGTGGAGCAGATCCCCCTCGCCGCAGCCCAGGTCCAGAACCTTGCTGCCGGGTTCGATCCAGGAAGCGATCACCGAAAGATCAAAACGCATCGCCGGGGAGGTGTCGGCGGATTTAAAATCTGCTTTCATCGCGGGTTTGTTCCAGGAAATTGCCGATCAGGCTGCTTAACCGCTTGTTGGGGATCAGAAAGGCGTCGTGGCCGCAATCGGCCTTGATTTCACAGAAACTGACGTTGAGACCGTTTTTCTTCAGGGCCCGCACCAGCTCCTTGGACTGGTAGGTGGGGTAGAGCCAGTCCGAGGTGAAGGAGACCACCAGGAAGCGGGAGCGGGCCGTGGCGAAGGCCTCCACCGCCGAGCCGGCTCCGCCCCGCCGCTCCAGATCAAAATAATCGGCCGCCTTGGTTACGTAAAGAAAGGAGTTGGCGTCGAAGCGGGCCACAAACTTGTTGCCCTGATGGCGCAGGTAGCTCTCCACCTCAAAGTCGATATCGAATTGAAAGGAGAAGGCCTCCTTCCCCTGGAGTCGGCGGCCGAACTTGCGCCGCATCGCCTCGTCGGAGAGATAGGTGACATGGCCGATCATCCGGGCCACCGCCAGGCCGGTATCGGGCTTGGGGCCGCCGTAGTAGTGACCCTTGTTCCAGTTGGGATCGGTCATGATCGCCTGGCGGGCGATCTCGTTGAAGGCGATGGCCAGGGCCGAGTGGCGCATGGTGGTGGCTAAAGCGATCACCCCGGCCACCCGGTCGGGATAGCGCAGGCTCCACTCCAGGGCCTGCATCCCCCCCAAAGAGCCGCCCACCACCGCCAGCAGTTTCTCCACCCCCAGGTGATCCAGCAGTTTGCGCTGGACCGCGACCATGTCCCCCACCGTGACCACCGGAAAATCCAGGCCGTAGGGTTGGCCGGTGGCGGGGTTGGTGGAACTGGGGCCGGTGGTGCCGCCGCAACTGCCCAGGATGCTGGCGCAGATTACAAAATAGCGGTCGGTGTCGATCCCCTTGCCCGGCCCCACCATATTCTCCCACCAGCCGGGCTTGGCGTCTGCCTTGCTGTAGTAGCCGGCCACGTGGCAGTCGCCGGAGAGGGCGTGCAGGACCAGCACCGCGTTGTCCTTGGCGGGGGAAAGTTGGCCATAGGTCTCATAGGCTACCGTTACCGGGCCGATTTTGGCGCCACTCTCCAGGACCAAGGACTGGTTGACTCCGCCCCCGAAGGTGTAAAATTTTTTTTCCACGATGCCCACGGAAACATCGTCGGCGTCTCGGGCGCTGTATTCACTCATTGCGGTCGTATCCGGAAATTTTACCTAGAGCAGCGGCTTCATCACTTCACATTCCTTGCAGACCACCATCTTCTCCTTCCAGTTTTTGTGGGCGTTGCATTCGCAGATGGTACCGTTGATAAACCAGCACATCTTGCCGGCCCGAAACTCCCAGGCCGGGCAGTTACGCTTGCGGGAGGGGGGGCATTTCTTGATGGTCCAGCAGGCCCTGGGCGGCTTCTCGTGCAGTTCGCGCTGGCGGGAGACCAGGAAATACATCTGACGTTCCACATGGGGTGGTATGGAGCGCCAACCCTGCTCGTAGCTGTGGATCGCCTTGATGGAGGTTCCCAGTAGCTCGGAGATCTCCTTCTGGGTTTTTTGCAGTTTTTTCCTGATTTTGAAAAAATCGCTGCTCTCCATGATTCACCTCATGATAATTCGCTGGGGTTGAGGCCGGATTTACCGCCGCCCGGCCGTTTATAACTGTTTTGGTCCGTCGGTGGGCCGCCATGACATGGTGGTAGCTGGAGTTTCGCTCGGCGGTGGGCCTAATATACCACTTGTGGGGCAAGAAAGAAGCAATATTCGGTCAGTCGATCATCGGGGAGGCTATTTTTTGAACTCCAGGCGGCGGTATTGCACCGCTTCCGCCACGTGGGCGGTGGCCAGATCGGCGGTGCCGGCCAGATCGGCGATGGTGCGGGCAATCTTTAGAATTCGGTGATAGGCCCGGGCGGAAAGGCCGAAACGGCGCACCGCTTCTTCCAGCAGCCGGTGGGCGGCCGGGTCCACCCGGCAGTGGCGCTCCAGGTCGCGGGGAGTCATCCGGCTGTTGTGGAAGGCGGTCTTGCGGCGGGAAAAACGGCGGCGTTGGATGGCGTGGGCCGCCTCCACCCGTTTGCGGATAGTGGCCGAAGATTCCCCGGGGGCGTGGTCGGTTATCTCCTGGAACTTGACCGGGGTCACCTCCAGGTAGAGATCGATCCGGTCCAGCAGCGGACCGGAGAGGCGGTGGCGGTAGCGCTGGATCTGGGCCGGGGTGCAGTGGCACTCATGCTGCTCGTTTCCGGGGTAATGGCCGCAGGGACAGGGGTTGAGGGCCGCCACCAGCATGAAGTCGGCCGGGAAAATCAGGCTCTGCCGGGAGCGGGCGATGGTGACCCGGCCATCCTCCAGGGGTTGGCGCAGGCTTTCCAGCACATTCTTGCGAAACTCCGGCAACTCATCCAGGAACAACACCCCCTTGTGGGCCAGGGAAACCTGGCCGGGCCGGGGCCATTGGCCACCACCGCCGATCAGCCCGGCGTCGGAGATGGTGTGATGGGGGGCGCGAAAGGGGCGTCGGCGCAGCAGCCCGAAGCCCGGGTCCAGCTCGCCGGCCACACTGTAGATCCGAGTGGTTTCCAGGGCCTCCTCGAAGGAGAGCTCGGGCATGATGGTGGGCAGGCGGCGGGCCAACATGGTCTTGCCGGTCCCGGGAGGGCCCTGGAGCAGAATGTTGTGCTGGCCGGCGGCGGCGATCTCCAGGGCCCGTTTAACATACTCCTGGCCCCGGACTTCGGCGAAATCCACCTCGTAATCGGGTCGCTCCGCCCCCGGGGACTCCGGTTCCGGCGGCGGGGGCAACTCAGGTTCGCGCAGGCCCCGCAGGATATCCACCGCCTCCCCCAGGGAGGAGACCGCAGCCAGCTTGATTCCGGCAACCATCATCGCTTCCGCGGCGTTGGCCCGGGGGACCATTACCGTCGCCACCCCGGCCTGGCGAGCGGCTAGCACCATGGGCAGCACCCCGGGGGTGGGGCGCAGGGTGCCATCCAGAGAGAGTTCGCCGATCAGGCACCAGGGGGCGATTTGAGTTGGGGAGATCAGTTCGGCGGCGGCGAGAATCCCCACCGCGATGGGGAGATCATAGCCGGTCCCCGCCTTTTTCAGATCGGCCGGGGCCAGGTTGATGGTGATTCGCCGGTTGGGGAACTCGTAGCCGCTGTTGCGGATCGCTGCCCGGACCCGCTCCTTGCTCTCCCGGACCGCTCCTTCGGCCAGGCCGACGGTGGTGAAAACCGGCAGCCCCTTGGCGATATCCACCTCCACATCCACCAGCAGCCCTTCCACCCCCACCACCGCCCCGCTTTTCACCCTGGCCAGCATACTTTCCCTTCTCCATTATCGTATCCGTTCACCATGGTCAACAACTTGTCGATCTAACGGGCTGTAATCGTTCAGCAGTGCCGCAGGTTCGGGCAAGCGGCCAAGCGCCGCGTACCCCGTGTACGTAAGCCTGGCTGATCGCCCGAAGATGCGGTGCTGCTGAACGATTACCCATTATCACTGATAAATTGTTAGGAGAGGGTATCCAGTGCCTTGACCCCTTTCAAGAAAAAAAAGAGGGCGACGGCAAAAGCCAGTAAGGCGGCGACCACCAAACCGGCCACGGGCAACAGCAGATCGCCACCGGTAAGTACCCCGTGGTTCAGCCAGCGCCGCACCACTCGCCAGGCCGGCCAGGCCGCCCCGAAGATTAGCGTCACCTCGAAGGTGAGGGCGGTGAGCAGGAAAAGCACCGCTCCCCAGCCGCCCAGGGTGGCGGCGCGGTTTTCCGCCTTGAAATCGGCGTAGATCGCCCCGAAACCCACCGCCATGGCCAGTACCGCCCAGGTCAGGGGCAGGATCAGAGCCACCGAGATCCACCAGATCGGCCCGGCCACCCCCAGCAGGTGGTTGGAGAGCAGAATCAAGAGCAGGGCCAGCAGGGTGAAGGGGGCCAGGTAGAAGAGAAATTTGCGCAGCAGATAGTCTCGCATGCTCAGGGGGGAGCTTTGCAGCAGGACGATCGCCCCGCCTTCGGCGCTGATCGAAGGGTAGACGAAGCGGGCCGCCAGGGAGGCGCAGACAAACCCGGTCAGGCCGATATTGAGAAAGGCGATCAGGTTGGCCAGGTACTCTTCCCGGATAAAGGCCCGGTCCAGGGGTAGAATCTTGAAGTTGTAGAGATAGACGATGATCAGGGCCCCCACCATGAAGAGCTGGGCCCATTCGGTGGAGTCGCGCAGAAAGGTTTTGGCCTCCTTGTGAAACAGGGAGTACCAGGGCCGGGGGCGGTAGTCGGCCGCGGTCGCCCCGAAACGGCTGCCGCCGCCGAAGGACTCATAGGCCTTGCTGTAGCCCCGGAAAAACCAGCGGCTCATGGCTCCTTCGCCGAGAATGAACAGGGCGATGGGGGTGACAACCAGCAAGGCCAGCAGCAGCAGATCCAGTTCCCGGTCCAGCAGGTAGAGGGAGAGGAGATTGGCGGCCCAGGCCGCCGGAATGTAGGGGGCTGCCGGGGTGGCAATGGCGGAGAGGTATTCGACGAAATGGCCGTAGTTGTCCGGATTGACCAACTCCTCGGGACGCAGCAGCCGGAACATCAGGTAGATCAGGACCCCGAAGCAGATCGAAAGGTAGAGGATAATATCCTTGGTCCGCCGGGCCGGAAAGAGGTTGACCAGGATAATGGTGACCAGCAGGCCGGTGCCGGTGGCGGCCAGGATCACTCCCAGCAGGCTCACCGGCAGCAGCGGCCAGTACCAGGGGCCGGCTTCGAACACCCGGCCGTAGGCCAGCAGCACCGGCAGCATGAAGAGAAAGAGCATCCAGCTGGTGTAAAGCGAGGTGGAGATGTAGCGCAGGGCGAATAGGCGGGCGGGATGCTGGGGGGCGGCAAAGAGGATCTCGTTGTCTTTGGAGAGAAAAATGGTGGATACCGCCGCCACCATGCAGGAAAAGATCACCATGGCAAAGAGAATGATCCAGGTCATCTCAAAGATTTTCAGGCTGAGGATGATCCCCAGTTCGCTCTGCTCCTGAAAATAGCCCACCACCCGAAGGGAGATCAGGTGGATGATTACCGCCACCCCCAGGCTGAAGAGGATGATCCCCAGGCCGCGCGGGCTTACGCGGCCGCCGGGCAGGAAGCGGTTGCGGGTGGCCAGGAGCAAAGGGGTGAGAAGGTGGCGCATGATGATTGGCAAAGTCTCGGTTTTGAGGTCGGCCCTGCGGCCGGAGCTCTTCAGTAGAGCATAAGAGTTAGCTCGCCCGACGGCAAAAGAGCGCAGCGGCAGTGGCCGTCGCCGATGGCGAGATCCTCCGTCTGCCCCCCCTGCTGGACCTGCTGAAGCAGGTTGGTGATCGCCCCGTCAGCGTTGGGCCACAGTTGATCGGGGGTGCGGTCGATCAACTGGTTCGGCGTAAGTTTAAGCCGATCGGCGGCGGCCCGGTTGGCGTAGATCGCCCGGTGTTCCTGGTCCAGCCCAGAATCCCCTCGTCCAGATCCTCGACGATATCGGCGTAATAGTTGCGCGAGTTGAGCAGATCGCTGGTGATCTCCCGGTTCTGGCCCTGGTCCAGCCCCAGGGTGAGATCCTCCACCTCATAGAGGCTGTCGCTCTTGCGCTGGCCGACCCGCTCCAGAATCTGCCGCAGGCTTGTCAATCGGCGGCAGGGGAAGAGCGCAGGGCCTCGATCACCGCCTGGAGTTCATGGGAGCCGGTCAACTCCAGGAAAATATCTTCCAGATCGCCGTCCCGGCCGCCGGCCCGGGCCCGCAGTTCGGCCATGTCGCCCAGGGCGTGCAGGCGACCGCCGAGGATGATTCCGATCCGGTGGCAAAGCTCTTCCGCCACCTCCAGGGAGTGGGTGGAGAGAAAAATGGTCCGGCCCGCCGCCGCGTGCTGTTTGAACAGCTCCTTTACCAGCCGGGCGCTTTTGGGGTCTAGGCCCACCATCGGTTCGTCAACCACAATTAGGGGTGGGGTCAGCATGAAGGCGGCGGTGATGATCAGCTTTTGCCGCATACCGTGGGAGTAGCTTTCGATCAGGTGGTCCTGCCAGTCGTTGAGGTCGAAAAGTCCCAGCAGACGAGGCACCGTGCTCAGAAAGTCGGCGGCGGGCAGATGGTATAGTCCGGCCATGAACTGCAGGAACTCCTGGCCGGTCAGTTTTTCATAAAGAAAGGGGCGATCAGGGATATAGCCGGTATCCTGCTTGCAGAGGGTGGGGAAAATGGCCAGGTCGTGGCCGTTGATGACGATCGAGCCGCTGTCGGGCTTGAGCAGGCCGGCCAGCATCCGGATGGTGGTGGTCTTGCCGGCCCCGTTGGGACCTAAGAAGCCGAAAATCTCCCCCCGGGTCACGGTCAGGGAGAGGTCGGCCACCGCCTGGTGGTTGCCGAACCGTTTGTTCAGGCCGGCAACCTGGAGAATGGGGCCGGGTTGGGATGGCAAGGTTTGTTCGCTCATGGTGTTCGGCTTAGCCCTGCTGGTACATGGAGCGCCCGCAATCGCTGAGGTCGTAGCCTCCCAGTTGCTCCACCGTGGTCCTGAACTCCCGGTTTTCCCGGATCATGGCCAAAAGAACTGCCACCTTGCGGTCGGCGGCAAACGCGGTGGGGACGATCAGGTCATAGCGCTCCCTGGCCACCGGCACAAAATCCAGGTCAAGGGCCCGGGCCGCCGCCAGAATGCCCAGGCCGGTATCGGCAGCGCCGCTGGCCACCGCCGAGGCCACGGTCATATGGGTGTACTCCTCCCGCTGGTAGCCTTTTACCTCTTCGGGGCCGATGCCCATTTTTTTCAGGTTGAGATCGGTGAGAATCCGGGTGCCGGCCCCCCGCTGGCGGTTGATAAAGGTGATATCGTCGCGCCGCAGATCGGCAAACCCGCTGATCCCTTTGGGGTTGCCCTTGGGCACCAGCAGGCCCTGCTGGCGCCAAGCCAGATTGATCAGGATCAGGGGGAGATCGGGCAGCATCTTGCGGATAAAAGGCACATTGTATTCACCGCTGGCCTCGTCGATCAGGTGGGTGCCGGCCAGGTGGGCTTCGCCCCGTTTGATCGCCATGATCCCTCCCATGCTGCCCACGTGGGATGAGGAGAGCCGGACCAGGGGACGGTGGCGGTGAAGCAGATTGGCCAGCACATCAAGGATGTTGTCGTGGCTGCCGATGAACACCAGGGTGTTGTCGATTTCAGCCAGTGAGCGCAACAGCTCGACGGGCACCAGTTCTCCCGCCCCGATCCCTTCGCTGCCGGCCGGCACCGTCAGAATGCCGTCGGCCTGGACCATGGTCATCACCGCCCCGGCGCCGTGACCGGTGGGGGTGGCAATCAGTTTGTCGCCCACCTGGCCCAGTTTAACCCGGACAAAATCGATGGTGCCCAGTTTGGAGGGCAGGGGGCGGGAGATGGTGGCCTGGACCACCGGTTCCGGCTCCCGAACCCGCCCCAGTCTTCGCTCCACCAGCTCCTTGCCGAAAAGCCGCAGGGTCAGCACCGCCGACACCGGGTAACCGGGCAGGCCGATCACCGGCTTGCCATTGACGATGGCCAGAATCACCGGTTTACCGGGTTTGATATTGACTCCATGCACGATAACCTGACCCAGTTCGGCCAGGACCTGGGCGGTGTAATCGCGGCTGCCGGCTGAGGCCCCGGCGTTGATCACCACGATATCGCAGCCATCCTGGCGGGCGGCGTCGTCGATGGCCCGGCGCAGCAGTTCGGGCTCATCGGCCACGATGGCGTGCCGGCGGGCATGGGCCCCCCATTCGGTGAGATAACCGGCCAAAATCCGGCTGTTGAACTCGATGATGTTGCCCGGTTTCAGCGCCTCGCCGGGTTGGACGATCTCGCTGCCGGTGGGAATTATCGTCACCGCCGGCGGTACCAGCACCTCTACCTGGTTGACCCCGGCGGCCAGTAGCGCGCCCAGGTCGACGGGCCGGATCACGTGCTTTTCCGGGAGCAGCAGCTCGCTGATCACAATATCCTCCCCGATGGTCCGGACATGCTGCCAGGGGTGGGCCGCGGCGATAATCTCCACCGCGCCGTCGGGCAGGTGGTGAAGATCCTCGATCATGATCACGGCGTTGGTGCCCTCGGGCAGGGCGTTGCCGGTGTTGACCGGCACGAACTGGTTGGGTGACAAGCGTTTGGGGCGGGCCTCGCTGGCGCCGATGGTGGCCCGAAAATCAACGGCGATTCCGTCCATGGCCGCGCCGTTGTAGAGGGGGGCCGAGCAGGGAGCGTAAACCGCCCGGGCGGTAACCCGGCCCAGGGCCTCATCCACTTTGATCGCCTCACTTCGGGGGGCAAGGCAACCGCCCTGGTCCAGGGCCTGGTGCCAGCGAGCCATGGCCTCTTCCAGGGGCAGATTGTCCACATAGATATCGCGTCGCATGGCAAAGATTCCTTACGGTTTTAGTCGAATCGGTAGATATCCACGGCACTGCCGGCGCCAAGGCCCTGGAGGTGGGCGGCGATCATGATCCAGGCATCGGCCCGCACCAGGGTGGAGAGGGCGCTGGATTTGCCCAAAACCGGCCGGGCCAGCAGCTTCCCGCCTTCATTATTGGTGGGGCCGGTTTCCGCCTCGGTGGTGTCCGAAGAGCTACTCAGGGCTACCGGGACCAGGTCGGTGCGGCCGGCGGCGGAGTTGAGGTTGCGCTGGAGAACGGCCCGGCCCACCGGGCGGGGCTGCCAGGCGGGTCGGCCGGCTCCGGCCAGCTGCTCCAGGGTGGGGCGGACAAAGAGGGCGTAGGCCACCGCCGCCGAGACGGGATGGCCCGGCAGGCCGAAAACCGGAACTGTCCCATGCCGGGCGATAATTACCGGTTTGCCCGGCTTGATCGCCACTCCGTGGACCATGATTCCGGGATCGGTAAGTTCGCTGAGTACCCGTTCCCCCAAGTCGCCCACCCCTACCGAGGAACCGCCGGAGAAGATCACCATCCGGCAGGAGGCCAGGGCCTCCGCCAGCAGTTGCCGGAACTCCTCCTCCCGGTCGCCGACAATGCCCAAGGGCCGGGGGATGGCTCCCTGGGCCGAGACCAGGGCGGCGATGGTGCGCATGTTGATGTCTCGGATCTTGCCCGGCGGCGGGTTTTGCTCCGGGGGCACGATCTCGTCTCCGGTGGAGATGATGCCCACCACCGGACGCTGGTACACGGGGACCCGGGAAAACCCCAGCCCGGCCAGCAGGCCGAGATCACAGGGGCGCAGGCGGCTGCCGGCTTTGAAGAGGATTTCGTCCTGCTGAACATCGTCGCCCGGGGCGATGATGTTGCCTCCCGGCGCCACCGGCTTGACCACCTCCAGCAGGCCGTCGTCGCCGCTGATGGTATGTTCCAGCATCACCACAGCGTCGCAACTCTGGGGGAGCAGGCCGCCGGTGGAGATGCGGAAACATTCGCCGACTCCCGGGGCGCCCACCGGCATCTTTCCCATCCTGACCTCGCCGCTGACCTGGAGATAGGCGGGCAATTGGGCCGAGGCGCCAAAGGTGTCGGCGGCCCGGACCGCGTAACCGTCCACCACCGAGCGGGGATGGTTGGGCAACTGTTCGGGGGCGGCCAGATCGGCGGCCAGGTAGCGGCCCAGGGCCTGGTCGAGCTGGACCTCCTCCCCGGCCGGTGGGGGCTGCCCGCTCAAGGAGTCCTGGAGAATGGCGATGGTGTCGGCCAGGGAAGTGGCGTCCCGCCGCCCCAGCATATCTCGGGGGTTGGGGG
>OMKS01002360.1_pt1 | contig 15815 bp, 15 predicted proteins | sample 1674721 | NCBI WGS metagenome assembly OMKS01 (sample SAMN06264996, study PRJEB25208) | sediment metagenome | isolation source: hot spring sediment | place: USA: California | collected 2014-09-02
GAACGCATTCTTCCCTTCCTGGGCTTCCTCGGTTAAATAATACAGCAGGGTGGCATTTCCGGCCAGTTCCTGCAAGCCAATCTGCCCGTCGAGTTCGGCGTTGAAGCTGTATTTCAGCATACGTAGCGCTAGCGGACTGCGCTGCATGATGGTTTTGCACCAATCCACTACTTCGTCTTCAAGCTGATCATAGGGCACTACTTTATTTACCAAACCCATATCCAAAGCTTCTTTTGCACTGTATTGCCGGCAAAGAAACCAGATTTCGCGGGCCTTTTTCTGCCCAACAATTCTTGCCAGATAGGAGGCACCCAATCCTCCATCAAAACTGCCAACCTTAGGCCCAACCTGCCCGAAAATGGCGTTTTCAGAGGCAATGGTCAGATCGCAAACTACATGTAGCACATGGCCTCCACCAATGGCATAACCGTTCACCATGGCAATAACAGGCTTGTGAAGGGAGCGGATCAGTTTCTGCAGATCGAGCACATTCAGGCGGGGCACGCCATCTTTTCCAATGTAGCCGCCATGGCCTTTCACGTTTTGATCGCCGCCGCTGCAAAAAGCTTTATCGCCGGCGCCGGTGATCACAACTACATTGATGTCGTTGTTTTCGCGGCAGATGTGCATGGCGTCAATCATTTCTTTCACCGTATCGGGCGTAAAAGCGTTGTAAAAACGCGGGCGGTTGATGGTGATTCGCGCAATTCCCTCAAAAAAATCAAACAGGATCTCTTCGTAATCTTTCAGTTTTGTCCATACTCTCTTTGTGGTCATGATCGCAAATATTTGAAGTACTCTCTTAACACGGCAGCGCTGGTTTTGTTTGAGGTTTTGACCTCAAATATAGCGGGTTTCATCATGCTTTTATCTAGGAATACCGGAAGACATGCCTGCAGTTCGCTTTCATCGGTCGCGACATAATAATCAAGTCCAAACACATTTGCCAGGTGCTGGATCTGTGGGATGTGGGGAGTTTCAATAAACCTTTCCAGTTCTGGCATCGTATCAGGTCCATCAATGATGCGGAAAATATTGCCTCCACCATTATTCATGACAATGATGCGCAGGTTTGGGGTTAGATTTGGGTTCCACAAAGCATTGGAATCGTACATAAAGGCCACATCGCCAGTAATCAGAACTGTAAGCGCCGGATTGGCCCAGGCAGCACCGGCGGCTGTTGACATGCAGCCATCAATGCCGCTTACACCGCGGTTGCCAAAGCACGTTGTGTTCGCAGGAAAATCAAATAACTGAAGGTAGCGAACCGGTGTACTGTTACCGGCCTGTATCATTGTTCCGCCCGGTATGTGCTCAAGTATGATCCGAAAGGCCTTCAGGTCAGACCATTTGCACTGCCTGATGTAAGCGTTGTGTTTCATCGTTTTTGCCGCCTGACGATCCAACCATAACTGACGGTAATTCCCGTTGGCTGGATTAATATTCTCAATAAAATAGCTGAAAAATTCAGCCGCATCCATTGGGATGGTTTGGGTGAGATTGCGGAAAGTGTTCATATGAAAATCGCCTGTTGCAATATGCCAGTGAGCCCTGGACTTATGTTTCTGCAGCCATGCTTTTACCTTACGGGAAACGATATTTCCACCAAGTGTGATAAGCAAATCCGGCGTGAAGTTATCCTGCGATTCATGTTCGAGCCCATCAATCAGCCTGTCAATGTGCGGGAAGAAATATTTTCCGGAAAGGTTCGAAATAGTTTCCGTAAAAACAGCCACCGTTTCATCTTCTGCCAATTGGTTCAAAAGAGAATTCAATTCAGGTTTTGGCGAATACGAACCTGTTATCACCAGCTTTGATCCGGCATGATTCCAGATGTTGGCAAGTTCCAGGAAAGTTTCTTTGGAAATCTGTGGACAAGTTTTAATTAGTTCCATTACCGGGAACTTAACCTGAGGCTTTTCACTTTCCTCATACAAAGGTTCGTTCAAAGGAATGTTTATATGCACAGGCCCGCACACCGGGAAGGTGGCGGCATCAATGGCTTCGTTAATGAGCCGGGCATTGTAGTGCAAAGAATTTTCGCTCCATGGTTCGGATGGAAGTTGAACGCTTTTGCGAATATAGTTTGCATATAAATCCTGCTGGCGTATGGTTTGCCCGTCGCCCTGGTCAATCCATTCTGGCGGACGGTCGGCAGTCAGCACAATCATAGGAATCTGCTGGTAATAAGCCTCGGCGATGGCAGGTGCGTAATTTAAAGCTGCTGTGCCTGAAGTGCAGGATATGACCACAGGCTTGCGGGTTTGCTGAGCGATTCCCAAAGCAAAAAATGCAGCAGAGCGTTCATCAACAATGCTCAGGCATTTGATGCCTTCTTGACGATTCAAAGCCGCAATCACTGGTGCATTACGGGAACCGGGAGAAACAATTGCCGTGCTCACACCTTTTGCTGCCAGCAAGCCAGCCAGTTGAACAAGCGATTCTTTGCCTTGATAAAGCATGAAAATGGAATTAAGGCGCTAAATTCCGTATTTTTTCCAGAACAGCCAACAAAGTTTGCGCTTTCAATTCAGTTTCTTCCCACTCCTTTTCAGGAATTGAGTCTTTTGTGATCCCACCCCCGGAAAATAAAATCATTTGTGTGGGAGTGATTTTCATGCAACGAAGGTTCACAAACAAATCAGTTTTACCACTGATATTCACAGGTCCCAGGAATCCGGTGTAATATTCACGATGGTGATTTTCGTATTTTTCGATGAGTTGCAGGGCTTTTGCTTTGGGTGTGCCGCAAACGGCCGGTGTTGGATGCAGATCGCTGATGATCTGAGCCAATGTTTCATCCTGCGGAATCACAAAACTGAAACCTGTGCACAAATGCTCCATGGCGCCTGCCTGTCGGGTAAAGGGTTCAGTAATTTGAAGATTTTGAACCTGGTATTTTAAAAGTACATCCTGAATATATCTGCTTACAATGGCCTGTTCTTCGGTCTCTTTTGATCCCCATTCACCTTGAGAACCAGCTTTTCGTGTTCCGGCAAGGGCCATGGTCTTACATTTTCTATCATCGCAGGAAATCAGCTTTTCCGGTGTTGCACCCATCCATGTGCCATAGGACAGCAAATGCGCCAGGTAAACAAAAGCATCAGGATAGGTTTCGCAAAGTAAATTATAAAACTGAAATAAATGATGGTCAGTAATCTGTTTTGTGATCGTGGTGCGGGAAATAACAACTTTTTCGGCTGAACCGGAATTTAATTCCTTGATCAGATTTTCGAGATTTTTGATGTAAATGTTTTTATTTGTTTGCTTTAAAAGCCGATAGCTATTATCTGCCGATGGCTCTTGCCGATCAGTCGCTCCATGATTATCAATTGAATCCGCGCCTTTGAAAACCTGATCGGGTTGAAGAAAGAGATTTGGGAAAGCGGATGAAGTGTTGAACGGGAAAAACAAAAAACCTTGCTCTTCAATAAAATGATCTTTTTCAGGAATCAGAAGTTTCCCTGTAAAAACTGTAGAATCGCTACTCCCCGGACTACTGAAAGCAACAAATGGCTTTTGAATTCTTTTTTGATGAACCCCAAAGTTTATGATGTCATTGTTGAGCATAAAGCATTATTGATTCTGGCTTAGCAAAATAAGATCGTTCGTGTTCAATACCTTATTAAACCCTGCATCTTTTTTTATACCGCTATAAAGTTTTTTTCACTTGTCCAGAAATGATAATGCATCTGAAGTGATAGCGCAACATAAACTATATCTTTAGGATAAATGCTATTGATCAGTTTGAAGGCTCGCTTGTAATTAATGTCATAAATAAGAGAGCCGTCAATTAGATGTAATCTTTTCAGCAAATGATACAGCAATTTCTGAAATTCGCTCTCTGAATATCCGGTAATGAATAAGATCCTATGTTTATATTTTATGACTTCGTCGAATAAATAGGATGGACCAAATAATTGGTGTTTGCCAAGCTGATTGAATAAAACTTTTGCAATATCACCAGGGGGCTTGATTAAAGCAGAAATAACAATGTTAGAATCAACGACCAGGTTCATTCAGTAAATCTCTTTTTGTTTGCATTCCGCCAGGCCCGGTCAATATCGTTCGAAAGATTCTCAACGTCTTTATCCCTTGCTTTGCTTTTCGTCGTAAGCGAACAGAAGGTGAAGTAATCAACGATTTCATGAATTTCTTTGATATCGAGAGTCCCTTCGGGTATTCTGATCACCACATCATTTTTATCCTGACTTACTTTTATCATGGGTCATTTTTTTACAAAAATAAAAAATTATTTTTCGATTACCATTACCGTCAGCCTCGACAGGCAGACCAGCCGCTGGCGTTCATCGCTAATTCGGATTTCCCAGACGTGGAGTTTTCTGGAATTGGCGGCCAAAGTGGCTTTGCCATAAACATAGCCTTCTTTCACCTTGCGCAGGTGGTTGGCATTGATCTCAATGCCGACGATAGCCTGGGTTTCAGGGTCAGTCATCAGCACTGAGCCTATGCTGCCCAGTGATTCAGCCAGGGCTGTGCTGGCGCCGCCGTGCAAAAGGCCGGCAGGTTGCTTGGTGCGGTGGTCAACCGGCATTCGGCCGCATATGTAGTCGCTGCCGAGCTCGGTGTATTCAATGCCGAGGTGCTGCATCAGGGTGCCGTTGTTCATAGCATTGAGATCGGAAAGGGGGAGTTGTTTGAGCATTTTCTTCATTTTTTATGTGTCTAAAGCCACGATTAAACTTTTATTTTGCTCAGTCAACGAAAGCTGACTGCAATAAAAAGTGACAATGAGCAGATTAAACATCCAACTCAGTTGGCTAAGTATTGCAGTTGGCTTTAGCCAATTGATAAGATTTTCAAATTCCTATTTGGCTTTGGCCACATTACAATCAAACACTCATTTCTCCTCTTAAAGGAGTTTGCAATAATCTTTCAACATCTTCCTTTGTATATCCCTCTCCAAGCAAGTACATCAGCTTGGTGATGGCCGCTTCCGTGGTAATATCATATCCGCCAATCACGCCAATGGGGCCAAGCGAGGCACTGGTCTCATATTTACCTAAATCCACCGAACCCCCCTTACATTGGGTCACATTATAAACAATTACACCCTTTTGATCAATGGCTTCTTTTAGTGCATTTAAAAACCAATCGTCAGTTGGTGCATTGCCCGAACCAAAAGTTTCCAGAATTACCGCTTTCAGTCCGTCGGTGGCAAGGACGGTTCGAACCACATTTTCCGTAATGCCCGGAAATAATTTCAGGATTGCCACATTGGGGTCAAGCTTTTTGTGAACCTTTAAGCGCTTGAAGTTAGGTTTCAGAATAAAATTTGTGTTATAGCGGATATGCACACCAACCTCTGCAAGCACCGGATAATTTCCCGAAACAAAGGCGTTAAAATGCTCAGCGTTAAATTTGGTGGTTCGGTTGCCCCGAAACAAGCGGTTCTCAAAATAAATGGCCACTTCCGGAACAATGGGCGTGTCATGCGATTTTGCCGAAGCAATCTCAATGGCATTGATAAAATTATCACGTCCGTCGGTTCTGATTATGCCCATCGGCAACTGAGAGCCGGTAAAAATAACAGGCTTGTTTAAGTTCTCAAGCATAAAACTCAGCGCCGAAGCGGAGTACGACATGGTATCGGTTCCGTGCAAAACAACAAAACCATCGTACTTTTCATAATTTTCCTCAATTACCTCTACCAGTTTGATCCAGAATCCGGGATTCACATTCGATGAGTCAATCACCGGGTCAAACGAATGAACATCAATGCAGCAATTGAAATTTGAAAGCACAGGGATGCTGTTGTAGAGATGTTCAAAGTCAAAGGGTTTCAGCGTTTCGCTTGATTTGTCCAGCATCATGCCGATGGTTCCTCCGGTGTAAATAACCAGTAATTGGGATTGTTCTTCCATAAAAATCAGTTTTTTAGCTCCGGCAAAGAGTTGAAAACCTGCAATGCATTCTTTGATGTGATCAAAGCTGCATCAATAAGTGTGATACCACAGGCCTCAGCAACATGAGCTGCAATGATGGGGATATAGGCGCTTTCGTTGCGTTTTCCGCGATAAGGAACCGGGCTGATAAATGGTGCATCGGTTTCCATCACGAGGTGGTCAATGCCAATTTCGTGGATGGTTGAAGCAAGTTTTGAGTTCGGAAAGGTAACAACACCGCCGATGCCAAGTTTGAAACCCATTTCTACAATTCGACTTGCCTGCTCTGGCGAGCCCGAAAAACAGTGAAATATTCCCGTCAATCCTGGTGCATACATTTCTTTTATAATCATGGTGATCTCGTCCATTGATTTGCGGGAATGAATCACCAGCGGTAGTTGCAGTTCAATGGCAAACTCAATCTGCTTTCTGAAAACCGTTTCCTGCTCCTTGCGAAAAGTCATATCCCAGTAAAAATCCAGTCCAACCTCTCCCACAGCGCAATAGCCGCCTTTTCGGAGATTCTTTTCGGCAAGTGCCAGCTCTTCTTCCCAGTTCTGTTTTACCGAGGTAGGATGCAAGCCCATCATCGGGAAGCAATGTTCCGGGAAATCCTCGCAAAGCCGGTGCATCGGCGCAACCGATTCACTGTCAATGTTAGGCAGCAGCATGTAGTGAACACCTTTTTGAATGGCTCGTTTCACTGCCTCATGGCGGTCGTTGTCAAAAGCGTTTAGATATAAATGAGTATGCGTGTCAACGTAAATCATGCAGCAAAATTAGCACAAATGGCTGATTCCTGCCAAAGCGCAGAATTTTGATTTTCCGGGACAGAGTGATGGATTTTAAAAATTCATTACGTTTGCACAAAACACCCAGAATTGAAAAAGCTGCTTGTCATACGTTTTAGCTCCATTGGCGACATCGTGCTTACCACACCGGTGGTTCGCTGTTTGAAACAGCAAATTCCTGATGCCGAAATCCACTACTGCACCAAAAAGCAGTATGCCGAGGTACTTCAGGCTAATACTTACATTGATAAGATCCATTACCTGGAAGGAAGTTTGAACAGTCTGGCGAAAAGTTTGAAAAAAGAGAAATTTGATTTTGTGGTTGATTTGCATAAAAGCCTTCGTTCAGTGCTGCTGCGCAGCATGTTGCGCAGGCCATCGGCTTCCTTCCCAAAACTTAATTTTGAGAAATGGCTGGTGGTTAATTTCAGGATCAATCGCTTACCTGAGAAACATGTTGTTGACCGCTATTTTCAGGCAGTTTCCAGTCTCAGTGTTGTCAACGACGGGCAGGGGCTTGATTATTTTATTCCTGAAGCTGATAATTTTGATCCGGCCTGGCTGCCCGAAGCGCATCGGAATAGATTTATTGGTTTTGTAATTGGCGGAAGGCATAAAACAAAAATGTTCCCACCTGAAAAAATCATTGAGGTGTGCCGTTTATTGCAAGAACCGCTTGTTTTGCTTGGCGGCCCTGAGGATGCTGAGAACGGCGAGATCGTTGCCCGCACTGCACCTGGGAAGGTTTTTAATTCCTGCGGAAAATTTTCGCTCAATCGTTCGGCAGCCTTGGTGAAACAAGCCGGCGCTATCATAACCAACGATACCGGCCTGATGCATATAGCCGCCGCTTTCAACAAAAAAATCATCTCACTGTGGGGAAATACAGTGCCGGAGTTTGGCATGTACCCCTATCTGAAAAAGGGTTCTGAGCAAAATTCCGTGATTTTTGATATCAAAGGATTAGAATGCCGCCCGTGCAGTAAACTTGGCCTGGGAAAATGCCCCAAAAAACATTTTGATTGTATGAACCGGCTTGATGTGAAACAGATTGCTGAAACGGCAAATAAAATGATGGAAGAGCAGGGCTGAACCTTAGCACCTTAACACATGAGCACATGAACACCTTAAAACACCAACTACGACTGCCCATATTCCATCAAATAATTCTTGATAAAGTCATCAATCTCACCATCCATCACAGCCTGAACGTTTGATGTTTCGTGTCCGGTTCGCAGGTCTTTCACCAATTTATAGGGGTGCATCACATAATTTCTTATTTGCGAACCCCATTCAATGAGTTTTTTGTTGCTTTCAATTTTTGCCTGCTCCTCCTGTTGCTTGCGCAGTTCAATTTCGTAGAGCTGCGATTTAAGCATGCGTATGGCCTTTTCGCGGTTTTGCCCCTGCGAACGTGTTTCCTGACATTCCACCACAATTCCGGTGGGGGCGTGCCGCAGGCGCACGGCGGTTTCCAGTTTGTTCACGTTCTGGCCACCCGGCCCGCTTGAGCGGAAGGTGTCCCATGAGATATCAGCCGGATTTATTTCGATCACAATATTATCGTCAACCATCGGGTAGGCATACACCGAGGCAAATGAAGTGTGGCGTTTGTGATTGGCATCGAATGGAGAAAGCCGCACAAGGCGATGCACGCCGTTTTCGCCTTTCAGGTATCCGAAGGCATAATCTCCTTCAAATTCAATGGAAACGGATTTAATTCCGGCCACATCGCCCTCGTGGTGATCAATAATTTTTGTTGTATAACCGCTGCGTTCGCCCCAGCGCAAATACATGCGCATGAGCATTTCGGCCCAGTCCTGGCTTTCGGTGCCACCGGCGCCCGGCGTGATTTGCACAATGGCGCCAAGCTTGTTCTCTTCGCCGCTGAGCATATTCCGAAACTCCAGGTCTTCAATGAATTTCAGTGCCTGCTTGTAGTGTTTGCCCACTTCCTCTTCGGTGGCTTCGTTGAGTTGGAAAAAATCCCACAGTACGTTCAGGTCGTCGAAGGCTGTCTGCGCTTTGTTGAATGCTTTGATCCAGTCGTTTTTTTCTTTGATGGCTTTCAGAACAGTCTCTGCTTTTTTGGGGTCGTTCCAGAAACCTGAAGCATTTGTTATGGCTTCCTCCTCGGCAATCAGTTGTTTTTTCTTGTCAATGTCAAAGAAACCTCCTCAAGGCTTCGAGCCTTTTGCGCAGGTCTTTGACCATTTCAGATGTTATCATTACTCTAAATTTAACGTTTTAATAATTTCAAAAACCAGTGGAGCTTCGTAACCCTTGCCAATGGCAAACGAAGCCGTTTTATTGATCCTTGCAGCAGGGTCGCCGGATGTTAGTTTCCATTTCTTTGTCAGGATATCAATCAGGGTTTGCTCATATTCATCTTCATCAATCTGCGCCAAAGCGTTTTCAATCAGTTTGACCGGAATTTTGGCTTGATGCAGTGCTGCCATGATTTTCAACCTGCCCCATTTTTTTATTCTGAACTTGCCCCGGGCAAAACTGCTAGCATAGCGTTGTTCATCAATATGCTTGTATTTAATTAACTGCTTTAGCACCTCTTTTATTTTTGTTTCGTCACAGCCCCAATGTCTGAGTTTTCTCTCCGTTTCTGCAACACAGCGTTCCTGTATGTTGCAGTAGCGGATTGCTTTTTCGATCCATTGCTGGATGTTCAGTATCCTGGGATGGTTCATCAAATTATAATTAAGACTTATTCTGCGAGCAATTTATCAACCAGTTTTACCAGTCCGGTGCCGGCTTTTTCAGCCACTACATTGAGGTTCGAAATATGCCTGATTTCTTTTGCGTTCGGATCAACAAGATATTTTGGTACGCGGGCCGGCACATAATCAATCAGTCCGGCAGCCGGGTAAACCAGCATTGAGGTTCCGACCACAATAAAAATATCGGCCTTTGATGAAAGTTCAGCCGCCGGCACAATCATTGGTACCGGTTCGCCAAACCAAACGATATGAGGGCGCAACTGGGAGCCTTTTTCACACACATCGCCTCTTTTCAATTCCCAGCCATCGAGTTCATACACCAGGTTTGGGTCAGTTGTGCTGCGAACCTTTTTGAGTTCGCCGTGCAGGTGAAGCACATTTTTTGAACCGGCTCGCTCGTGCAGGTCGTCAACATTCTGGGTAATGATCTGCACATCGTATTTTTGTTCCAGCTTTACAAGCGCATAATGCCCGGCATTGGGTGCTACTTCGTGGAGTTGCTTGCGGCGCCGATTATAAAAATCCAGAACCAAATCCTGGTTTCGAACCCAGGCATCGTAAGTAGCCACTTCCTCGATGCGGTGGTTTTCCCAAAGCCCTCCCGAATCGCGAAAGGTACTGATGCCACTCTCGGCGCTAATACCAGCGCCACTTAGAACAACAACTTTCTTCATCGTAAATCGTAAATTTTTCGCAAAATTAGGTAATCCGGCGAAAACGGGATTGAGTAGCCGGAATGCTTCTTTGAGGTGGGTTGTAATTCACTCAAGCAATGGGATGTAAAAATCCCTGCGGTTATATCCCGAAAAAATTCCCAGTCCGCCGTTGATATTGCTGTAGATGAGAACACTTTCGGCAAAAGGGAAGTCTTCATCATAATAACCGTAATCGCTCACACTCTTGTGGAAACGGTAATAATGGTAGTCAGTTTGCAGCAGGTAAATAAAAATTGAGTCAACAACACCCTCAGGCGCCTGAAAAACAAGGTTTCCCTGCTCGTCATACACACCGTAATAATTAGTCGAGCCAACCGCTTTAAAAGAATGCTTATCACCGCCCTGGTCGGCGATGTATTCTTTGCCTCTTTCGATCCAAAAGTAGTAGTTTCCTGTAACGACGGTATCATTTTGCACCGGATCGCCTGTCAGAAGCATTTCCCATTTGTTGTATGCGCCAGTTCTGTAGTAGTTCTCGCGTTCATTGGCGATTGCCGTAAAATGATATCGCAAAGCAAAACCCTGGCCCCAGAATCGCTGAGTTTCAAAATAAATTGAGTCAACAGCAGGGTTCTGATACCTGATTTCCGGCACATAACATTCGGCATTTACTATTTCGCCTTCAAAGCTTTCGACTTTCAGTTTGTAATAATTGCCGGCTTCAACCGCAAACTCATCCGCACCGATCATAAAACAATCATCCTCGTCGTGATAGGTCAACTGTGTGAGTTCCTGTCCTTTTTTTGCAATTGACACGTAAGCCCTGTTACCAACCGGCTTTACTTCATTTTCTTTCATGGTGTAGGGCGTTGAACGGTAAACATTCACCCTGATGGCAGTATCCTGCGGTGAAATAAATGCGTAAACCACCAGTTGTGGTTCGCTGCCCGGGATGTTGACATTTTTGGCTTCGCTTACAAAAAAATCTTCGCACGAAACCAGCAGGAAAGCCAACAAGGCAGTCAGCAGATAAAATGCTGGAAAATTTTGATGATGTGAGATTGCTTTGCTTGCCATAGCAGGCGTTTTAAAATTTGTAATTGAATGTGATGGAAGGAATAATCGGGAAGAGGCTTACTTGCATGAGTTTTCGCTCTCCGTTGGATACATCCGTTTCATAATCGTTGTAGTATGTTCGCCAGTAATAGAAAAACGGGTTCTTGCGGTTATAGGCATTATAAAACCCAAGCTCAATGGTGCGTTTTACAGGGTGGCCAAACCTTTCAATATCGGTGTGGAATTGAATTCCAAGATCAAGCCTCTGATAGGATGCCGCTCTGAAGCTGTTCTTTTTGTTGTAGATACTGGCACTGTTCCACCAGAAATCTCCGTAATAGTAATCTCTTTCGTGAGGGTCATGAGTCATTAGCGGAAAACGCCCGGTGGCCAGGTCATAGGCATTGCCTGTGGCATACACCCAGGTAGCGCTGAAAGTGATGCGGGGATTGATTTCGTAGATACCAACAATTGAAACATCGTGCCTGCGGTCGTAGCGTGCCCAGAATTTTTCGCCGAAGTTCAACTCGTTGAAGCGTTGCTGTGTCCACGACAGGGTATAACCAATCCAGCCATTGAACCGGCCTGCCTTGCGATGAATCAGGAACTCAATACCATAGGCCCAGGCTTCGCCGCTGGTCATATTATCTTCCCACGAAAACTCATCGGCGCCGGTGGGATCGTCAATCAGCAAAAATGAGGCGCCTTCCTTGTAGCCAATAATGTTTTTCGACTTTTTGTAATAGCCCTCCAACGATAGCTCCAGGTTGTGTTTGCGCCAGTCGTATGCAAAACCTGTTGCCGCCTGCCAGGTATTTTGCGGTTTGATCCGTTGGGTTGATGGAACCCAAAGGTCGGTAGGCAAGCCGATTCCTGTGGAACTCAGCAAATGAACGTATTGGTTCATGGCAGCAAAAGATGCCTTCCAGGAAACGTCGGGTTTCAAAATCAGATTGGACGAAAAGCGAGGCTCAAAATTATGATAGGATTTTCCTTTTGTGCTAAAATGGCTAAAGCGCAATCCCGGATTTATTTTGAGCCGGTTTCCGATACTAATTTCATCTTCGGCATAAAGGCCTGATTCAAACGACCTGTGTTTTTCAGTAGAAATTTTTTGCTGCCCGATGAAATCATCGCGGTAAACAAGGGCGCTGGGAGTAAAAGTGTGGTGCGTGGTGGCAAATCCGAACCTAAGGTGATGATTGGGAAGCGGGTTCCAACCCACATCATATTTAAGGCCAATATCCTGTATGCCCGATTCGTATTTCAGCTTATACCTGCTGGTGAAATTATCAGCATGTTGCTTGTAATACTCTTCGGCGTAAATCTGCATGGTGTAATCCGAAAATATCAGCGTGGCGTTGGCAAAGAGCTTGTTGCTGAATAAATGGTTCCACCTGATTGTGGATGTGGTATTTTGCCAGTAAAGGCCGCCTTCGCTTTCCTGGGTGCTGTGGGTGCTGGAATAATTGTCCTTGAAAAAGAATTTATCGCGCCCAAAATAAGCGCTGGCAAAGATGCGGTTGTTCGGATTGATATCGTAATTAAACTTTGTATTCAGGTCGTAAAAAAAGTAACCGCCGCGGCTGTCTTTGGGCATAAAAGGCCTTGTAAGCAAGTCGAGATAGGTTCTGCGGCCTGAAACCAGGAATGATGCTTTGTCTTTTACCACCGGCCCTTCGAGGGTAAGCCGGCTGCTGATCAGACCGATGCCTGCTTCACCTTCGAGTTTTTCCTTGTTGCCGTCTTTCATTTGTATGTCGAGCACCGATGAAAGCCTGCCGCCAAAGCGAGCCGGGAATCCTCCTTTGTAGAGTTGCATGTTTTTAATTGCATCACCGTTAAAAACCGAAAAAAAACCGAAAAGGTGGCTCGCATTGTAAACGATGGCATTGTCAAGGATAATCAGGTTTTGATCCGGGCCGCCGCCTCTTACGTAGAATCCGCTGGTGCCTTCGGTTCCTGACTGCACGCCCGGCATGAGCTGCAATACTTTGAACATGTCTTTTTCGCCCAGCAGCATCGGGATCTTTTGTGCCTGCATCACGGGAATGCTGATTTGCGACATTTGGGTGGATTGGCTTATGCGCTGTAGCCATTCATCGGTAATCACCACCTCGCCAAGCTCGATGCTGGGATCAAGTTCAATGTCGAGCCGGATATTGCGGTCTAACAAAAGCTTCCTGATTTCGGGCTTGTAGCCCACGAACGAAAAAACCAGTTCCACACTGTCAGCAGGCAGGGTAATGGAGTAAAAACCATAAATATTACTGGCCGAACCGATCCTGAGCTTTGGTTCATAAACATTTACTGAGATGAGTGTTTCGCGGCTGCCTTTTTCGTAAACAAAGCCGCTAACGGTAAAGCGGGCAGGCGTTTGGGCAAACATTCCGCTTAAACCGGCTAAAAATAACAATACGCTGAACAAAAGCGTTGGCAGGTATTTTTTTGGGCTCATAACCAGGGGTTGATAGAGGGGAAACTTGGCATAAAACTAAGGGTTGCTCTGTTTATTGCAGACCGGATTATATATTATGCCAAATTTGCAGAATAAAAACAAAAGGCCGTCAACCGCAGGATTATTTCTAAATGCAAGCGTATTTTTTAACCCGTGATTACAGATTTCCTAAAATCCGCAAGAATTTTTATTAGAGTCAATCCATCAGTCACTTAAAGGACTACACAGATAAAATGATGTATGACCAAAAAACATTTCTGATTCGTGCATCCGATAATTCCCGTCCTGATAGCTCCCGTCCCGGGAGCTATCAGGACGGATCGTGGCATTTATAATTTTTCCTGCGGATTTAAGGGATTTTTCTAATTTTGGTGAAATAAAAATCTGACGAGCACCACAACCTCAAATTATGAAACGATTTTTACTGCATCTGCTGGCCGACCTGATCATTGTTTTGCTTGCATTTATCATCGTGAGTGCCATTTACCAGGGGCCGGTTGATTTTGTGGTTGACAGATACCAGACTCCTTTTATCGTTTTTCTCAGCATCTTCCTGGCAATCTCCTTTTGGTTCAACAAATATGAACACGACAAGGAAATGAAGTTTGGCACAATGTTAAATCTCTACGCCAAAGCCCTGTTTTATACTGCCGGCATCAGCGGGCTGGCCATGTATCTTTTTCAGCTTACCTTTTATTCAAGGCTTATTATTTTAGGAACTATGCTGGGTATCGGCATCCTGGAGTTTATTTATATTTCCATCTACCAGGCTTTCCGTATGGCCATCATCATTCCTGAACAGCAGGATATTGAACATGAACGGACCATCAGGCAAGCTTTGCTAAACAAGCAGCAAAGCCCTGCAAAGCCTCTCATGGTAGTTTACAACCGGCACTATCACGAAACAATTCTTGAAGAATCCGGCCCCGCAGTCCTGCAATTTCTTGAAAAAAAGGTTGACCTCAACTCGCCATACACACAGGTTATTGCCACCACCACAAGATTCAATTTGCTGAATCTTTATGACAATACCTATGATGTAATTGTGAACCTGAAGCGCATAAATGATGTGAGTTACATCAACAAATTTCTTGAATCGGTTTTTGTGAAGTTAAAGCAGGGTGGAGAATTTATCAATTGTGTTGAAACATTGTGCCTGCGAAAAAAGCGGATACTCAATTCTTTTCCGCCACTGCTAAACTGGATCGTTTACCGGACAGATTTTATCATCAATCGCTTTGCACCCAAGTTCCCGATTACCCGTAAAATTTATTATATGTTCGCTTCGGGCAATAACAGGGTATTATCAAAAGCTGAGATTTTTGGCCGCTTATATTCCTGTGGATTCGAATTGGTGGATGATCAGATCATTAATGGCATGATGTGGTTTACAGCAAAACGCGCTACAGCCCCCTCGTTCGACTATCAGCCCACCTATGGTCCCATCATCCGGCTCAAACGCATTGGCAGGGAAGGCAAGCTTATTGAGGTTTATAAAATGCGAACCATGCATCCCTACAGCGAGTACCTGCAGGATTATGTTTATAAACTCAACCAACTTCAGGAAGGCGGAAAGTTTAAAAACGATTTTCGTGTGACCCAATGGGGCAGGGTCATGCGAAAACTCTGGCTCGACGAACTGCCCATGCTTTATAATCTCATCAATGGAGATCTCAAACTCATTGGTGTTCGCCCCTTGAGCAAGCAATATTTTTCGCTTTATACCCCCGAACTTCAGGAAAAACGCAAAAAAATTAAGCCCGGGCTGATCCCGCCTTACTATGCCCAGTTTCCGACGCCCAAATCGCTTGAGGAGGTAATGGCCAATGAAAGTAAATACCTGGATGAATACTTCAAACAGCCACTGATAACCGATTTTATTTATTTCTGGAAGGCGCTGTATAATATTGTTTTCAGGAATTCACGGAGTAGCTAAATTCAAGTTTTGATTATTTTTGAAAAATTCAAAATCAATCATTTTTGTTATATTTGCACTTTAATCAAAATGATCGCCATGAACCGGATCTTATTAACAGTATTTTTTTTTACCATGCTTGCCTTTTCATCACTAGCGCAGGAAGCAAGTCAGGCTGTCCCATTTACGCTTGCTGATCGCGACCGGATCATAAAACTGGAAGTTGAAATGAGTGGAATACGCAACGAAATGACTGTCTCTTATACACATCTGACGCTGCCGACGAAGAGGATAGTGTAGA
>OMKS01002362.1_pt1 | contig 15806 bp, 11 predicted proteins | sample 1674721 | NCBI WGS metagenome assembly OMKS01 (sample SAMN06264996, study PRJEB25208) | sediment metagenome | isolation source: hot spring sediment | place: USA: California | collected 2014-09-02
CGGTAACGCTGTACAGGCGGAGTTACCAAACCGCTCTGCGCTGCAAAAGCTGTAAAGCTGCTGTGGTGAACGGACAGTCACATAGTGATCCCTATGGGAAGAAAAGGTTCAGAAAAGAATCAGGTAAGTCTTCAAGAGATGAATGCGAATGAATCACTGAAGAAGTAACGAAATCACAAGAGTTGTCGGGCAAAATCGCATTGTGCAATGGATGCAGAGACAAGCATAGCGGCAACCTGTTTATTTGAAATTAGAGAGTTAGAAGAGGAATTTAAAATAAAAAACCCCGATCACAAAATGTAACCGGGGTCGCAATAGTGGGCCCAGATGGGCTCGAACCACCGACCCTCTGATTATGAGTCAGATGCTCTAACCAACTGAGCTATGGGCCCAAAAAAAAAATTTTATAAACAATTTATCAATCAAAAAGAAGATTCAAAAATAATACTAATGAATAGTATTTGCAAATGAATTAGAAATCACAATTTCAATATTTGTTTATCGCTTAACTTTATATATCCGCATATCCGCAAAATTTGGAGCGTCTTGTGTGACATCCCGCTGACTTTTAGCGGGACGCAAAATCCGACAATTCGCAAATCCGACAATTAACCAATTATCATAATTCACAACACTTTGTAACAAATTTATAATTGACTGCGTCTAAACCGATAAACAAAATTGGGGTAATCATGAATCGGGCTATAAGAAATGGATTGTTGTTAATTACTTTTACGGTACTAACTATATCATTATCCGCACAAAGCTTGCGTCTGCTTCACGAGAAAAGTTATGAAGTTAATTCTGGTCAATTATTAGAAATTCAATCCGACGTTGGCGATATTAAAATTACAACATGGGATAAAGACATAGTAAGTATCAAAGTCTTTGGCGATAGAAATGCAGCCGATGATGTGAAGTTTTATTTTAATCAAACTTCAAACGGTGTTTTGGTTGATGCAGAAAAAAGAAGCAGCTGGTCGGGCTGGTTCGGTAGAATTAGAGTTAAATATGAAATTGATGTTCCAAGAAATTTTAATCTGGATTTGAAAACCGGCGGCGGAGATATACTTGTCCTGGATTTAAACGGTGAAATAAATTTGAAAACTTCCGGTGGTGATATTACTTGCGAAGAAATTATTGGAAATATTATTGCTACAACTTCCGGCGGAGATATTCAGTTGAATAGCCATGTCGGAAATGTTGAGTTAAAAACTTCGGGTGGAGATATCGATATTAAATCATCGAATGGAAAAGTTAATGCAATTACTTCCGGTGGTGATATTACAGTTGATTATTTAGGCGAGAATAAGGGAATCAATCTTAGAACAAGCGGGGGAGATGTAGTTGTTAAGATTCCGGAATCTCTAAAAGCAGATTTAGAATTAAGAACAAGTGGCGGTTCTATTAAAACTAATATCGAAGCAAGAATCAAAGAATCAAGTAGAACAAAATTTATCGGTCAGTTGAACGGAGGTGGACTAGAACTTTATGCCAAAACATCCGGCGGCGATATCCGCATCCAAACTTATTGATAAATTTGTGAGTCTGTAAAATAATTTGAAATACAACTAAATAGTACACTGTTTCAATATTCGTGCTTCCATATTAAATATTGTTTAGAATTTCGTCTGTTAGCTAACAGATTAGAATTTAGTATTTCACTTCACCCATTCTCCCCAACTCCATTTCTCCCCCTCTCCCATTCTCCTCATCTCACATTCTCCTCCTCACCACTTTCCCATCATTCTTGAACGTTTCACAGCGAAATCCGCCTCCGTCGGACACTATTCCAAAAATTAAAGAATTACACAAATTTACTCTGACACTCTTTCACTTCGTTTTAATTTGACAAAAAAGTACTATTATTCGTAAATTTCGTTTCTAAAATTTAAATACAAAAGGAGAGGTGTTGTGGTAATAGCTGTTCCTAAGGAAATCCTCCCCGGCGAAAACCGTGTCGGCATCACACCCGATGTCGCTTCAAAACTGATCAAAAAATCCTTTCAAGTGCATGTTCAAAAAGGTGCAGGTCTTAATGCGGGTTATACTGACGATCAGTACGAGAAAGCTGGGGCTAAATTGTATGATAGGGAAAGCGATTTATATTCCTCGGCGGATATCGTTGCTAAAGTTCATCGCCCTATGGATCACCCTGAAGATGGTAAAAATGAACTCGATTTAATGAAAGAAGGTACTATACTAATTACTTTTCTTTATTCGTTAAATTATCCGGAGTTGGCAAAAAAATGTGCCGAGAAAAAGATTAATGTAATATCTATGGATGCCATTCCGCGGACCACGCTTGCGCAAAAGATGGATGCGTTAAGTTCTCAAGCTAATATTGCCGGCTATAAAGCTGTAATTATGTGTGCAAATACTCTCGGTAAAATCTTCCCCTTAATGATGACTGCAGCCGGTACAATTTCGCCGGCAAGAGTTGTGATTATGGGTGCAGGTGTTGCCGGATTGCAAGCACTTGGAACCGCAAAACGGCTCGGTGCTGTTGTCGAAGTTTCCGATATTCGCCCGGCAGTGAAAGAGGAAGTGCAAAGTCTCGGTGGTAAGTTTATTGAAGTTGAAGGTGCCGAAGATATGCAGGATGAAGGCGGCTATGCTAAAGAAGCTTCCGAAGAATTCTTACAGAAACAAAAAGAACTTATCTTCAAACATATTACTAACGCAGATATTGTTATAACTACTGCGCTTGTGCCGGGTAAAAAAGCTCCCGTGCTTGTAACCGAAGAAATGGTTAAGAATATGCGTCCCGGTTCGGTTGTTCTTGATATGGCTGTCGAATTCGGTGGTAATTGCGAGATTAGTGAAAAAGGAAAGACAGTTAAAAAACATAATGTTAATATTATCGGTGAACCGAATTTACCGAGTTTAGTCCCTACTCACTCAAGTGATGTTTATGCAAAAAATATTTTGGCATTACTTGAACATATCGGTAAAGAAGGAAAAGTCGAACTTAACTTCGATGACGAAATTGTTAAAGGTTCCGTAATTACTTATAACGGTGAAGTTGTTCAGGAAAGAACAAAAGCACTGCTGTCTTGATCAATTAGAAAAAATATTTGAATAAATAAAAGGAATAAAAAATGGATTTACTCGCTCTGATAATGCAAATATATGTTTTTGTGCTTGCAATATTTGTCGGGTTTGAGTTGATAACTAAAGTTCCGCCAACGCTGCATACTCCGCTTATGTCCGGTTCCAATGCTATATCCGGAATTACTATTGTAGGTGCTTTGATTGTGGCTGGTGAAGGACTAAATATGCTTAGCACAGTATTAGGGTTGCTTGCGCTTATCTTCGCAACAATTAACGTTGTCGGCGGATACCTGGTAACCGATAGAATGCTCAAAATGTTCAAAAAGAAATGAGAGATAACACATGCAAATTGTATCTTATATAATTTATCTATTAGCTTCAGTACTATTTATTTTCGGTATTAAAAAACTAGGATCTCCTAAGACTGCGCGGCAGGGTAACATGCTATCTTCTATAGGAATGTTTCTCGCTGTCGTTATCACTTTATTTGACCACATGATTATTACTTACGAGTGGATTATAGTTGGTTTGATAGTCGGTGCGCTTATCGGTTCTACTATGGCATTGAAAGTTCAGATGACCGGTATGCCGCAGATGGTTGGATTGTTAAACGGTTTCGGAGGCGGTGCTTCTGCCTTAGTCGCTCTCGGTGAATATTTCAAGGTAGATACCCCCGCATTTGAAATTAATATTATTATTACTGTTGTTCTTTCAGTATTGATCGGTGCTGTTACTTTTACAGGTTCGATGATCGCATTCGGAAAGTTACAAGGTATTGTAACCGGTAAGGTTGTTAAATATCCATTGCAAAACCCGATTAATGTATTATTGTTTTTAGTAACATTAGTTGCCGGTGTATTTTTAGTTATTGATCAAACACATTCCGAACTTCTTATTGGAATCGTGGCTGTTGCATTAGTATTAGGTGTACTTCTAGTTTTACCAATCGGCGGTGCAGATATGCCTGTTGCTATATCTTTACTTAACTCTTATTCAGGTATCGCAGCGTCCATGACAGGATTTGTTATTAACAATAATATGTTGATTATCGCCGGTGCTTTAGTTGGTGCTTCAGGTATTATCCTAACATTGATTATGTGCCGAGGTATGAATCGTTCCTTAATGAATGTTGTTCTTGGCGGATGGGAATCTGCCGGTTCTTCCGATCCTGCTGCAGGCGATGGAACTCAAAAAGCTCACAAATCAATTGACTCTGAAGAACTTGCAATGTTATTTGATGCTGCTAGCAACTGTATCATTGTACCGGGATATGGAATGGCGGTTGCTCAAGCACAACATGCGATTCGTGATCTTGCAAATATTTTAGAATCAAAAGGTATTAAGGTTAGATTTGCAATTCATCCCGTTGCAGGTAGAATGCCCGGACATATGAACGTGCTTCTTGCCGAAGCTCAGGTTTCATACGATAAACTTTTTGCTCTCGAAGATATTAACGATGATTTCCCGAATACAGATATTGTTTTGGTTGTCGGTGCAAATGATGTTGTCAACCCGGCGGCTCGTCATGATAAATCCTCACCGATTTTCGGTATGCCTATTCTTAATGTTGATTATGCGAAAACTGTTATAGTTAATAAACGCTCGATGAACGTCGGGTATGCAGGTATTGATAATGAATTATTCTATCTCGATAATACATTAATGTATTTTGGTGATGCTAAAGGCGCGGTTACTAAATTAGTTAATGAGTTGAAAGAATTGTAAGCAAGTGAATCGTATGCGAGAATCTGCTGAATTCAAACGGCAGAAGTGAAACGTGAAATGAAAAAATTTAATCCCGCTTCGGCGGGATTTTTTTATGCTGTATCAAAAATCAAGATCAAATAAAAAATCTATGCATATCATTTCAAATCTGTGCCTGCCCGTCTTTGACGTGGGCATCCGTGACACAATTGTATAATAAACTTTGCATTGAATACAACCTCTACCTAATGAAAATATTTATTATAATTGGCACTAAAATTTGAAAGTGATTTCCCAATATGATTAAATACACAAAAATATTTTTACTTCCGTTAATAATCTTATTTTATTCTTGCGGTGAAAATCCGTTTGAATCTCAACCCGTTGATGTTATTGAGAGGGGAGAGATTGTCAAAATACTTTCAGAATATGATGTTTCTCAAGCTGAATTAAATTTACTATTTAATGAATTTGATCTTCCGGGTGGTATTGAAATCAATTTACGAAACGGAATTAAAGTAATTTCTGCTATTTACAGAACCATAGATTATAACGGCAATCCGGCTGATGCATCAGGACTTTTTGTTATTCCTAAAACACAAGGTATATTTCCATTAATTAGTCTGCATCACGGTACGCAATCTAAACGAGATAATGTTGGTTCTCAATCAGCAATGTTTAGTTTGGATGCATTGGTTGCGGGCGCTCTTGGTTATGTTGCAATTTCGCCGGATATGCTTGGACTCGGAATATCAAATCTTGTGCATCCATATCATATTGCCGATGTTAATGCAAATACTTCTATTGATTTTATTCGAGCTGTAAAAAAATATGCATCTCAAAATAATATTCAACTAAACGGACAGTTATTTTTAGCAGGCTATTCGCAGGGCGGTTATACTGCAATGGCAGTTCATAAAAAAATACAGAATGATTTATCAAATGAGTTTGCAATAACTGCATCTGCACCGATGGCAGGTGCTCATGATTTGGTTGGTACTGCAAGATTTATAATTTCTAACAATAATTATGAACGCCCGTCGTTTCTAGCATTCATGATCTATTCTTATTCAAGGGTTTACAACTTAGGTGATTTGTCCCAGTTCTTTCAACATCCTTATCAAAATTTAATACCTACATTGTTCAATGGTTCTTTAACAACCGAAGAAATAGATGGAGCACTTCCAAATACATTATCTCAATTATTTAATGAATCATTTCTTAATAGTATGAGAGATAGTTCCGAACAAGTAATGACTAATTTACTCCAACAAAACAGTCTGTTGGATTGGGCTCCGCAATCACCGGTTCTAATAGTTCATGGCAATGCTGATACTTACGTACCGTATCAAAATGCAATTGCAGCCAAAGAAAGATGGGAAGCTAACGGTGCACCGAATGTCGAGTTAGTAACAATTAATGGTGGGACTCATACTTCATCCATTATCCCGGCAATACTAACGGCAATATCATGGTTTGAAGGCTTTAGAATTGAAATGGGAAATTATATTTATGCTTCGAGGTAAGCCGACAAAAAACTTCAATATATTTATTTAACCACAAGGGACACGAAGAATTCACAAAGTTCACGGATAAAATCTTTGTGTCCATGGCGCTTTCTTTGAGAACTTCGTGTTTAATTAAGTTCTTACCTAATAGGTATAGAAATCGAAAATAACTCTTGCGGGGATTCGTTTACCCAAACATTTTTTTCTTCATGAACAGTAACGAAATATTTTGCTGTTACAAAACCGATAATCCCCCCAAGTACAACATCAGATATCCAATGCCGGTTTTCATACACACGTGAATAACCTGTTAAAATAGCAGGTAAATAACTTATTACTTTTAATACATCTGAATTACTATTTTGAGATAGCACAGTTGATAAAGCAAAAGCTATTGCAGTATGACCCGATGGTAAAGAAAAATAATCATCATCAACAAAATTAAATCCAATATAACTCATGTTATCATCCGTAAATTCAGGTCGCCCTCTTCCAAACAAAGTTTTTATAATTTGCGTAGTAGCCATTGCATATATAGTAGATTGTATAATTTCAAAACCCAGCTTCTTCTGGTAAGTATTATCATTTGAGTGACCGTTAATAATAAAAAAAGTACTTAGGACAATAGGAGTTAAGGGTTCACCATAAACTCTTCCCGCAATTATTGGAATTGATGAGTTTTTACTTCGGTTATATTGAGTAAACTCTTTCAAACTATTATCTAGTTGCATCGCAGAATAAGTTGCCCCGATAGTTAAACCCAAATAAAGAAAATCTTTGCTTTGCCATTTAAAGGGAGCAAAATAATAATCAACACCTTCGTTAATAAATTGATTAAAATCATACTTGTTTTGTGCAAAAGAAAAATTAGAAAGCAGCAGGGTAATTAAAAGGATTTTGATTTTCATAAAAAGATTATTTGGTTGAAGTGTACTTTATAATTTCGGCAGCTTCAATTGTAATTAATCCACCGGCATTTGATTCTTCAAAAATTCGTTCAACTATCGGAATAAAAGAATTAATCTTTTCTTCAGTGTCAACAATTTCAACTACTAATGGAAGGTCTTCGGATAATCTCAAAACTTTTGCAGTATGAATCCTGCTGTTGCTGCCGAAACCCATTATCCCTTTATAAACTGTTGCACCGGCAAGATTATTTTGACGAGCTTCAACAACAATCTTTTCATACAAACCGACATGACCGTGTTTATCGGTCTCACCGACAAATATTCTCAACAACTTTGCTTTTGAATTTGTTTTCATTTTTATCTCACAGCTATGTAAGCTAAATAAATACCTAATATTGTAGTTAATACATTCAGTATGATATTAGTTGTTGCAAGAAGAAATTGGGTATCTTTAAGTAAATAAAAGGTCTCGTATGAAAATGTAGAAAAGGTCGTTAAACCGCCGCAGAAACCAATACCGATAAAGAGTTTAATTTTATCGTTTATTAATCCCTTTTCATCGAACCCGAAGATCATAAAACCAAGTATAAGACTGCCGATTAAGTTTACAATCAATGTACCGAACGGAAAATAAACAGAAAAATTCTTTGCAGCATAATCCGAAACGAAATACCTCAAACTTCCGCCGATGCCGGCACCGATAAAAACTATAAACAGATTAATCAATTTTATATATCCTGATTGGTGATACTCTCAAAATCTTTTTATTATCTCAACAAATTTAATAAAAAGAGAAACTCTTATACACATTATTTTTATCTCGCTTAATTTTACTAAAACAATATGCAAAAATCTTTTACATTTCTTTTACATTCCCAATGAAGCAAAAAAGAATATAATACTTAATTTAGTCGCAAAGTTTCACATCACTTGAAATAAGAAAGCAATATTATGATTAACACATCAATACATAAATTTCATATTCCTGTAATGGGTCTCGGTTTCTCAATCGATACACCCATCAAAGTTGCTCATTTTGGAATTGATTCAGTCATTTCAATTGTTGATGATGATCTAATCGAGAAAATGAGAAAACACCATTGCAACAACTTTGGCGTACAATACGAACCAATATTAACTAAAGAAGAAGATCACCGTGCAAAACGAATTACTGCTTATTTAAATTTAGTTGATGATATTGTACATGATAATTTTGAGAAACTCAAAAATTCATACGGAAAAGAGCAGAGTGATTTTGAAAAATATATTGAATTGCTGCCCGAAGATTCCGAACTGAAATTTAAGTACAATGATGCAGTTAAGAATAACTCGTTAGATAAAATTAAGGAATGGGTTTTTTCTAAGATTAAACCTGGTAATATTGACGTCAACATTATGACAAAAGTGGATAAACCTAATTACAATAAAGATGTGAAGCTGCCGGTAATTTATAATGACGCACATGCTTCTTTACGAGGATTTGCCAACAGCAAATTGAAATCATCAATTGTTTTATCCGCCGGTATGAACCCAAGGTTGTACAGTTACTTTGAAGAATTAGAAGATTTTTATCCAAATGAAAACGGTGAACTGAATAAGAAAATAATTTTAAAAGTAAATGATTACCGTTCGGCAATAATTCAAGGAAAATACCTGGCAAAAAAAGGTATATGGATTTCAGAATATAGAATAGAATCGGGATTGAACTGCGGCGGACATGCGTTTGCAACAGATGGTTATTTGATGGGACCTATTCTTGAAGAATTTAAAACTAACCGTGAATTATTGATTAATACTACCTATGAAATTTACATCGATGCGCTTAAGAAAAAGAATCGAGTAGCTAATAAACTTCCACGTGATATTAAAATCACCGCACAAGGCGGTGTAGGTACTTTTTATGAACAAAAATTTCTTCTTGATTATTATCAAGTTGATTCGGTTGGATGGGGAACACCTTTTCTGCTTGTTCCGGAAGCAACAAACGTTGATCAAAATACTTTGTCACTTTTAACTAAAGCGACCGAAGATGATTTGTATTTAAGTAGAATATCCCCACTCGGAGTTCCTTTCAACAGTATAAGAGGAAATTCAAAAGATATCGAAAAACTAGAGAACGCTCTAAATGGAAAACCCGGAAGTCCGTGCCCCAAAAAATATTTACAATCAAATACCGAGTTTAGCGAAAAAGCAATTTGCACTGCATCAATAACTTATCAAACAAAAAAGATTGATCAACTTAAATCTCAAAATCTCGACAAAAATGATTTTGAAGCACATTACAAAAAAATTATTGATAAAGCATGTCTTTGTGTTGGATTAGCGACTTCGGTACTTAAAAAGAATGATGCAGCGGAAAAAATTGACGGTGATGGTGTGTTAATTTGTCCGGGTCCGAACTTAGCGTATTTTTCTAAAATAGTAACTTTGAAAGAAATGATAGATCACATATACGGTAGAATAAATCTCGTTACCAGGAAAGATCGTCCTAATATGTTCATCAAGGAATTGAAACTTTATCTCAACTATTTGAAAGAGGAAATCGAAGGGGCTGAAGATAACACCTCTGTTAGCAAGTTAAAATATTTTGATACATTCCAAAAAAATATATCCGATGGAATTGAATACTATAAGAATTTATTCTCTTCGGATAATTTTAAGATTAATAAAACAATTATACATGATCTTCTTGATTTGGAAGATGAATTTGAAACAATGAAAAAACAAATGAAGATGCTAAATTTGCTTCCGATTGAGAGTGTGGAATTTAGTGCTAACCTTGCAGTTAATTAATCGTTAGAATAAATGGCAATTTAATTTGCGATTTTTCTTTTCATATTAGTGATTTCTTCTTTCCACTTTATTCTATATTTGCCTATCTTTGCCCCAACAAATTTGAGGGAGTAATTCAATAAACACAGCCAAATTAGTTTTTGAAAACGGAACTTCCATTCAAGGTAAATTATTTGGAGCTGCTAATTCGGCAGCAGGGGAGATCGTTTTCAATACCGGAATGGTTGGTTACCCCGAAACTCTTACCGATCCTTCATACACCGGACAAATCTTAGTTTTAACTTTCCCATTTATTGGCAATTACGGAGTAGAAAAAGAACTCGAACTTAATTCAACTTTTTTTGAATCCAATGGAATTAAAATAAGCGGATTGGTAATTTCTGACTACTCAAATGATTTTAGTCATTGGAATGCATACAATTCATTATCGAGATGGATGGAAAAATATAATATTCCCGGATTGTGTGAAGTTGATACAAGAGAACTAACAAAGCTTATTCGAGAAAATGGAACTATGCTCGGTAAGATTGAATTGGAAACTGATCCCATCAAATTCTTTAACCCGGATACAATTAATTTATTTGAAAAAGTTGCACCAAAAGATGTTGTCGAATATGGGGAGGGTAAAACTATTCTTCTTTATGATTGCGGATGCAAAGAAAATATTGTAAGAAATCTTGTTAATAGGGGATTCAAAATTAAACGCGTTCCATGGACCTATAATTATAAACAAACAGATTTTGATGCAGTATTATTCAGTAATGGTCCTGGCAACCCGGAAATGTATCCCGAACTTGTTCTCACTGCTAAAGAAATTTTTCAACTTGGGAAACCGGTACTTGGTATTTGTATGGGACATCAAATTGTTTCTCTTGCAGCCGGTGCAAAAACTTACAAAATGAAATATGGTCATCGAAGTCAAAACCAACCTGTTATTAATAAAATAAACAATCGCTGTTTTGTAACTTCACAAAATCATGGATACGCAGTTGATACATCAACACTTTCAAATGATTGGATTGTGTGGTTTGAAAATCTTAATGATGGAACGAATGAAGGAATTATTCATAAAGAATTACCGATAATGTCGGTACAATTTCATCCGGAAGCAGCACCCGGACCGGTTGATACCGAATTTATTTTTGATGAATTTTTGGCGAAACTATTATAAAGTATGTGGAAGCAGCTAAATCAGTTAGAAATAAACTTTCTTTATAATTTAGTTGAGGGGATTGAGGTTATGTCGTAAAACTAACAAGGTGTCATTCCGAATGAACCGTATTTTGGTGAGTGAGGAATCTCATTAACACATTAGCAATATTTCAATTTATCTGATGTGAGATTCTCGCATAGTGATGCCTTCGGCATTCATCCGTTATCCAACGGATTCAGAATGACAAATAAATAATTTGGTCATTCCGGGCTCAGAGCCGGAAACTATTGATTAAACAAAGTGAGAATCTGAACTAAGCTTAACATGGCAATGAATGACAAGTAAACCAAAAAAAATATTAATTCTCGGAAGTTCCGCTCTGAAAATCGGTGAAGCGGGGGAGTTTGATTATTCCGGCAGTCAAGCTATTAAAGCTCTCAAAGAAGAAGGGATTTACACAGTTTTAATTAATCCGAATATCGCTACAATACAAACTTCGGAGTATCTGGCTGATAAAGTTTATTTGCTTCCTGTAAATGTTGAGTTTGTTGAAAAAATAATTCAAAAAGAAAAACCCGATGCTATTTTAATTAGCTTCGGCGGACAAACCGCACTTAACTGCGGAATGGAACTTCATGAGAAAGGTATTCTTGATAAATATAATGTCGAAATTCTCGGTAGCCCGATCAAAGCTGTAATTGATACGGAAGACCGCGAAAAGTTCAAAAAAAATCTTGATTCAATAAATGTAAAAGTAGCGAAAAGCAAAGCTGTAACATCCATCAAAGATGCAATAAAAACCAGCGAAGAGTTAGGTTTTCCTGTATTAATTAGAATTGCATTTGCTTTGGGTGGTTTAGGTTCAGGTGTATGTAGGAATAAAAATGAAGTGGAAAAATTAGCTTCTAAAGCTCTGTCTTATACTTCTCAAATTTTAGTTGAAGAATATCTCGAAGGTTGGAAAGAAATTGAATACGAAGTTGTTCGTGATAAGTATGATAATTGTATTACAGTTTGTAACATGGAAAATTTTGACCCAATGGGAATTCATACCGGTGAAAGCATTGTCGTTGCACCGAGTCAAACATTAACCAACCATGAATATCATAAGTTACGTGAAATTGCTATTAAAGTTATTCGACATTTCGGAATTATTGGTGAATGCAACATTCAATACGCACTTGACAAAAATTCGGATGATTATAGGGTAATTGAAGTGAATGCAAGACTATCTCGTAGTTCGGCACTTGCTTCCAAAGCTACCGGTTATCCATTGGCGTTTGTTGCCGCTAAATTAGCAATCGGTTATGGATTGCATGAATTAAAAAATAATGTTACAAAAACAACACCCGCTTTCTTTGAACCGGCACTCGATTACTGCGTAATTAAAATTCCAAGATGGGATCTGAAAAAATTTAGAAATGTATCAAAACGTATCGGTTCTTCGATGAAGTCAGTCGGTGAAGTAATGGCGATTGGAAGAAAATTTGAAGAGGCACTTCAGAAAGCCGTTCGTATGTTGGATATTGGTGCTAATGGGGTGGTTTGCAATGATAAAAAATTCCAATTTGATGATATTGAATTATTCTTAAGAGAGCCTGGTGAAGAACGATTATTCGTTATTGCTCAAGCATTTGAAAACGGTTACTCGGTTGATCGAATTCATGAACTCACTAATATTAATAAATGGTTTCTTCACAAAATTAAAAATATAGTTAATCATAAAAGATTGCTTGAAATTGACCAGCGTGTTACAAAAGAATCACTGCTCCAAGCGAAAAAGTTAGGTTACTCAGATCTTCAAATTGCAAAAGCAATCAATAAAACCGAAGAAGATATACGACAGATTAGAGTTTATGAAAATATTCATCCCTCTGCATTACAAATCGATACACTCGCGGCTGAGTATCCGGCTAAGACAAATTATTTATACCTGACTTACAATGCTTCTCACGATGATCTGAGTAAAGATGATAAAGTTAATCCAATAATAATATTAGGATCGGGTCCATATCGTATAGGAAGTTCTGTGGAGTTTGATTGGTGCTGCGTTAATGCCGGTAGATTTTTAAGAAAGTATGATGAAAAATCTGTAATGATAAATTGTAATCCGGAAACTGTCAGTACTGACTATGATGAGTTTGATTTTCTCTTTTTTGAAGAACTTACTCTTGAAACTGTTGAAGAAATCTACAGAAAATTGAATGCACGCGGTGTAATTATTTCTATGGGAGGACAAGTTCCGAATAATTTAGCAATACCGTTAAGTAAACGCGGTCTTACTATTTTAGGTACTTCGCCGGGTAAAATTGATCTTGCCGAAAACAGAAGTAAATTTTCTACATTGCTTGATAAATTAGGAATTGAACAACCAGAATGGAGTGTACTTTCTACCGTTGAAGAGGCACTACGTTTTGCTAATTCGATTGGTTATCCGGTACTTGTTCGACCGTCATACGTGTTAAGCGGAGCCGCTATGGGCGTCGCATCAAACGATCAAGAGTTAGTTACTTTTCTTCAAAAAGCCGTCGAGTTATCCAAAGAATTTCCAACGGTGATAAGTAAATTTTTAGAAAATGCGAAGGAACTTGAATTTGATGGTGTAGCAAGTAATGGAAAAATTGTTAAGTATGCAATTTCGGAACATGTTGAAAATGCAGGGGTCCATTCTGGTGATGCGACATTAGTGCTGCCACCGCAACGTACATATTTGGAAACAATAAGACAGATTAAAAAAACATCCGAAAAAATAGCAGAAGCATTATCAATTAATGGTCCTTTTAATATTCAGTTTATTGCAAAACAGAATAACGTGAAAGTGATTGAATGTAATTTGAGAGCATCCCGAAGTTTTCCTTTTGTTTCAAAAACTATCAAAGATAATTTCATTGAAACTGCGGTGAAGATTATTCTTGATAAACCTTATGATATTACCGAGACATCCTTATTTGAATATGATTACGTGGCTGTAAAAGCGCCGGAATTTTCTTTTACAAGACTTGAAGGTGCTGACCCGACTACGGGAGTTGAAATGGCTTCAACCGGAGAAGTTGCTTGTTTCGGTGATGATTTTAATGAAGCATTTTTGAAAGCTTTGATCTCAGTTGGATACAAATTTCCTATTAAGTCTGTTCTTATTTCTTCCGGTACAATTGAATCAAAAGCAGAATTGTTGGAGACATCAAGAATACTTACGAAACTTGGGATTAAATTTTATGCAACACCGGGTACTGCGAAATTTATGATAAACAATAATATTACAGTCGAAAAAGTAAACTGGCCTTCACAGAAGAAGAAACCGAATGTTATTGATTTAATAAAATCAAAAGGCGTTGATCTTGTGATAAACATTCCTAAAAGTTTTCAAGAAGAAGAACTTACAAATGATTACTTGGTAAGAAGAATGGCTGTCGATTATAAAATTCCATTAATTACTAATAGACAGTTAGCAATGAGACTTGCTGAAGCACTCGAAAAATATGATGAAGATTTTTTACAGATAAAAAGTTGGGATGAATATACAGAAGTCAGAAATCTCAATTTAGAACTCGGAAGCATTTAGAAAAAGGTCTAACTTATTTTGTAATTTCTAAGTATTTTGTCCACATGAAGGTATTTAAGTAAATCCGCTAAATGCGTTTATTCGCTAAATTTAGAAATAAATTTTGTTGATAAAATAGCCTTAAACATCTATATTTGTTACTCGTTTGTTTACGAATATTGTTGTTCTATAAAATTTTGTAATAGATATCACTTTTGCCGGGGTGGCGGAATTGGTAGACGCACAGGACTTAAAATCCTGTGGGCGCTTGCGCCCGTGCCGGTTCGACTCCGGCCCTCGGTACTGATACAAGGACAAAGGATAAGGTTCAAAGGAAAAAGTAATTTCCCTTTGAACTTTTGCCTTTACACTTTTTCCTTGTTATCACCGGGTTCTTAGCTCAGTTTGGTTAGAGCGTCTGCTTGACGTGCAGAAGGTCATAGGTTCGAATCCTATAGAACCCACAAATAGATGATTTTAATTTGGTTCTTGATTTGAATGATTGACCAGATTCTACAATTGGCTGATCAATTTAAAAGAGCCTAATAATTTAATCGGAGTTTTCTCCGTTTTTTTTTATTTAGACATTATGAATAATAATATAAAGATTACTTTTCCTGATGGTTCAGTTAAAGAATTTGAAAAGGGGATTACTCCTTATCAAATTGCTGAATCTATATCCGGTCGTTTAGCTAAAGAAGCACTTGTTGCCAAAGTTGACGGTGTGGTGCGCGATCTTCATGCACCAATTAATAAGGATTCTCAACTACAAATTCTTACATTTAATGATGAGGATGGGAGAGAAACTTATTGGCATTCTTCATCTCACTTGATGGCTCATGCGGTAAAAGCACTTTACCCGGAAGCTAAATTCGGTGTTGGACCTGCTATCGATAGTGGGTTTTATTATGATATTGATATTGATACACAACTTACTGAAGAAGACCTTCCTAAAATTGAAAAGAAGATGATGGAAATTGCTTCGGAAAATAAACCGTTTCTAAGAGAAGAACTTAGTAAACAACAAGCTATTGATCTGTATTCTCAAGTCGGTGATAATTATAAATTAGAAATAATCGATGACCTCAATGACTGTCTCTTATACACATCTCCGAGCCCACGAGACCGTACTAGATCTCGTATGC
>OMKS01002363.1_pt1 | contig 15805 bp, 11 predicted proteins | sample 1674721 | NCBI WGS metagenome assembly OMKS01 (sample SAMN06264996, study PRJEB25208) | sediment metagenome | isolation source: hot spring sediment | place: USA: California | collected 2014-09-02
CACTATCCTCTTCGTCGGCAGCGTCAGATGTGTATAAGAGACAGCTCTGGGACAGCTAATACCATCTTGCAATTTCCGAACTTTAAATCTATGAGCCTATAAACATCTTTTTTTTCTTCTAATAATACATCCTCCCCCACAATCCCGATATCTGCCGCCCCGCATTCGACATAGGTGGGATTATCTTTAGGCCTGGTAATAACAAATTTAATCTCCTCTCCCTGGTCAAAAAATGTCAACTTCCTGCTTATCTCTTTCCCGCCTTTTAAATCTATTCCAACCCCTTCAAATAATTGGATAGAAGGTTTAAATAATTTCCCACTGGATAAAGCAATAACTAAATAATTCGCATTCTTTTCTCTACTCATAATTTATGATTTCCTCTTTTCCTGATACTACTTCAACTCTTTTGATTTTACTTAATTGATTGACGTCTACTATCACAATATATTTTACTCCTTTAGAGCGAGCATAATTTAACACCTCGGCGAACTCTCTTTTTCCTATCTCTAACTCTACAATTAATCCTTTCTTTCTTAGATTTTCAGCTACTACCAGGGCTTTTTTAAAATATGTTTTATCGTTCTGGTAATATACTAAATACTTATCCGGTCTTTCTAACTTTAATGAATCTATATTCTCTTTCTCCAAAATTATGGCCAATCTCTCCAGCCCAATAGCAAATCCGGTGGAAGGTAGGTTTTCTCCAAATTTTAAACACAGATTATCATATCTCCCCCCACCACAGACTGGAAATCCCAGATAATCAGTATAGCCCTCGAATATAATTCCAGTATAATAATCAAAGTCGCGTATAATCCCTAAATCTATTAGAATATATTCCTCTAACCCGTAATTTTTTAAAAGATTATAGACTTTTTTTATCTCTTTTAAGGCAAATAGTGATAATTTATTATTTATCATCTTCTCTGTTTCTTCTAATACTTTCTCTTTTCCTCTTAAGGTGGGCATCTTTAAAATAAATTCTTTTTCCTTATCTTTAATATCGGAAAAAGATAGCATCTTTTCCAGTAATACAAAATCTTTGTTTAGAATTGCTTCTTTTATTTCCTGTCTTTCCTTTTTAACTTTTATCGATTGCATAATTCCATTAAAAAAATTGATATGACTTATGTCTATAAAAAATTTTTTGAGTCCGCTGTTTTTCAAACACTCCACTGCTAAAGCAATAACTTCTGCATCTGCCTCTTTACTATTTACTCCTATTAACTCTACTCCTGCCTGATTAAATTCTTTTCGGTTCCCCGTTTTAAGATCATCATACCTAAATACATTACTTATATAATAAAATCTCAACGGTTTGGGCTCCCCTTTTAATTTAGTTGAGGTTACTCTGGCAATAGGGGTGGTCATCTCCGGGCGAAGGGCAATAATATTTCCTTCTCGATCAAAAAATTTAATCATCTCTTTTTTCATAATTGACCCTGCGCCCTTAGCTAATATTTCATAAAACTCAAAAGTAGGAGTAATTATCTCTTGATAACCCCACTTGTTAAAGACCTGACTTATTTTGTTCTCCAATAATCTTCTCTTAAAAACTTCTTCTGGTAACAAATCGTTTAAACCTTCAGGAATATTCATCTACCTCAACCCCTCACCAGTTATTTTGGTAATTTTTTTATCTATCTTTCCTTTTTTGCCTTTGCTTTCTGGCTCCTGTGGGCACGATGCATCGTGCCTATTTGATTCAACACGGCACGCCGTGTTGCTACATTAACAAGTCAACCGGTAACCGTTAATTGGCTAACTGAATTGACTTGCATTTTGTATTTAAAACTAACGACTAATTTAATTTTTATTCTTTAATACGTTAAAGTATTAACGTATTAAAACTACAAGGATTTTAACATTGTTTTTGAGCTTTGTCAATAGCACGAATTCAATTTGATTTTTGGAGAAAATATTAGCCCTTCACCGAACCTAGGACTAAGACAGAAATAAGTCATTTAGAGGAATGAAGAAAGAGGGTTAAGTGTACTGAACTAACCAATAAAAACCTTTTAGTAATTTTTAACGATGGTATTTTTGGGATAGAATAGCTAGTCTCTCTTCCATTTCTTTGGTAATATCCCCTTTTCTATATCGCCATAGCCAATTATTGCCTCCCACAGTTCCCGGGTAATTCATCCTTGCTTCATTGCCAAGACATAAAATATCCTGGAGGGGGATTATTACAAAATTTGCCTTTGTCTTGTAAACTGCTTCAATCAGTGTCCAACAAACTTTTTCTTCACTCATACTATTATTTATGCCATAGTATTTTTCTAATATTTTTAATACTCTCATATTTTTGGATTTTCTTAACCCTTTGTACCAGGCTAGCAAGGTGTCATTGTCGTGTGTCCCGGTATATAAAACACAATGTTTTTCAGAATCATCCGGTCGTGATTTTAGAGAAGTATTTTCGCCAAAGGAAAATTGAAAAATTTTCATCCCCGGAAACCCAAAGTTTTCCTTCAGCTTATTGACTTCCGGAGTTATAAATCCTAAATCTTCAACTATAATTGGCAGTTCTCCTAAGTACTGCTTTACTGCGGAAAACAGTTCATATCCTGGTGCCTTCACCCACTTACCTCTCTCAGCTGTCTTTTCTGAAGCATCGACCTCCCAGTAGGCTTCAAGCCCCCTGAAGTGATCTATTCTGGTAATATCTACCTGTTCAAGTAGTTTCTCAAACCGCTTTCTCCACCACAAGAAATTATCTTCCTGCATACGTTTCCAAATATAGTGAGGGTTCCCCCAGAGCTGTCCCGTTTTACTAAAATAGTCCGGTGGAACTCCTGCTACTTTTCGAGGATTACCTTTATCATCTAAATCAAATAATTCAGGATGTATCCACACATCACTACTATCGTGTGCCACAAAAATTGGCAGGTCCCCTATGATTTTTATACCGTTATGATTTGCATAATTCTTTAATTCGCTCCATTGCTTGGAAAAAATATATTGCAGGAACTCTTGATAGCGTATTTCTTCTGCTAATTTGTTTTGATATTTTTCTATAGCTTGTTTTTCTCTGAAGGCAATATCTGTATCCCATTGATTCCACACTCTATTATCGAAATGCTCTTTGAGGGCCATATAAAGACAAAAATCTGGCAGCCAATATTCATTTTCTTTTACAAATTTCGCATACTCATCGCCTTCTGCTAATTTGCCAAACCGATTAAATGCTTTTAAAAACAACTCATTTTTGAATTTAATCACCTTGGAAAATTCAATTTTTGTCTCAGCAAAATTTGGCACATTTATTACTTCTTCCGTTTTTAGTAAACCATCTTGAATTAATTTATCTATGCTAATCAATAAGGCGTTCCCTGCAAAAGCAGAAAAGCAATTGTAAGGTGATCCTCCATGACCAGGAGGATTAAGCGGTAATATCTGCCACAATTTTTGATTCGCCTTTTTTAAAAAATCTATGAAATCATGAGCTTCTTTACCTAAATCACCGATTCCATACCTGGAAGGTAATGATGTAACATGTAAAAGCACCCCGCTTACTCTATCAAATTGCATTTTGATTCACCATCTTTCCTGGTTACTAAAGAATTTCTTATTTCTGGTATAGTAGTTCATAGTAATCATTAATCATTCTATCTACCGAAAAAAACGTTCTGGTCGACTCTATACTTTCTTTCATCATTTCAAGCCATTTTTGATGATTGTTATAATATGTAGGAATAACTCTTTCAAGCAACGTATCATAAAGAGCTTTGGCATCTCTTTTATCTTGTTCTTCAACTGTTTCGGGTATATTTTCGTCTCCAATCGCCCAACCATTAACGCCATCTTTACATGCCTCTGGCCACCATCCGTCTAAAATCGAACAGTTTATCACTCCATTCATCGCTGCTTTCATGCCAGAGGTACCACTTGCTTCGTTCGGTTTTCTCGGGTTATTTAGCCAAACATCACAGCCTCTGGTAAGCATTTGTCCAATCTCCATATCGTAATTCTCCATAAAAACTACGCTATTAGGATATTTTCTGGACATTTCAACTAAATTTAACACGACTTTTTTACCCATTTTATCTAAGGGATGTGCCTTACCCGAGAAAATAATTTGAACTTTTCCATCTTTTAAATATTTTTCTAATCGTTTTTCATCTTTAAATATTAAGTCACTTCTTTTATAAGAAGCAGCCCTTCTTGAAAATCCAATTAATAACGCATCAAGATTCAACCTAACTCCACATCTCTTCTCCACAAAATCGATTAGTTCTTTTTTTATTGCCTGATGGTTATTCCACACTTCATCTAAGTTTAAAAACTTCTTCATCATTCTTTCATCAACCCATGTTCCAACATGAATTGCATTGGTTATTCCGATGATTTTTGATCTGTTCTTTATTTCTGCCCACATTTTGTTTGCTGTCTCCGTATGTAATTTAGATACCGCATTTGATATTTTGGATAATCTCAGTGCTGCCACGGTTATATTAAAGGGAACCCCACCAATACGGCTCATTTGTTCTATTGAAAAACCCAAATTCGCCCCCATATGGGTAAGTGTTTCTATGCTATGGCTTCCATTTCCGGCTTTAATTGGAGTATGGGTAGTAAAAACTACTTCTTTGCGGGTTAATTCCCAGGCTTCGTCAAATGACTTACCTGCTTTCATCTTTTCATTCATCAGTTCTAACCCAGCCAAAACTGCATGCCCTTCATTAAAATGATATATGTCTACTGGAATATTAAGAACTCTTAAAGCTCTAACGCCACCGATACCCAATACCATTTCTTGGGCTATTCTCTCTTCCGGGCCTCCGTCATATAATCGTCCGGTAATCCAGCGATCATCATTTTCTTCTATATCTGTATCCAATAAGTACAGATCCGCGTTACCAAAGCAGTCAACCTTCCAAACTTTACAGTAAACATCATTTTGCTTAATTTTTACTTTTACTTTTATTCCTGTATCTTCTAAAAAATCATAATCATAATTTCGGAAACAGTCATATACATTTCCTTCTTCGTCTATTCGTTGTTCAGTATATCCCTGCTTCCATTTTATCCCTATTCCAACCACTGGCATATTATTGTCTTTTGCACCTTTTAAATAATCGCCTGCTAAAATTCCCAACCCTCCTGAATATGTTTTGAAGCTGTTGTCTAACCCGTATTCCATACAAAAATAGGCAACTTTGGGTAACTGTTTTTTCATTTATTATTCCTCCTATCCCTTTACCGACCCCAGCGTAAGCCCAGAAATAAGCCATTTAGAGGAATAAAGAAAGAGAGCCATAACCGGGACAGCCACTAAAATAGAAGCAGCGGCAAAGGAACCCCACTCCACTCTAAACTGCCCGGAAAAAGTCCAGATCCCTAAGGGCCAGGTAAACATATTCTCTCTCTGTAACATAATTCGTGCCATTATCCAATCATTCCAGGCCATCATAAAATTAAATAAAAAGACGATAGCTAAAGCCGGGGTAGAAAGGGGCAGGATGATACGAAAGAATGTCCCCATTTGCGAAGCACCATCTATCTTGGCGGCCTCCTCTAACTCCCGGGGGATAGTGTCATAATATCCTTTCAAGATCCAGATACTAAAGGGTACTGAACTAACCGAATAAGCCAGTGCTAATCCTCGATAGGAATTAATAAGCTGAAACCTTACCGCCAGAATATAGATGGGTACAATTAACATAGCTGCCGGAATCATCTGGGTAGTAAGCAAGAAAAATAAGCCAGGAACCCGGCCAGGAAATTTCCAGCGGGAAAAGGCATAAGCCGAAGTAGAAGCTAAAATAAGTCCAATAAAAGCTGTGGTCATGGTTATAGCCAAGCTATTCCAAAGCCACAACAAAAAGGGTTTTTCAAAAATAATCCTATAATAACTGTAAAATGAAGCATCCTTCGGAATAATAGCTAAAGATGTAGAAAGTAAACGGTCACCGGGACGAAGTGATACACTGATAATCCGCAATACAGGGTAGACCGCAATAGCACAAGCAACTATTAAAGTTAAGTGAATAACCATCCTTTTAAATGGGCTATCACCACGACTTGGCGATATAAAAAACCGATAAATATTACTTTGTTTATTTTTGTTTTTCATATTTATTCATATGCTCCTTTCAATCCATGAGTCATTCGGATATAAACTGAAGCTATAATAAAAAGGACAATAAAGATTACCATAGCAAAGGCCGCAGAAAAACCGTAACGATGGTATTCAAAAGCTGCTCTAAATAAAGCGGTAACTAAAATATCAGTAGTCTCCAGTTCATTAGCATTAATCATATATGGAACATTAAAATTATTAAAAGTCCAGATGATGCCTAAAACAACTGCCGGGGTAAGTACCGGTTTTAGTAAAGGTAAGGTAATATTACGAAACTGCTGCCACCGGGAAGCACCATCAATCTCGGCAGCATCATAGAACTCTAAAGGAATGCTTTGCAACCCTCCCAGGATAATAACCATCATAAAAGGGATACCCAGCCAGATGTTGGTAATACAGGCTGCCGCAAAGTTCCAGAAGGGACTAATCATCCATTGAATAGGCTGCATCCCTATACTTTTTAACATCACATTGATAAAACCATATTCATAATGGAATTCACCCTTCCAGGCTAATACGGCAATAATCTGGGGAACTGCCCAGGGAAAAACTAATAAAGCACGATAAAAGCCCCGTCCCCGCATCTGGCGATTAAGGAGTATAGCTAATCCCATGCCTCCGGCGAGGTGAAAAACCACATTAACAGTTGTCCATAGGAGAGTACGGAAAAGTAAAGGGAAAAATTTAACCTGTTTTAATACCGGTTCGGAAAAGATTAATCCAAAATTTTTCAATCCCTGAGCCCAGCTTAAGGTATAACTCCGAAAATGCCGCAGGCTCATATTGCTAAAAGCTAATCGCACTTCATAGCTAATAGGGTAAATAACCAACATGGTTAAGCCAAAGATTGCTGCTATCATTAACATATAGGGCAGGGTATATTTACTCTTAAAGATTTTACCTAACACCAGGTAAACCAGGATCTCAAGAATTATGGTGCCTAAAATTATATAAAACACCATACTCCCCAACTCTTTTATGGTGTTTACAACAACTTCGGCGGTTAAAGCTTCCATTCTATCCTCCCTTGCCTTATCAAGACTATTTCACTTAGTAAAAGGATTACGAGGGACGAAAAAATCGTCCCTCGTCTTTGTTTTAACTAAATTTATTCCAGACTCTTTATGCAGGATTCAGCACTTGACTGCATTAATTTAGCGGCATCTTCGGGAGACTTAGTATTAGCTAATACTGCCAACATTTCAGGTTTCATAGAGTCCCAATTACAACGCATCTCTAATACTGTAGGCATCGGTGTACCTACGACCATCTGGTCAGCAGAACCCTTAAGAATAGGATTCTCAGTGATCAATGGATCTTCTAAGGCTTCCTTTACAGCCGGCAAACGATTCAACAATTTGACCCCCTCTAACTGTTTTTCTTTAGAGGATACAAAGCCGATGAAATCTTGAGCTGCTTTCAGTTTGTCTCCGGAAATACCCTTAGTTAACATAAAGTATACTCCACTGGTATAAGGTTTAGGCCACTCACCGGTAGCAGAAACTTTAGGAATTCGGGCTACCCCTAAATCATCACCCAATACACCAACATAACCACTTATTGACCAGTCACCATTAATTATCATGGCCGCTTTTCCTTCTTTAAAGAGGGTATCAGCTCCATCATAATCACATTCTAAAGGAACAATCTTGGCATCAAACTTCATGTCATGTAAGAATTTTAAGGTAGCCACCATCTCAGGAGTATTAAGGGTAGGAGTAACCCCATCTTCGGCGAAAACTTTGCCTTTAAAACCGCCTAACCAAGGGACCAACCAGAAAGGTTCAGTCTGATTCCATACCAGGGCATAATTTCCTCCGGTGGTCAGCTTTTTACCTACGGCAAACAATTCATCTGTATCTTTGGGAGCCTCTGCGATAAGTTTCTTATTGTAAAGAAGCATTAATTGGTTACCATTGGAAATGGGAATACCCCAATATTTTCCTTCTAACTTCACCGCATCCATAGCTGACTCTACATACATATTTAAGTCAAACAGATTATCGACTGCTTCAACGATATCTGCAGCCACAAAGGGACCGGCATGGTCACTTACAGTCCACAAAATATCCGGAGCAGCACCAGCCAGACTGGCAGTTAGAAAGTCTTCCCTCAAAACTTCTACATTAGTCTTTTTAACTAATTCAATTGTAATGTTTGGATTAGCTTTCATAAATTCTTCAATTAAGGATTTGTTCCAATCTAAAGCCTCTTCGCCTTCTTTAGTCCACAGTATCAGATTCACTTTAGCGCTGGCAATACTAACTATACCCATCAACATTACTAACACTAATAAAACTGTCAAAAATTTCTTCATTTCATTTTCCTCCTATAAATTTAAAAATATTTAACGAAACATCTTCTAACTAACTGTTCCTGGATCCTCTTTTTATCACCCCCCCTTTTTTTTTCTTTTTTAAAATCTCTACTTTTCTTGCATAGGTTTGCTTTGCCAACATCTTTCTATCTTCTATATGTTTCTCAAACAGGTATAATAGGTATGAGCTATAAACGTGTAAAAATTCTCACCTGGAGTGATGGAATGTATATGGTCCCTTGTAATACTCCTCCTTCGATTACAGACTGCCAATTTCCGTAGGGCAATTCAAATTTCACTGTTTCAGTTCCATTATTAGCCACAACCAACACTTCACTATTGCCCTGCTCGCCTTTAAAGAAGGAAAGCAGGTTATCTGTCCCATAATAAACGCGAATTACACTACTGGTAAGGGCGGGTATTTCACTGCGTAATTGTGCCAGTTTTTTGTAGTGAGCTATAAGATTTTCATCTGCAATATCCCACTGGATGGGATAACGATGGGCATCATAGAATTCCTTTTCACCTAAAATTCCCCGCTCATCGCCTTGAAAGATTACCGGTGCTCCTGGCAGGGTGTAAAGTAGAGTGGAAAGTAGTTTTATTCTCTCTACTGCTCCGGGATTAGGTAAATTACCAAAATTACCTCCCTCCAAATCAGTAAGGATACGCCCAGTATCATGAGAACTCACTAAGTTAAAGCCCATAGCAGTAACATTTTCTCCATAGGCGGCAAAATAACGGCTCAAATTTTCCAGGGTACCCTCTCCATCAATACTCCCTTTGGCAAAGTTAAATAAGATATCTCTCCCTAAGGCGTAATTCATCAGAGAATCATATTGGTCTCCCTGAACCCAAGAAGGATCAAGTTGCCAAATTTCCGCAATCAGATAAGCATCTGGTTTCTCCATCTTAGCCAGTTGACGCATTTCATTAAAGAAAGCCTTCGCATTAGTTAATTCATTGGGTACATCTACCCTCCAGCCATCTGCACCAAAGTTTAACCAGTGACTTACTACTTTAAGAAGATATTCCTTCACTTCGGGATTACGGGTATTCAACTTTGGTAAACTACCTACCCCCCACCAAGCTTCATAAGCACTTGGATCACCAGGAGAAAAAGGCCATTTATGAATAAAATACCAATCCCAATAAGGGCTATCTTCCCCGTTCTTTACTACATCCTGAAAGGCCCAAAAACCTAAACCAGTATGATTGGGAACAAAGTCTAAAATTACCCGCATTCCTCTTTTATGTGCTTCATTTAAGAGTTCCTGTAAATCCTCCTCGGTACCAAATTTTGAACTTACTTTCATATAATCATGAGTATCATACCCATGAGCGCTGCCCGAATCAAAAATAGGATTTAAATATAATGCAGTAACTCCTAATTCTTTTAAATAATCGAGTTTCTCAATAATACCAGCCAGGTCTCCGCCAAAATACTGATGACAACAATGTTGCGAGGAAATAGGATTATCCCAATTGGCTAAAGAAGGACCTCCTTCCGCCCATAGCTTATTCTGAGCCCACTGTTCGTTGTAGTGAAATTCATCACTTTTTAGAGCAAGGACATCATTTTCAGGATTTCCATTATAAAAGCGCTCAGGGAAAATTTGGTAGATTATACCTTGGCTTACCCATTTAAGTTGAGGAAAATGGTCAATACCATCAAAAAAGAAAGATTGGGAGGGGTCTTCCGGTAGAGAAAATTCAGTGCCTTCAATAGTATATCCTACAAAACGGTATTTCAGGGAATCTGGTAATTCCAGTGAAAGGCGAAAAACTTCTCCATATTCCCATTGTAGTTGTCTTTCCATAGGCAATTTACCTTCATCGGTAACCAAAAACACTTTAGCAACCTTATGAGGTGAAGTTTTTAACCTTAGTACCAATCGCTCATCAGCAATGCATAAATAAGCCGGGGCATCAGGATTATGCACGAAAACTACTCCTTCTGTGACCTCTTCTTTAATTCTACATATTGCATTCTGGCCACCGAAACCATCATTAATGTACCCTATAGCATTCGGATCTATAGGGCCTCCAGCGCGGGCAGTTGACATATCCTGGGGCCATTTACCATTAATAAAAAATTTATATTGACACTCCCCTGGTTCTAAATCTACAGTGATATTCCAGGTGCTATCAGACTGTTCTTCCATGGGCCATTCGCCCCAACTATTAAAAGAACCACGCAGACTTACTGAGACCACTTCCTCATCTTCGAGGGGAACATAGGTAAAGGTGAACTCTGCTGCCAGGGCTAAACTAATAATTCCAAAAACTATTAACAAACATAATAGCCAAAAAAGAACAACAAATTTCCGCATCTTTTTTTCCTCCCTTTTATTCTATTTGTTATCTTTATTTACACATTTTTATTTTTCCAGAAGATTTCCTTATTATAAGTTGGGTGGGCAATTCTATTTGCTGTGTTCCTTTTATCTTCCCCTCAATCATACCAACTAAAAGATTAATAGCAGTAGTGCCCATCTCAAAGATAGGTTGACTAACTGTAGTCAATGGCGGGTCCATATAAGAGGCTAATTGAATATCATCAAAACCGATAAAGGCAATATCTTCTGGAATTCTCAAGCCCTTTTCCTTCACAGCTTTCATCGCACCAATAGCATCTAAATCATTAGCAGCAAAGACAGCAGTGGGTATTGGTGAAAACTTTAATATCTTTCGCATGGCTTCATAACCACTTTCCTGGGTGCTAATACTTTCCATAGTTAATTCTTTACCATATTCAAGATTATGGTCTCTTAAAGCAGAAAGATAGCCTTCAAATCTCTCTCGATTAAAAGCAAATTCAAATGAACCTCCAATATAAGCAATTCTTTTATGATTAAGATTGGCCAAATAAGAAACTGCCTGGTAGGCGCCTTTCTTATTTTCAGCATCAATATAATTTGCATCCTCATAATCTATTTTCCCGGTAAGAATATAAGGAAACTCTTTTTTACTTAATTGAATAATACCTTTATCATTTCTTTTTACTCCTATAAGTAATAATCCATCAACACGTCTATCATAAAATAATTGAGAATAATTAAATTTATGTTCATTAGTAAATAGTAAAAGATCATATTTTTTGATTTTTGCTTGATGGGCAAATCCTCGGATAATCTCCGTGTAAAAAGGATTACCGAAAGTTCTATCATGGGGAGTGGGAATAATGATACCTATTGTTTCAGCTTTATTGGTGGTAAGCCTTCTGGCCGTTACACTGGGATAATATCCAGATTCTTTAATAACTTTCATTACTTTTTCTCGAGTTTCTTCGGTAACCTTTGGACTATTATTCAGGACTCTTGATACGGTGGCTTTGGAAACTTTGGCTAATTGAGCTACTTGATCAATAGTTTTTCTCATTTTTAACCCCACTAATGTAAGCGGTTACATTCGATATAAAAATAATATCCTAATTTTAAAAATATGTCAAGTGCACGAATTGCTTTCCCTTGACATATGAGGTGTAAAATGGTAAAAAATAAGTGTAGATTTGCAAATTCATTATGAAAATTAGAGGGATTAAAAAAAATAGGAGGTTAGAAAAGAAATGGCAAAAAAATACCAGAATATCGATATCAGTCAAGAGGCTCCATCAACACAGCATTATTTTTATTTAAACAATGGAAAAAAGCTAAAAAATATCGCTGAATTAATGGAAAGTTTGAAAGATATGGACCAGGATTTATTTTCTTTTCATGTAAATGAGCAGAATAATGATTTTGCCAACTGGATTCGCGATGTATTCGGAGAAAAAGAGTTGGCTCGCCGAATACGCTTCGCCCGTTACCCGACTAGTATGTTAAAATCAATAGAAAAATATATCCAAAAATAAAAATAGTTATTTTATTCTATTTTTCTCTTAAATATAAGGATACCTAAAGGTGGAAGAGTTAAAGGAAGGGAGTAATCTCTCCCATGAAAGGGAATCTTTACTGCTTCCACCCCGTCAAAATTACCATGGTCACTCCCGCCATACTCCTTTCTATCACTATTTAATAATTCTTTCCAGAAACCATTATAAGGAACTCCAATTCTATAATTATCTCTTGGAACAGGAGTAAAATTACAAACCACAAGTATTATGTCTTTTTTGATTCTTCCTTTTCTAATAAAACTCACCACACTATTTTCCCAGTCACCAGAATCTATCCATTCGAATCCTTCAGAATCAAAATCAAGTTCAAAAAGTGAAGGCTCCTTTTTATAAAGATTGTTTAAATCTCTTATCCATTCCTGTACTCCTTTATGTAAAGGGTAATCTAAAACATACCATTCAAGACTCTCATCGTGATTCCATTCCTTCCATTGACCAAACTCATCTCCCATAAATAAAAGTTTCTTTCCTGGATGGGTATACATATAACCGAAAAGAAGACGAAGGTTTGCAAACTTTTCCCATTCATTACCTGGCATTTTACCGTAAAGTGATCCTTTCCCATGAACTACTTCATCATGGGAAAGAGGAAGTAGAAAATTTTCTGAGAAAGCATACCATATACTGAAGGTTAATTCATGGTGACGATATTTCCTGTAAATAGGATCCTTTGAGAAATATTTAAGGGTATCATGCATCCAACCCATATTCCATTTAAGGCCAAATCCAAGTCCACCCACATAAGTCGGTTTAGATACCATTGGCCAGGCTGTTGACTCTTCAGCAATAGTCTGAACTGCGGGATAGTTCTCATAGATTACTTCATTAAACCTTTTTAAAAAATATACAGCCTCAAGGTTTTCTCTCCCTCCATATTCATTAGGAATCCATTCACCCTCTTTTCTCGCATAATCAAGGTATAACATAGAAGCTACTGCGTCAACTCTTAAACCATCTATATGATATTTCTCTAACCAGAATAGAGCACTGCTAATGAGAAAGGACCTTATTTCATATCTTCCTAAATTAAAAATATAACTTCCCCATTCTGGATGTATACCTTCTCTTGGATCAACATGTTCATAAAGATGAGAACCATCAAAGAAGGCCAATCCATATTCATCATTTGGAAAATGTGATGGAACCCAATCTAAAATTACTCCTATTCCATTCTGATGAAGATATTCTATAAGATTCATAAAATCCTCTGGAGTTCCATATCTACTTGTGGGAGCAAAATAACCAAGGGTTTGATAACCCCAGGAGCCATAGAAAGGATGTTCCATTACAGGTAAAAACTCCACATGAGTAAATCCCATATATTTAATATATTCTGTAAGATAATTTGCCATTTCCCTATAGGTAAGATATCTATTGTTTTCATCAGGTACTCTTCTAAAAGAACCAAAATGAACTTCATAAATTGATATAGGAGATTTTAAGGAATTCACCTTATAGCGGTTCTCCATCCACTTATTATCATTCCATTTATATTTTAAATCCCAAACAATAGAGGCTGTTTTTGGTGAAATTTCCCAATAGAAAGAAAATGGATCTCCTTTATCAACCTCATAATTATTGTATTTTGAAACTATATGATATTTATAGAGGAAACCTTTTTCTACTCCAGATATAAAACCTTCCCAAATCCCGGAACCATCTTCTCTTGCTTTGAGAAAATGTGAATTAGGATTCCATTCATTGAAATCTCCTATTACTGATACACTTTTTGCATTGGGTGCCCATACAGCAAAATATGTTCCTGTGGCTCCATTTATATCCATTAAATGGGAACCTAATTTATTGTAAAGTTTAAAGTGATTTCCCGCCTTGAATAAATGTATATCATAATCGGTAAAGAGACTGACCTCATATAGAACTTCTTTAAACTTTTTTTTCATATTCTTATCCTTTTATCCCTCTCCGTCCAGAGGTGCTAAATTTTATACCCTTATCCAGGACTCTAACCTTTCTTTTTCTTCCTCTAATCTTCTTTTCTCCTTTCCTTCATCTCTAAAACTCGAATAAAGATGTAGAACTGGTCTATCACTATCAGGAAGGATAAAAATAAAACCATCACTCTCCCTTAATTTTATGCCTTCAATTAACTCTTCTACTTTAGATGTTTCAGAAAGTTTCCTTAAGATTTCCCCTTTTAGTTCCCAGGGACATTGTATTTCCATATGCATTGAATCCCTTTCAGGTGTTCCCTCTTTTAATTCTATAAGACCAACTTCTACCTTTGATAGAAGTTCAATTAATTTTCCAACTGTAAACATTCCATCAAAAAAGGGAAGAAAGGATGGGAAAATAAATCCTCCTAAACTATCAACTGTTAATTTTGTCTTTGAAGCCTCCCTTATTAAATTGCTTGGTAGAGTTGAAGACCAGTTTATTTCAACTTGAGACTCTTTTAAAAATTCTTCAAGATCAAAAGAAGAATTTACAGGAATTGTAATAGAAATTTTTTCTGTAGATAACTTCAAAAGTTTTGTAAAAATAGCAACCAATCTGGTATTGGAAAATATCTCTCCACTTTTATCAATAACAAAAACCTTCCCTCCACCAGCATCAAGGAGTATTCCAAAATCTGTCTCAAGGGACTTTACAACAGTTGATATATTTTGTAAATCTCTCAAAAACTCTAAATAGGACCTTACTGACCTCTTTCCGTCCATATACGCATTTAAAGAAATAATTTCAAGTCCGAAATCTCCAACTATAGTGGGAAAGAATAAAACAGATGGACCAAAGGAATAATCTATTACAAATTTTAAATTAGAATTTTTAATTACCTTTATATCAATATTTTTTAAATAAAAATCTCTATAGGATTCTATTATTCGCGGAGGGATATCAAGTTTCCCTATCTCATCAATACCTGCTCTATAAAACTCTTCTCTATAAAAAATTCTTTCTATTCCCTGCTGGCTACTTGATGAGAGATCAAATCCAGATTTATCAAAGAATTTAATAACAATTAGATAAGGATCATATGGCGACCTCATAACATAAATTCCTCCATTTCCACTCATGGACTTTATTGTAAATCTTTCAAGGGGTAGTGGAGAAGCCCTTAAGTCAAACACATCTACGCCACTTCCCATAAGACCAGCTATTATTGCCCTCTTTAACATTCTTGAGGATTCATGGGCATCTCTTCCTATAAATACTCTTGCACCTTTACCAAGATATGTTCCATAAGCACAACCAAGTTTTGTTGCAAATTCTGGAGTTATCTCAATATTATTAGCACCAATAATCCCATGGGAACCAAAAAGAACTCCTCCCCAGATTTCTCCCCAGACAATGCTACTTGAAACAATAGCACCATCCTCGACTCTTTTATTTGGCCATATGGAAATTCCATGATTTAATTTTACCCCTTTACCAATTTCACAATTGTCCGAAACAACATTATCTCCCTCTAAAAAGGAATTTGTCTTCAATTTTACATTTTTACATATTATTGAATTATATATTTTTACATTATTATCTATCGAGC
>OMKS01002364.1_pt1 | contig 15802 bp, 18 predicted proteins | sample 1674721 | NCBI WGS metagenome assembly OMKS01 (sample SAMN06264996, study PRJEB25208) | sediment metagenome | isolation source: hot spring sediment | place: USA: California | collected 2014-09-02
TGACGGATTTCCCGAAACGGGAGTAATTCCGATGGTAGCGCCGACGCTTTAAAAGAGACGTAAGCCACTGACAATACGCAGAAAAAGAAAACCCGCCCGCCAACCGGACGTGGTTAGTGGACGGGTCTGTCTTTTCTGAATGGTGGAGGCGGCGGGAATCGAACCCGCGTCCGAAGGCATTTGGAACAAGACGGCTACATGCTTAGTCTGAGATTTAATGTCTCGGACATGTTATGCTCACAGACCGGCGTCCCATGTCCCAACCCCTCTTGAGTTCCTCTATGGCCCAGGGGTCTGACCAGAGAGTTTTCCTACCTTCATTTGACGCCCTCACATACACCGATAGGCGGGTCTATGCAGGACGTAGCCGGGTATTAGGCGGCTAATGCGTAATTATAATCGTCGGCACTTATCGTGTCTCTGCCTGTTTAACGAGGTAGCAGACCTCGGCATGCTCCTTGAACCTCAACTACCCCCGTCGAACCCATTACGCCCCCCGGGACATGTATTGTTTATAGTATCTCTGTCGGACAAAGTCAATCACATGGGACAGTGCTGTCACATGGGACATTGCACTTCCTCGATAATCTCGCACAGGATATGACCAATGAGTATATGGGCCTCCTGAATCCGAGGTGTTATGGATGAAGGGACCGCAATAATGCAGTCTGCCATGTCTGCCATCCTGCCGCCGGCACCGGTGAGCGCGATCGTGGAGACACCTGAACGACCGGCCGCTTCAAACGCACTGATGATATTGGCTGAATTGCCGCTTGTGGATATGCCCAAGAAGACATCCCCCTGCCTGCCCAGGGCCTCAACCTGCTTTGAGAACACCTCATCAAAGGAAAAATCGTTGCCTATCGCTGTAAGGATCGATGTGTCGGTCGACAGAGCAAGGCCAGGCAGGGGTTTGCGCTGCTTTAGAAACCTGTTCACCAGTTCAGCGGCAAGGTGCTGAGCATCTGCTGCGGAACCACCGTTACCCGCAAACATGATCTTGCCACCGGCGGTTATGCACTGGTTCATCATCTTTGCTGCCGCAGCTATCTTATCCGTGATCCCATAAAGATTCTCATGAAGTTCGATACTGTTTTTAATGACATTTCTGATCTGTTCTTCCATGCTCTTCCCCGATCAATAAGAACTCTGTTTCATATTCATATATGCAAGATCCAATACCAAGACAAGCATCATCTCAATGGAGCAGACAATAATTGTCTTCTGTCCCCCTTGCCTTGACTCAATGATCGGGACGATTATTCTTTGCCGGCAGGAAGATCAGGTGCCTCGCCGCAAGCTTACGAGGCATCAAGAGCTGTTTTATCACTACCCCATCACCCTGACTTCTCCCCCTTGAAAAAAAGGGAGAATGGGAAAAACAAGCTCGCTGCAGGCAGTTTACGTATTATCTCAATGACAGAGGCTGTAATATTATGAAAGGCTATACGCGGAAATGACCGTCTTTGTGCGAGTAATCCAGGAAAACGCCTTTTCTGTATACCTCAAAGATATTGAGGAAATCCTTGTTGTACTCATCCATGGATAAACAGCTCTTGAAATCAGTCTTCAGGTATTCGGGCTTGATACCGCTCCTAAAACCATTTTCGAGTATATCAGAAAAATCAATCGATTTCATGGATTGCTTGCCCAGAATATCTCTGCCGAACATCTGACCCATAACTGTGAAGATGATCTGTTTTATATAGTGTATCATTGTTGTATCCCTCGTATTAATTCTATTCTTATCGGCTTCGACATAAAAAGCTTAAGCAAATTAACCTGCAGGATACCTCAAGAAAGAATAAGCACTTGCCGATAGAAAAGACACCATGAAAGGAACAATAAAAGATCTTCTCAAAGTATCCGGCGTGCATGGCTATGCTCTTATTCAGGATAAAAGCATTCAGATAAAACTCCCCTCAAAACACAAGTTCTCCGGCTCTAAAGAAAGCATCAAAATGCTCTACGACAATCTTGTGCCGGTTGAAAAGAGACCCGGTAATGTTGTTGAGATCTTTCTGGAAGACATGGTATTGACTATCTTTGTAAACGGAACAATTATGCTGGTGGTCATATCAAGCACGAGAGTCAATCTTGCCCTGCTTCGCATGACCGGAAAACTGGTAATAGCCAACATGGTCAAGGAGAGAAGATAAATGAACCAGGAGATCATTGGCGGGCTTGACAGCACCCGATGTCCGGAAATCATCAAGATACTGTCTCTGGGCAAACGTTCCGGAAGACTGCTTCTGAATAATGGCGCGGAGACAGGCAATATCTTTTTCAGAGATGGTCAGATAATTCATGCACAGTGTGGTATCCTTCAGGGCACCAAGGCAATATATGAGCTTACAATATGGTCTTCTGGGGAATACCGGTTCTTTATCGATGATATGCCGGATATAGTAACTGTCGATATCTCAATGGATGAAATCCTTAATGAGGCCACAAACAGAATCCGGCAGATGGACCGCATCACATCGCTTATTCCGTCAAGTTCTATAATCTATTCTCTTGACCCCGACATCAAGGAAAAAGACATAACTCTCAAATCCATCCAGTGGAAAGTCCTGACAAATATTAATGGAAAACGATCCATTGCAGACATTGCCCAGAATATCGGCCTGGGGGTTTCTGATGCCATGAAGGTCTTTTATACACTCGCCAAACTCGAACTCCTGCGAGATGCGGATATGTCTGAAGGCGAAACATCTGTAATGAGAGTGGATCTTCCCGAGACATCGTTCATGACCGCGCTCAGACAAGACCTTACAAGGGCTATCGGACCCATTGCACCCTTTATTATCATGGAAACGGCACAGGATATGGACCTCGATCTTCTTGCAGAGGACGTCGGCCAGCGTGCAGAACTGATAGAGACACTCTCGAGCAAGATTCCTGATGAAGGAATGTCGCTCAGATTTCTGGATACCATGACTGACTGGTTGAATACGGAAGGATGATAACCAGATGAAATTAAAGATATTCACAATTGTATTCATTGCGCTGATCATAATGCTTACCGGTTCGGCCTTTATGATGTTCTCCCAGACCCAAAAGGTTCAGGAGATAGATCTTCAGGTCCTCGAAGACAGCCTTTATACTGAGAATATCGAGATCCTCTCCTGGACCATGAACTCCATTGATCTCGATTCTTTCGGTAAAGATCCCCTTCCTGCCTCGTGGGCGGAGATCATGGTTGTCGATAATGACAGCCTTGTGATCATTTCATCTACGAACAAGGATCATGAAGGGCTTGTCATGTATAAGCTTCCTGAACTGCTGGATCAGGCAAACCCAATAATGGATTCAATAAAGAACACGACCGGCATGGCCGTACACACCGATACGTATCTGGTTGCCATCAAGCCCTTAAAAGACAACAGATCCCTGCTCGGTTTCAAGCCCAGATCCTGGGAGAAGGGCCTTCTGGCAGAACAGAACGCCCTGATAAAAGCCAGGTTCGGATCTGCAGCGACCATATTGATCGTCTATTTCTCAGCAGGGCTGCTCCTGTCCCTCCTTACAGCCTTATGCATATCCATCGTTGTAATCATACCGATACAGAAGGTTATTTCGGCCTTTGAGGAACTGAGCATGGGCAATTTAGACGCGGAGATCCCAAAAACCAGAGGAAAGGCCTTCGAAAGCCTTGTCGATTCATTTACCCGGCTGAGGACATCACTGATAATGGCACTGGAAAGGCTCGGGGGTAGATAATATATGCCTAAACAGGTTCTGATCGTCGACGATGAAGAGACCTTGACATGGTCTCTCGCCAAATCTCTTTCACACGACCGAGAGTCCTACGAGATAACCACGGCCAATGACGGTGAAACAGCGCTGTCTATCCTGAAAGAAAACGATTACGACCTTGCTGTGCTCGACATACGTCTGCCCGGAATCAATGGTCTCGATGTATTGATGAAAATCAAAGAGAATAATCCCGCTACAAAGGTCATCATTATGACCGCGTATGGATCATCAGAGATCAAAGCAAAGGCAAAGGCCCGCGGTTCACTGTTCTACATAGAGAAACCTTTTGAGATAGACCAGATGAGGGGACTTATCCTCAAAGCCCTTAAAGAAGACACACCCAAAGGCTTCGACGGCAGCATAACAGGTTTGCAACTGCCTGACCTGATTCAGATGAATTGCCTTTCTCAGGTTACCACTGCACTGTATGTGACAAAAGGCAAAAGACAAGGCTGCATCTTCTTTGAAGACGGGCAGATGACCCATGCCCAGATCGGCGCCATCGATGGCGAAGAAGCCCTCTTTACCATTCTTTCATGGTCGAGCGGCAGTTTCAGATTCGTAGGCGGGGTTAAAGCGCCGACAACCACGATAAACACGAACTGGGAGTATCTCCTTATCGAGGGCATGAGAAAAGCGGACGAGATGAGTCTTGCCCTTGAAAAAGGGGAGATCGATGACGATGATATCGCACCCATAGATGAACCCACACGCATTGTAATAAAAAACATTTCATCATTGAGTGAATGTACCGGCATCGCAGTGGTCACCTCGGATAACGAGATTCTTCACCAGAGCGGCAATATCTCTAATGACATAGACTTGTCATATGTGACCAGATTTTTCCTCGATGTTTCCGAAGATATCGGGGCAATAGCACAATCAACGCCTAAAAAGGTTTCCTTTATCGACCAGAACAGGCTGATCCTGATTTATCCTTTCAAAATCTATATCCTTATCCTGGCTTTCAACCGGGCGGTGATCTCTCAAGAGGCCCTCTCCACCATAGAAAGGGTAATCTCCAGGTATCAGATTTAGATTATCAAGCATGCTCTCATCGATACTGCATGATGACATGACAATCTTCTCAATCTTGACAACGTCCAGATAATGCCCCAGGATCCTGTTCTGTCTGACCTCATCGGTCCCATAGCGGTTCATCAGGTCCACAAACCTTTCCGGCAAAGATACAACCTTATCGTGCTTAACACGCTTATCAGCATAGTTAACGACCATGGCCTCGTTCAGGTCGAGAGACTTCAGCCTCACATGCTGACCGACAATATCGGCCACATCGGTATATCCGCATTCCATGAGAAACATCTCTCCCATAAGGGCATGATCTCCCCCGTTTCTTATGGCGTCGATCTTACAGATATCGTGAAGCATGGCAGACCTGTCCACAAGACGGACATCAATGGTGTGCCCCTGCTTGAGCAAGGAGTGCGCGATAACCACAGCCACCATTCTTACAACCATGGAATGGCGCAAGATATGTTGCGGCATCTCTCTGGCTCGCAGGAGGTCAATTACCTGTATTCTCGAAGGCATTTATATCAAGATCTCCTCTTTTCCGCTGGCTCGTATGGATCACATCCCCGAGACCCAGGAGGCTTACGGTAAGATATATGGTCGTTTCTCTCGGCCCGAGTTCAGTGGCAGGCTTCGTCTCGCGGTACAGGTCAATGCTCCAGCACTGGGAGTCATAGGTAAGGCCCTGCCGGGAGAAATCATATCTTCGCTTCGTGTAATCGTGTTCCGCTTCAAAGCGGGCCGAAAAGTTCCAGATCAGTGCAATCTTGATCCCTGCGAGAACAAGCTTGGTATCCAGCCTGTTGTACTCTTCCGACAGATAGATCTCGTCTCCCCGTTCATCGCTCAGCTTCAACTCGCTGGAGTGCTCCTGCGTGGCGTATGACCTGAAGGGTTGCCTGCCGAACGAATTGGTATGCTTCGCGCTCAGCCATGAACATGGCGCAAACCTGACCCTGGCCTGGAAATCTTCCCAGTCCTTGGTTATATAGGAATACTTCCTGCCTATCCTGAAATCAAGAATGGATTTCCCGGATTTATCCCGTATGTAATTATCAAGAGACAGCTGCATGTCAAAGGCCTTTTCCCAATCGTCTCCGGAAAGAATATCCGGAAAGATATCGGCAGAATCACTGCTGTCGTAATTGCCCCCTATGCGCGACTTATATGCCCATGACGCACTCGGGGCGACCTGATGGTACCAGCCCGAAGCACTGCGCGGACTGTACAGGGCTGTTGTGAGTGAAACACCCCTTTTCTGCCAGTGTTCCCGGTACTTGTCATCTGCATACACATCTCTGCGATCGGTGATAAAGGTGTCCCGGTAGCTTTCCTCCACATACGGCCGGAGCGTAAAGTACGGATTCACAGACATGGGCAGTGAGACTTCAGCCTGCGCATTGTTCTTTATCGCCTCGATCCAGTCGATGGAATACACCCGCGTAGTGCTTACCTCGGACGAGTATTTTATCGGGGTATAGGGAAGACCTCTCTGATTCATCCTCGCCTTGAGTTTTGGTATTTCCTGAAAGGTCTTGTCATCGCCTTCAACGGCGAGATTCTGTTTCCACTGTCCTGACACACTCAGACTGAAACCGTTTCCGGAAGTATACCATTCCATGCGTGATATCAGATCTTCCCTGTCCGATTCATCTTCATCCGTGGACGAGGTCTTCCAGTATTGATCCTGTCCGTAAAACGATCCGATATCCCTGAAATAGTCCTCGTTGCTCACCAGGTTTATATCCCAGGTCAGCGGCCCTCCTGTATGCTTTGCCTTGACATACCACCTTCTCTCGGCAATGGTATCGAGCAGGCATCCCTCGGCCTCATCCCCTCCCTTTTTATCTCTGAGGCTCTCCAGGTAAATTTCCCCGGATTGTGCATAGTCTAGACGATAGCGGAACTGTGCTGTCGTGAGAAGGCCTCTTTTCGTCAGATTCATTGGAGTTATGGTCATATCGGCACTGCGCCCGAGGACAAGATACACAGGGACCCCGTAACGATATCCATAGTCCGACCCGTGGCCGATCTGGGGAAAAAGCAGCCCGGACTGCCTCTGAAGCTTTGCCGGATAGAGCAGATACGGCAGATAGAGTACGGGCACATGACGAACCAGGAGACGTGTGTGCCATACCTGTGCATACCCTTCGACAGGTATCTCCAGTGATGACGACGCCATAGACCATGCCGGCGGATCGTCCAGGCACGGGGTGTACTCAATGTTCTCGCCCACATAGTAATCCTGGCCGTATCGGGTGATCGACTCTCCGGAAATCTTCATGGGTTCGGCGTAGACGAAGACCGAACCGTTTTCCAGATGGGCATCGAGTCTTCTTGCATTATAATACATGGTCTGTGCCGTCATCTCGCCTTTCTCTTCAAAGAGCCGGCAGCCGCCCGAGGCCCAGAGATCCTCTGTATGTATGTCATAGACCACATAATCTGCATTCAGCACAGTGCCAGTCCCGGTTACCACTACATTGCCGTCAGCCTCGATCCTGTCTCCAGACTTTTTTATGGTATCAGCTTCAACATCCAGCATGGTTGCCGACAAAGGGATTGATACATTGAGCATGAAAAATAATAGGGCTAGTATCCTGTACATACCAGTGATTCTCTCACCTCTCCCACGCTGTAGAACGAACCTGTAACAACAATGTCCTTGCCATAATTGAGGGCATGGGCAAATGCCTGTGTGATACTCGCGAAACGTTCAATGACCGGGTTTTCATCATACTTCATCATATCCTGATCCCTCCATGATCGCTCAGACAATACCGCAGCGATATGGATACGTGTGCAAACCTGCATAAGCTGATGGACCATTGTGGAATAATCCTTATCAGCAAGCACTCCGAACACCCCTACCCCATCAAAGCCCTTGCTTTCAAGATATTTCACCAGCACCTGCATCGAAGCGGGATTATGTGCCACATCCATGATGACCCTGCCACCGATACTCTCGAGTCTTCCCGGCAGGAATGCCGTATTAAGGGCATAGGCAAGCTGCCTTACACTTATATTCACTCCAAGAGCCAGGCCTGCCTGTACAGCGAGAGCTGCATTAAGATCCTGCTCAGGGCCCTTCATTCCGGTTACATGGGCTGTGGGGCGGTGAATCACGCTCAGGTGGGCGCCTATCAGATCGGCATATCCTTTAATAACCTCCAGGGCCGACCCTGCAGCAGTGGTTAAAAGTGGTCTTCCGGGACGGGCAATAGCCGCCTTTTCCCGTGCAATCTTTGAGGTGCTGTCTCCCAGATAATCAGTATGGTCCAGAGAGATCGCCGTAATGAGAGAGATTTCGGGATCCATCACATTAGAGGCATCAAACCTCCCCCCAAGGCCAATTTCGAATATACCTATATCCACCTTGTGTTCGGCAAAAATCTTTGCAGCCAGGACTACGCACCATTCAAAATAGGTAAGCCCGACATCTTCCAGATCTCCCTGTATCAGGGCGCGTACATTTGCAAGCTCCTGCTCCTTGACATCAGAGCTGTCGATCCTGAACCTTTCGGAGAAAGAACTCAGATGGGGAGAAAGGGTGGTACCGACGTGCAAACCTCCGGCAGCGAGTATCCTCTCGAGATAGATACATGTGGATCCTTTGCCGTTTGTGCCGGCAACGAGGACATGTCTGAACGTCTGTTCCGGATGACCGAGACGATCCAGCGCTTCTTTTACCCGTTCAAGCCCCAGGGACCATCTGTTCTGATCGATATCACCTAAAACCATCTCAGGAGCAGGGAGAGGGTGTCCCGAAGTTCATGACGGTGAACAATTCTGTCGAGTAGACCGTTTGAGAGAAGTTTTTCGGCATTCTGAAAGTCTGACGGCAGGGTGCATTGAAGAGTGGCTTCGATCACACGGGGACCTGCAAAACCTATACGGGAACCGGGCTCGGCAAACAGAACATCCGCCAGCGCCGAGAAGCTTGCACTCACACCGCCGGTCGTGGGGTCGGTAAACACGGTTATCATTGGAACATGTCGTGTCTGATTTCGGGCATGCGTTGTTCGAAGCATCTGGAACAGCCCCCATATCCCTTCCTGTATACGCACCCCTCCTGACGCACAAAAGAAGACAAGGGGGATGCCTTCCAGGCTGGCCGTGTTCATGAGATGGATTACGTGTTGTCCGACCATAACCCCCATGGTGCCTCCCTTGTGGGAGAAATCCATTACACCAAGAATGAACTTGCAGCCGTCGATTGTTGCCTCACCGCCGCATATTGCCTCGTCAGCGATCTGCCCTTTTTCCTCGGGGTCGGCTTCACTCTGAGATATCTCGTTAAAACTGCCCTGGTCGCATACAATATCAATGCGCTGTCTGGCACTGAGCCTGAAATGATATTCACAGTGATGGCATACCCACAGATTTTCCTTGAGCTTCTGGGTTATTATGATCTCCGAACAAGACGGGCACTCTGTCCACCGGCCGTCTTTCTTCGCTACATCAAGAACTTCTCTCAAAATTCGAAAACCTCCCCACCCTTTATGTAATCGAAGCGAGGCGACAACTGAGCAACTACCGTATCAAGATACTTCGGCTTGATATGATAGGCTATCACCTTTGTTGAAGATGATACTATGCCCTCGAGGCCTTTTGCAAGAAGTTCCGGGGTGAGGTGGTGTGATACATTGGCCAGGTGATCCATCTCGTCAGGAAAAGAGACTTCTATAAACAATGCGGCAAGACTGTCTCCAAAAGACTCAACAAAATCAAACAGTGTCTTGTCGTAGCCTACATCTCCGCTGAAGATAACACTCTTGTTGTTTTCAGACAGGATATAGCCGACAGATCCTTTGATATGATTCACAGGAAAAGCCTGGACCTTGATATTTTCATGAACAAAACCTTCCCGGGGAATGGTTTTCAATTCAAGAAAGCCCCCTTCCACATAGAGGTCGTTGATCTCAGGCCAAATAAGACCGTTGAATACGTGCCGTTTCAAGATATCCAGGGTTGCCTCACTCCCCCATACGGTCACCCCTTTTATCTTCCGGCAGAACAGGGCATCAACGATAAAGGGAAGTTCCTTGATATGGTCGATATGAGAATGGGTAATAAGGATATTGCGTATGTCAATGATGGAATCTTCGCTCAGTTCTGAGGACACGGATCCGGCATCGATAAGCAGACTGCCATCGACAAGAATGCTTGTGGTGTTGAGCCCTCTTGTAACAGCCCCACTGCATCCCAGAATCTCTATCTTCATATCAACCCTGCCGAATATAATTTAACCCTGTTGTCTTTAAGGTTATCATGTATCTGATCGGTTATTAAGGTCTTTAACTATAACAAATATGCAAATCCATCCATGGTGGATACAGGGGAATCATATTCTTTAAGGATTTCTACGTGTTATTAGAAAGAGGCATTATCCCCTGCCCGGTTTTCTTATCATTTTATCCTCTTCATGACTGCGGAGAGCTCCTGCGATCTGCTTCTTGGACAGACCAGGATCTCTTTGTCCCCCTCAACCACAACAAGATCTTCAACCCCGATAGCTACGATCTTCTTGTGTGTTGAGAAGATAACGCTGCCACTCGAGTCTTCCATGATCACGTCTCCATCGGTTACATTTCCTGAATTGTCCGCAGCAAGAACATTGCCTATCGCATCCCAGGACCCGATATCATTCCATCCGAAGTCCACAGGAATAGTGGCGGCATTGCGAGTCTTCTCCATTATGCCGTAATCTATGGAAACAGGCTTTACCTTGTCATAGAATGTGTTGATTGCACTTTTCCCGGCAGACAATGAGGTTCTCAGAGCCACAAGATCATGATACATCCCGGGCATGAGCGACCTGAACTCGTCAAGGATAGCATCCACCCTCCACAAAAACATCCCGGCATTCCAGAGACAGCCTTGATTGAGATATTCTACAGCCTTGTTTCTCTGAGGTTTTTCATGGAATCTATTGACCCTGTGCAGTGCAAAGACTTTATCCTGAACAATTATTCCTCCCGGAGCGATATACCCGTAGCCTGTCTCAGGCTGGTCCGGGATCATCCCGAGGGTTATAAGGAGTTCAGGATGTTCATTCAATGTACTTATGCCGAATCCAACTGCACGGATGAATAGATCTTCATCGTTTATGAGTTGATCGGACGGAAATATTGCCATTACGGCATCTTTGTCTTTCATTGAAATACTTGCAGCGGCATATGCAATACATGGCGCTGTATTGCGGCCTGCAGGTTCTGCCAGGATATTCCCTGCAGGCACTTCAGGGAGCTGCATTCTTACATTCTCTGCTATCTGTTCATTAGTGACCACAAATACATGTTCCGGGCTTGCGAGGGCAACTGTCCTTTCGAATGTAGCACGCAACAGACTCCTGTCCGACCCGAAGCACAGCAGCTGCTTCGGCCTGGCCTCATGTGAAAGAGGCCATAGGCGCTCCCCTTTCCCCCCTGCCATGATAACGACATATACCTGCATATCTTCTCCGGATCATTTCTGTGATCTCATAATGTTTATTATAAGCCATCTGTCAGGTCAACACATGATGTGCGTATCTGATGATGTGCGTATCGTAAAAACCTTGACATGACCGCTGAGGTATCTTACAGACTATCGGCACGTATGGAGAAAATTCTTCACATATCAAAAGAATACAGGATAGCCTTCACCAGGATATTCGGCGTGGCATTTCTCTTCCTGCTGCTGTTTTCCGGATATTCCTGGGAGCCCGCCCTTTATACTCACCTCGCTGTGGATATTGTCGCATTCATACTCATCCTCATATGCACTTTCGGCAGACTCTGGGCGCTGGCCTATATAAGCGGCCACAAGACAAAAGACCTTATAACAGACGGTCCATATTCCCTGGTGAGAAATCCTTTGTATTTGTTCAGCCTGATCGGTGCAGTCGGAATCGGCCTTGTATCAAAGAACATAGTCGTATTCACACTGATCCTCATGCTCTTCCTCATCTACTATCCATTTGTTATAAGGGCTGAAGAAGAACACCTGCTGGAGGTTCACGGCAAGGCCTTTGAAAAATACAAGTCAAAAACCCCTATGTTCTTTCCCGATTTCAAAGGATTTCAGGAACAGCAGTATTATAGCATCAATGCCCGGCTGTTCCGCAGGGCCTTTTTCAGTGTCACCTGGTTCCCCCTGATATACATGATCCTTCTTGTTATCGAACGTCTTCACGTATCCGGATTGGTGCCAGTGCTCTTTACAGTACCATAAGGGGGTTTAACATGTTCCCGGAACACAGACCTCGCAGGTTACGAAGTAATGACACGATCAGAAAGATGGTGAGGGAAACCCATATACATCCTGACCAGCTGATATTCCCCCTCTTTGTAAAAGAGGGAAAAGGTATCCACGAGCCTATCGCTTCAATGCCCGGTCAATACAGGTATTCCCCCGATGCACTCTCACCTGTCGTAAACGATATCGTCTCTGCCGGGATACCTGCCGTCCTGCTCTTCGGTATCCCTTTGAAAAAAGACAGTCTTGCCACAGGCGCTCATAAAAGAGACGGAATTGTTCAACAGGCCATCGGGAAAATTAAAAATGCCGCGCCGGAGCTCATGGTCATAACCGATGTCTGCCTCTGCGAATACACTGACCATGGCCATTGCGGTATCCTCGATGAAAAAAACCGGGTCAGCAACGACGATACCATCGAGATACTCTCCAAGGTGGCCCTGTCGCATGCAAAGGCCGGTTCAGACATGATAGCGCCTTCCGACATGATGGACGGCAGGGTCGGCATAATCCGTGATGCCCTCGATGAGAGCGGATTCGAGCATCTTCCCATCCTGAGTTATGCGGTCAAATATGCATCGTCATTTTACGGCCCGTTTCGCGAGGCAGCAGGTTCGGCCCCGTCATTCGGAGACAGAAAGTCTTACCAGATGGACCCGGCAAATGTACGTGAGGCCCTCAGGGAAGCCAGGTTCGATGTCGAAGAGGGTGCGGATATAATCATGGTCAAACCGGCCCTGCCCTATCTCGATGTAATCAGGACAATCGCCGATGAATTTGACGAACCGCTGTGCGCATATCAGGTGTCAGGTGAATATGCCATGATAAAGGCTGCAGCATCTGGTGGCTGGCTTGCAGAGGAAGCCTGCATCATGGAAAGCATCACCTCCATAAAGAGGGCTGGTGCCGATATGATCATTACCTACTTTGCCAGGGAGATCGCAAGAATTCTGTCATGAAAGCGCCTTTCATCCTTGCCTGGGAACTGACCAGGTCATGCAACCTCAACTGCCTTCACTGCCGCGCATCGGCAGTCATGGATGCGCCTGCAGGCGAGCTCTCAACACAGCAGGGATTTACCCTGCTCGAGGATGCATGCAGGTCAGGCACGAAAATGGTCATACTCACCGGGGGCGAGCCCTTGCTGCGTGACGATGTCTTCGATCTCGCAACCTTCGGAACCTCCCTGGGATTAAGAATGACCATGGCCGTCAATGGGTCCCTTATAACCCCTGAGGTTGCACTGCAGATGAAGGATTGCGGGATTGCCCGTGTATCCATAAGTCTGGACGGGACAACTCAAGACGTTCATGATTCATTCAGGGGGATGAAAAATGCATTCAATATGGCACTTCGAGGCATCGGGATTCTTGAGGAATACGGTGTTCCTTTTCAGATCAATACAACGGTGGCAGCAATGAATGTATCCCAGACCAGTGCCTTCCCGTCATTTATCAAGTCGCTCGGTGCAGTAGCCTGGCATGTCTTCTTTCTTGTCCCCACAGGCAGGGGAGAATCTCTGAAGGCGGCATCGATAAAGGAATATAAAGATATGCTCGATACCTTCTATGAGGTCTACAGAAGATCCGAGATAGAGTGCAAGGCGACGTGCGCCCCGCAATTCTACCGGCTTCTCGCAGAAAAAGGTCATGAGGTCAGAACAAAGGGATGCCTGGCAGGAACCGGTTTTGGTTTTGTCTCTTCTACCGGAGATGTCCAGCCCTGCGGTTTTCTTCAGATCCCCTGCGGGAATATCAAAGACATGCCGCTGAGCGAGATATGGTCGAGCTCCCCTACCCTCATGAGTCTACGTGAGATTGCATCGCTCAAGGGTAAATGCTCGTCCTGCCTGTATAATAATGTCTGCGGTGGATGCAGGGCCCGTGCATATGAAGTACTGGATGATTTCATGCAAGTAGACCCTATATGCTGGTATGAATAACTGCCTTCGGGATCTGGGAAACGGGTAAAGATAATGAAAAGGGCATAGGGTCTTAAGGCTTATGGACGAGACAGACAAAAAGATCCTCTCTTTGGTGAGCCGTTCTCTTACGCTCGATCAGCAGCCATATAACTATATTGCCGAGGCTGTGGGCATAAGCGAAGAGGAAACCGTCAAACGCATAGAGATACTGCGCATGAGCGGCATCATACGCAGGATTGGTGCAGTGATAAACCCCAGGAGCATCGGATGGCATTCAACGCTCTGTGCAGCCTGTGTCTCCGAAGAAAGACTCTCTGATTATGCATCCGTCGTGAACTCATATGATGAAGTCACTCATAACTATATCCGTTCCGGGAGTCCTAATTGCTGGTTCACGCTCATAGCACCCGGCAGGGACAGATGCCTTGAGATAATCTCGGAGATTCAGGAGAAGCTGGGAATTGAAATCCTCGATCTTCCGGCAAATAAGGTGTTCAAGATCAGGGTTGGATTCGATATAAGGTGATAAGCCCTGCAAAAGATAGCAGGACTGAAGAAGTTCATATCAGGAACAGATGGCTAACCCTTCCCGAAAAACTTTGATATGATTCCCGGCTCGGCCTTGACGCCTTCTTTTATCAGCTCCTCTTCATAACCCATGGTCGTAAAATAGATTGCCCGGTCAAAGAACAGGACAACACGGTTATTGAACTCCAGTGCCTGCTGAAATTCATAAGAAGAGTCGAAGAAGTGTTTCTCGATCACATAGAGCCATAGATGCCTCTTAATGAGCATGAGCGCCATGACCACTTCGGAAAGGGGAATACCTTCATGTAAGCGTTTCTTCCCCATTTTGATATAATGGTCCTTGATATCGGCTTTCTTCTTGTCCCTTGCCAGCCAGGAATCAAGCCTGCTGTAAACATCAAAGACCCTCTCCCAGACAAGATCTTCATTGATTTTCCTGTAGCTTTTGGTCTCTTCCCTGCTGAGCAGATCCTTGCAGAGTCGATTGGTAAGCTCATCCGCATTATCTTTAATCATTGCAATCATCTTTTCGGATATCATGTCTGATCCTCCTTATGCTGCTAATAAACCTTTTCAATACATCGAACCTACACGCTGTATCAGGTCTCTTTCATAAACTTCATTAAGGTTTATTGTCGCTTACCGGCTGTCAGGGGAGACACCCACCTATTTTTTATTCTTGAGAAGTTCTTCCTCATAGCCCATGGTGGTGAAGTATATAGCCCTGTCAAAGAACAGAACGACCTTGTTGTTCATTTCCAGTGCCTGATTGCATTCGTACGCGGAATCAAAGAAATGCTTTTCCCTGACATAGAGCCAGAGGTGTCTCTTGATAAGCATGAGTGCCATGACAACCTCTTGGAGAGGTATCCCTTCTTTACATCTCTTCCTGCCGAGTTCCATATAATTCTTCCGGACTTCTCCACTCTTGTGTTTATCCTTGCTGAGCCATTTGTCCAGCTTGCTGTATACATCAAAAACTCGCTCCGCCACGATATCCTCAGAGATTCTGCGGTAGCTCTTGGTCTCCTCCCTGCTGAGCAGATCCTTGCACAAACGCCTTGTCAGATCTTCGGCATTGTCCTGAATAAGCTGTATCAAATTATAATAGATCACATCATTTCTCCTCTCTTTCTATCATCTCGTTTTCTCAACAAAATGGATTTAATATATGATAATTAATATACAATACTCGAATGTTCAGGGCAATGCCCTTTTGTAAAATTCTTTTTTTTGATAGACATCATACCATAACCTGTCTCTTATACACATCTCCGAGCCCACGAGACCGTACTAGATCTCGTATGCCGTCTTCTGCTT
>OMKS01002365.1_pt1 | contig 15801 bp, 11 predicted proteins | sample 1674721 | NCBI WGS metagenome assembly OMKS01 (sample SAMN06264996, study PRJEB25208) | sediment metagenome | isolation source: hot spring sediment | place: USA: California | collected 2014-09-02
TTGTCAGCCAACCGGTGTTAAGCGCCTAATCATGGAAGATGACTGACAAGGCGCTACAGGCGGCGCTTGCGCGAGAGCCGTTCCAGTTTCAGCGCAATCACAGCGGCCCTGACCTGATTGATAATACCGCCGCGAAACACTGCGTTGAGCGCCGCGAGCAGCAGGTCGTACTTTTTGCGCGAATAGGGGAACCAGTACGCCTCCAAACGGTTGGTGTTGCGGTCAATCAGGATGGACTTGATATTGGAGAACGCGTAAAGCCCCTCCGCGCCCTTGTAGCGTCCGAAACCGCTGTCTTTCACGCCGCCGAAAGGCAGCGCCGGATTGGCCTGCGTCGCCAGCGCGTTGTTGATGGACACGTTGCCCGTAACCAGCCGCCGCGCCACGCGCCACGCGCGGTCAACATCAGCCGACCATACGCTTGCCGACAAGCCGTAGGGTGATTCGTTGGCAAGACGCGCGGCTTCGTCTTCATCGGCGAACGGGGTCACCGTAACCACCGGCCCGAAGCTTTCCCTGCACTGGATGGGCATGTCCGACGTTGTATCGGTGATGATGGTCGGAGGGAACACATGGGAGTCCGCTTCACGCGCGCCGCCGGTGACGATGCGCGCGCCCTGCTCGACAGACGCCGCCAATTGCGCCTCAATCTCGCGAATCTGAAAGTCGGCGGTCATGCAGCCCATTGTCAGGGCATGTTCGTCGGCGCGGCCCTCGGGATGATTTAGGGTGACGATGCGTTCGGCCTTTTCCTTGAGCATGTCGAGAAAGGGTTGATAGATTTTCTTTTGGACATAGATGCGCTCGATTGACGTGCATGTCTGGCCGCTGTTGACAAAGGCGCCCCATAACGCGCCGTTCACCGCCCTCTCGAGGTTCGCGTCGTCAAAAACGATCATCGGGTCCTTGCCGCCCAGTTCGAGTTCGACGGGGATCAAAAGTTCAGCGGCGCGCGCCATGACTTTTCTTCCGGCGTTTACGCTGCCGGTGAAAAATATCTTGGCGGGCTTCTTGTCAATAAGCAGGTCCGCCGCGCGGCGACTGGCGTAGGCCACCTGCAACGCGCCGGGCAGGAACCCGCTTTTTTCGATCATCTCTTCCGTCACGCCGCGCAGCGGCGTTTCTTTGGAGGGCTTCAGAATCACCGGATTCCCCGCCACAAAGGCGCAGACAAAGGGCAGCATGGACAGGTTAAAGGGATAATTCCACGGCGAGATAATCAGCATGGTTCCCATCGGTTCGTAAACAATGCGCGACTTCTTGCCCAGCAACATAATCGGCGAGGGCGCTTTCTTGTCCGCCAGAATGCGTTCGGCGTGTTTGTCGTAATAATCAATAATGTCCAAGACGGCAAATATTTCGGTTACGAGCGCGTCGGTGATGGACTTGCCGGTTTCCTCGACAATGCGCCGCGCCACGGCCTCGCCGTGCTCCAACAGGTATGCCTTGAGTTTAAGCAATTCGTCAAGGCGCTGCCGGACGGTCATCGAGCGCAAAGCCCCGAAAGCGGCGGCGGCGGCATCGTATAACCTGTCCACTTCTTCCGGGGTCGGTTCCGCGACTTCATACAAAAGTTGTCCCGTGCGGGGATTCTTCACTTTGATTGATGGAGGCGTGTGTTCTTCGCCTGTATTATTCATGGGAAGCCGCTCCTTTTCGTGTCTATTCATCCATTGTAAACGCATTTTTGTAATGGGTTATTTGCGGACGCTTTCCCGGAGGCGTAACGACCCCCATTACGTCGAAGCGATAATACAAGCGGGGCTGTCCGAAGCGTGCGATGTAGCGCCTCGCCGCGCCGCGCAAATGCCGCCGTTTTGTTTGGCGCACGCTTTCTTCAGGCGCGGTCAGCGCATCATCCGCGCGCGAGCGCACTTCGACAAAAACGACGGTGTCTTTTTTTTGCGCGACAATGTCCACCTCGAAACGGTCAAGCCTCAGATTACGATGCAGAATCCTATAGCCGCGCCGCCGCAGGTACCACGCCGCCGCGTCCTCGGCGCGGCGCCACTCGGGCTTTTTTTTACGAAATGGCCACATGCGTTTCAGCCGCTGTTTCCGTGTCGGGGCGGTCGCCGTCCTGTCGCGCGAACAAACGAATCTCGCCGAATTCGCCGTGTTGATGGGCGCGGATGCGGTACATGCGGCACAATTCAAGAATGGCGAGCAGGCAGCAGACTTTTTCGATGGTATTTTCACATGCGTCGGTCAACTCGGACCATGACAGGCTTTCTGTTTCGCCGAGCAACGCTTCGATGTGCGCAATTTTTTCATCCACGGAGGCGCTTTCCAGTAGTACGTTGTGCGCGCTTTCCCCCATCAGAAAACGAAGCATGGCGCGCACGGCCTTAGTCAGGTCGTACAGGCTGACTTCCAGGAAATCTTCCTCGTCGGCGTCCGCCTGCTCGAGCTGTGGCTTTACCCGCCGCCCGAACATGTCGGCCTGTTTTTCTTCCCGGTCGCCAAGCAGCCGCGCGAGATCACGGTATTTGCGATATTCAAGCAGTTTCACCACCAGCTCGAGGCGCGGGTCTTCTTCTTCTATTTCCTCGTCTTCGTCCACCTCCACCTCGGGCGGCAGGATCATGCGCGACTTAATCTGGATGAGCGTGGCGGCGAGCACCAGAAAATCGCCCGCCACATCTATCTGTTCCGCGCGCAGCAAATCCAGAAATTGCAGATACTGTTCCGTCACCTGCACAATGGGAATGTCAAAGATGTCAATTTCCTGTTCCTTGATCAGGTAAAGCAAGACCTCGAAGGGTCCCTCGAACTCGTCCAATTTCAGACGCAACGTTTCCGCGCTCAGGACATCCGTCGTTGAAGCGGGTTCCTCCGGCGGCGCCGGCGCCGTATTTATAGTCGTTTCAGACATGAAGTTTCGTGACTCTTTCCTATTGCGGGCGTTCCCTGCGGCCCGTTACAAACCTGTGAGGCATACAGTATACCACAGGTTCCATCCACTCAAAGCGACCCGCTTATCCTACCGGCAGCGCCGTTGCGAACGCAACTTGAGAGCGGACAGGTGCAACTATTGACAAGATTGGCGAATATACAGGAGGTGTTGTTTCGCGGTGTTTCCGGGAATATTTGCGCCGTAAAGATGCGATTCCCCACAAAAAGCGGGTACAATGGAGCGCGTAATGCAAGACTTGTGCCCGTGCGAATAGATAAGGATAACGATCATGAACAGATATTTGCGTCCGGGTGTCGTGTGCGCCGTGTTATGCGGGATAGCGGCAATAACCGGCACTGCCGTTGCGGATACGCCCTGGGATTACAGGCCGGTGGTTATCAACGGCGTATTCACCGATGCGCGCACCGCCCATATTATCGCAGAACCGGACAAGGGGCATATCGGCTATCACCAGGCGCGCGACGCGGCGCCGGCGTTGTGGTTTCGGTTTGAAGGCAATTACGGGGACCGAGTACGACTCCGCATGGGCGTTCCCGCGCTTGACCGATACCGCCTGCTGCGGCCCGCCATCGCGGTGCTGGGGCAGGGGCTGCCGCCCATTGACGAGACGATTCCCTTCGCGATGCCCGAAGGCGATTTCGGCGGTGTTGTGTATCATGCCGCGGACTTGGACATAGAACGTTACGAAGACAAGTACACCGGCGCCGTCAGCTGGCGATTTGAAACAATCGAACATATCTTGGAGTCAACCGGGCGCGTTTACGTTGTCGGGTTCATCCCCATGCCCCGGGACCCGGAAACCGAAGCCACATTTGAAGAAGGAAAATTCTGGATGACTATGGGGCACAAGGTAAATTTCCGATTGCGCGACTTGGCGGGAACCTATGCGCGCACCGCGAGAATACGAAACTTCTTTGAGGACGCCGTCACGAACAGCAATCTTTACCGAAACGGCGTCATGGGACTTATCATATCGGTAATCACGCTGATGATTGCCGTGTCATAGATGCGCATGCCCCCATGACGCGCGTACTGCTCATAGGTCTTGACGGGGCCGACCCGGAACTGACGGCGCGCTGGATGGGCGAGGGGCGGTTGCCGCATCTTCAGGCGTTGGCGGCGCATGGGGCGTTTGCGCCGTTGCGCGGTGTTGTGCCGCCCGTGACCTATCCCGCGTGGACCACCTGCGTTACCGGTGTGAATCCCGGCCGGCACGGCATCGTTGACTTTACCACAATGGTTCCCGGTCGGTACGCGATACGCTTTCTGAACAGCGCCGACCGAAAAGCGCCCGCGTTGTGGAACATTTTGTCCGACGCGGGGAAACGGGTTTGCGTGTTGGGCGTGCCCGGCGCCTATCCGCCGGAGCCGGTCAACGGGGTGTTTTTGTCCGGCTTTGATTCGCCCGTGGCGGACGGGGTGGACCGTTCCTGCGTTTATCCGGCGGCGGCGTGGCCGCGCGTGCGCCGCTGGCGGTTTGCGCCGTTTCAGGAGCACCGCATCACGCCGGATTGGTACGGCGCCGCATTGCGTTTGCTTGGGGAAACGATAACGGAAAAAACGGAAATTGCCGGTCAGTTGCTCGAAGAGGAGCCGTGGGATTTTTTTATGGCGGTGTTCGGCGAGGCGGACACGGCCTCCCATCACTTCTGGCCGCTTGAGGACGCACGTTCGCCGCGCAGAAGGGCTGACAGCAATGCGCCGGAACATCCCATCCGCCGCGTCTACGAACGGCTTGACGGCGCCGTGGGCGCGCTGGCGGCCGCCGCCGGGCCGGACGCGCTTGTCATGGTGGTGTCCGACCACGGATTCGGCGGCGCGGGCGTCGAAACGGTCCACCTGAACAATCTACTGGCGGAATACGGCTGCCTGCGCTATGGCGCCGCCCATGACGCGCCGCTGAAGCGCTGGGCGTTGCGCCTGCTGCCGGCGCGCGGGCGCGGCGCGTTGTTCCGACGTTTTCGCGGCGCGGCAACCCGCGTGGAGAGTCGCGCCCGATTCGGCGGCATAGACTGGCGACACACGCGCGCATGGTCGGACGAACTGGACTACTTCCCATCCTTGCGCGTCAACCTCGAGGGGCGCGAACCCGGCGGCATTGTTCCCCGGAAAGAATATGAAAGCGCGGTTGCGGAATTATGCGCCTTGCTTGAAACATCCCCGGCGGTGGCGCGCGCCCTGCCCCGCGACGCCGTTTATACGGGAGAGTGGACGACGCGCGCGCCCGACATCATTATCGAACTCAACTGGAAGGACGGCTATCGCTATTCCTGCACCCGCGCGCGGGGCGGTCCCGCCATCGAAACGCTGCCTTCGTCTGAATGGCGCGGCGGCAAGGAGCGCGGCAACAGCGGCGTCCACCGCAACCCCGCGCTGTTCATTGCGAACCGGAAGATTAGCCGTGACGCGCCCGCATTGACCGATATGGCGCCCTCGGCGCTGCAACACCTGAACGTGCCCGCACCCCACATGGAAGGGACGGCGCTGTTCGGATATGACAAGGGGGACGGCGGGAACGAGAGCGGCTGGACGCCGCCTCCGGAAAAGCAGTACACCGAAGAGCAGGAAAACGTTCTTGAAGGGCGAATGCGCAGTCTGGGATACTATGAATAAGGCAGGGCTCGGCGATTTTGCGCGGTTGCGAAAGGGGTATATAATGAAGCAACTTTTTGAAAAGACTGCGCGCTCGCGCAGTGAAAAGCGGCTTCACGCCCGTAAATGGGAAAGGAAACAGCGATGTTAATGCTTCTCGGCGCCGTGGTCAGCGGCATAATGGCGGTTGCGCCGCCCGAACCTTACGGCCCCGTTCCAACGCCGGAACAACTTGCCTGGCAACGGATGGAATACGGCATGTTCTGCCATTTCGGGATTAATACGTTTCACAATCAAGAATGGACGGACGGCGCCAAAGCCCCGGCGACTTTTCTGCCGACCGACTTCAACGGGCGGCAATGGGTGGAGGCGGCGAAAGCCGCCGGCATGAAGTATCTTGTGGTAACGGCAAAACATCATGACGGGTTCGCGGTGTATCCGACGGCGCATGGCGATTACAACGTGAAGGCAAGCCCGTGGCGCGGCGGACGCGGCGATGTGGTGCGGGAAGTCGCCGACGCCTGTCATGACCTGGGTATGATGTTCGGAGTGTATTTGTCGCCGTGGGATCGTCATGATCCCTTGTACAACGACCCGCCCGCGTATGACGAACGCTTCAAGGCCATGCTCGTTGAGTTGCTTGAGCATTACGGTCCCGTGGGCGAAGTGTGGTTTGACGGCGCCGGTTCCGAGGGGCATGTTTACGACTGGGAAGGTTATTACGCGGTTATACGCGAATACGCGCCTCAGGCGCTGATTGCCATTTGCGGTCCCGACATCCGCTGGGTGGGCAACGAAGACGGACTTGCGCCGGACACATTGTGGAATGTTCACGAAATAACGTTGCCCATTCCGGGCGAAGAAGGCGGCGGCGCGAGGCGCTGGTGGCCGTCGGAATGCGATGTGCCCATTCGCAAGGGACAATGGTTTTTTCACACGAGGGGCGAGCGCAACCTGCGCAGTCTGGAAGAACTTCTTGAAATTTATTACCGTAGTGTCGGGTTGGGCGCCGCCCTGCTGCTTAATGTTTCTCCGGACCGAAGGGGACTGTTGCCCGAGGCGGACACGGCGCGGTTGCTTGAACTGTGGTCGGTGATAAGCGAAACGTTTGATAAGAACCTGGCCAAGGCCGCGACGGCGCAGGCGAGTCATGTTCGGGGGAACGCGCGCGACTACGCCCCGGCAAATCTTCTGGACGGAAACACGGAAACCTACTGGGCACCAGACGATAACGCGCGCTGGGCCTGGGTGGAACTTGACTTTGGCGGGGAAATTGTTTTTGACCGATTTATGGCGCAGGAGCATATTCCTCTCGGTCAACGCGTTGCCGCACATGAGATTCACGTGTTCAAAGACGGCGCCTGGCGCATAGTCGCCAAGGGAACCACCATCGGCTATAAACGCATACATCGTCTTCCGGCAATCAAAGCGTCCAAAATACGCTTGTTTTTGACGGAAACAAAAGCCGCTCCCGTCATCGAGTCCGTCGGCGTATACAAGGCTTCGCCCCGTGACCTGGCTGTTGATATGGTTTTAGTTCAGGAGCCATGATCAATTAGGGGCAAATCGAACGGCGCACGCCCAAAATACGGTTTAACAGGACCAACGCGGCAGTATGCCGCACTCATGTATTCGTATTTCCGACTGAGGGCGCGCGGTTTATCAAAGAGGCGGATTTCGCAACGGTGCAATTGTGGGCAATCCGGCGTCGCCTTTTGTTATTGACCTTTGTTGTTTGCCGCACTTTTGTGTTATTATTATGAATGCGATATGTTTTCGACTTTCTCATCTTGTCGCAAAACAGTAAAGAGTTTACATAATTATGGCGCGTATTTCCGTGGGTTTTCCGAAATCAACGCATATTGCGGTATGAACAATGCAGGAACGTAGCATGGAAGCAGAAGCACAAAATGAAATAATGAAAGCGTTTGCTGAAGCGCAGGACGCGGAGTCCAAACTCGCCACCGATTCGCATGAGAATCTTGTGACGGGATTGATTGGGTTGCAGGGCCAGCTGCAAACACTGATAGAAGAGATCGGTGACAAGCGGAACGAGGTCGAACGCGCCATAGCGGAGCGGCGCGCCAAATGGGATGCGTTACAGGAGCAATACGCCTCGGGCAATCTTGTCTCGAGCGACGCGGCCGCCCGCCTCGAGGAACTTGAAAAGAATTTTGCCGAGCAGGAGAAAGCGTTGGAGGATGCTCTCGCCCGCGCGGAACGCGCCGAAGAGCTCCTGAAAGACGGCGCAACGCCTGAAGTGAAACAGCAGATGCAGGAGATGGAGGAGAATCTGGAAAAACGGCGTGAAACCATCAATATTGCGCGCCGCCGCATTTTGCGTCTTCAGGAGAAGATAGAGGGATTCGCCGCGGAACGCGCCGCCGCGCAACAACGCGCCGTGGATGCGGAGGCGCGGCTTGAAAGACAGAGCGCGGCGTTGCGTTCCGCGGAGGAGCGCCTGCTCGAGTTAAGGAACAAACTGGAGTCCAAGCGGGAGGATGGCGATACGACGGCGGCGGAAATCAAGGCGTTGGAAAGCCAGTTGCAGGAAAAGGAACAGGAGCTTGCCGCCGCCGATGAACGCCACGCCGCGTTGCAGTCCCAGATTGAAAAGCAGCTAAGCGAGATGGCGCGTTTGGATGAGCGCATACACGCGCTGGAAGGCATGCTTGAAGAGCACAGCGCGGAGTCTGGGGACGCGCAACAGCAGGCGGAATCCCTTGAACGCGAGCTGGCAGAAAAAAGCGGTCAACTTAAGGACCTCGAAAAGCAGATCGAAAAAGCCAAATCGGAGAAGAAGGCGGCGGACGCCGAGATTTCCAATCTTGCCGAAGAACTGGAAAAACAACAGAAAAAGAACGCGCGCATAGAAGAAGAAAAAACGGAAGCGACGAACCGTATCGCAGAACTTGAAAAACAGGCCAAGGCGCTCCAACAGCAGCATGAAGAGACGCGCGCCGCCTTGATAAAATCCGACGCCCGCGTCGCCGAGGCGGAAGCGGCGCAACGCAATGCGGAAGAGCAGGCGGAGGCAGCGCGCAAGGAGGCGAAACGAGCCCGGGAAGAACTGGCGAAGCAGCAGAAGACTTTTGACGGCAGCGCCGAAAAGACAGCGGCGCTGGAGTCGGCGCTTGAAGCCGAGCGCGCGCGTCTTGAAGAGGCGCGGCAGGCGTTGGCGAAGATGCGCGAGGAAATGTCGAAAACCGCCGCCGACCTTGATGAGACGCATCAACGGGTTACGGCGCTCGAGTCGGAATTGAGCGAGCGGGACGCGGCGATTGAAAGCGCCGAAAAACGCGCGGATGAGGCGGAGGACAAATATGAAAAGCTCTTGTCGCAAAGCGGCGACACAGAAGAGCGCATTTCCTCGCTCCTTGAAGAACTGGAAACGAAAAAGCAGCAGATAGTCGAGTTGTCGGAAGCGGCGGAACATGCGCAAGCCGACATGAAGTCCGCCAAACAAGCGGCCGAGCAGGCGTCTAAAAACGCCGCCGACGCCCGGGCGGCATTGCAGATTATGGCCGCCGACATGGAAGCCACCGAGAACCGTCTGGGTGTCTGGAAGAAACGCGCTGAAGAAGCGGAGAAACAAGCGCAAATTTTCCAAAGCGAACATGACAAAATAACGGAAAGCTACCAAAAAACACGCGCTGAGTTGGAAACGGTTTCTGTTGCGGCGCGCGAGGCGGAGACGGCGCTTGCGACTACGCGTCAGGAGCTCGAGATGCTTCAGGAACGCAACAATGTCGCCGTATCACAGAACAAGTCCCAGGCGCAACAAGCGGAAACGCTCCGGGCAAAGGTTGAGGAACTTGAACAGGTGTTGCAGGAAACGCCGTCGAAAGAACAAATTACCTCTTTGAAACGGCAACTGGATGAAGAGCGGGAACGCGCTGAAGCGCTTCAGGAAAGACTGAGCGATGAAGTTGCCAAAGGCACCAAGGCGGGGCTTGCCCGTCAGTTGGCCGACGCATTGCGCGAGGCGGAAGAGGCGCGGGAAGAACTGCGCCGGATCAAGCATGATATTGACAAGGGACTGCGCGGCAGCAAAGGCGGGGCGTCTGTCGCTCCCAAAGACTTGCGCAGCGTGATCAGCAGCATGCCGCCGGAAAAGCGCAAGAACCTGGCCGAGGTGTTGCTGGAAGCAAACGTTATAACGCACGATCAACTGCATAAGGCGCAATCCGAACAAAAGACGCAGCCCGACAGCACCCTGCCGGGAATCCTGTTGAGCAGCCAACTGGTGGACGAACGCACGCTGGCCGAGGCGATTTCTTTGCAAAGCGACGTAAGTTTGATCAGTCTGAGCGATTATCAGATCGAGGCGGACGCGATTGCATTGGTTCCGGAGCGCATCGCTCACATGTACCATTGCATACCCCTGCGCCTGTCCGAAAACCGGATTGACGTTGCAATGGCCAATCCGGGGAATCTACTCGGCATCGAGGACTTGGAACGCGTAACGGGCATGCAGGTAAACGCGCTGGTTGCGGTACGCTCGGAAATAGAAGCGGCCATTAACGCCCATTACAAGTCCGGCGAATAGAGCGCCTCCGATTCGCGGCGCTATTCAGGTGTTTTGCCCGCGGCGGCATTGTTCCTGTTGCTTTCGTGAAGCCCAAGGGTAATCCACAGTATGCGGCCCATGGTGCGCAAGGGCAGGGCGGGGTTGAGCATTTCCGTCCAGTTTTTCTCGAATACGGCGCGTTCATGCACGAAAACCATGCTGAGCGCGGCGCCGCCGAGGGTGGTGAAAATGGAGAACAGAAAACACGCCCGAAATCCCCACATCCCCCAATACTCGATGATGAAACCGGCCACGAGGGGGGTGGCGCCCAGCGTCAGCGCCGTGCACACCGTCCACACCGCCGTGTAACCGACCCGATCATGATCGGGCACATGGTTCAGCATGGCGCGGTTTACGGCCACATGAAAGGCCGCATTGAACACGCATGCTATCACCACGGCCAACAAGGGCAGCGCGGTCGTATTTGCGTAACCCGCGCCCGCCAGGAGAAAAAGCAGCGGCGCCAGCGCATGGGCGGTCAAGGTTTTCGCCATGGACAAACCGCTGCCGTTCTGTTCCGTAAATCGCGCCCATGAACCCACGGTGAGCAAGATGCCCAGTCCGCCCATGGCCGAAAGGCTCATGTTCAGACTGTCGCGCGCGCCCAGCGCATCGCGCAGATACATCACATAAGCCGCGCCAAACCATGAGAGCCCGGTCATGCCGAAAATACTCACCAGCATAAACACAAGGAAACTCCGGTCTGATACGGCGCGTTTCAGCGCGTTCAAGCCGCTGACGGCGTCCACCTGCGGCGCGCCTTCACCCCCCGGAATACGACGCATCCAGAGCAGACTTATGAAGCCCATGACAATGCCCAGTCCGAAAATTAACAGGAAGCGGTTGACGCCGGGTTCCGAAACGGCCAGCAGGCGCGCCTGCGTGAAGAGTACGGCCACATTAATCAGTTGTGTGATGGCGGCCTCCGTGCTGAAATAGACGGAACGTTTTTTTACCGGCACAATCTCATGAAGCCAGGGCAGCCACCCGCCCGCGCCGAACGCCCGCATCACGCAGAATCCGAAAACGGCCGCCAGCAGCACGCCCCAGGCCAGTCGCTTGCTGCCGGTCGCCAACGCCAGAGGCATCAGGAATACGAGACATGTGATAATGTTGCGCATCAACCAGGCCGTCATCATCACGCGTTTCGGGCCAAGGCGTATTATTAACGGCACGGTAAACAACAACAACAGCGTCGAGAACGGCATAAACGACAACATGGCGCCCACCAGCGATTCGGGCATGTCTATTTTCCGCGCGAACAGAATGGTGGCCGGCCCCACAATGTTTTGCCAGGACACCACGTTGATTGCCACATACATCAGAAAGCGGCGGGGCGGCGGATCAAGTTCAAGGTATCCGGATATCAGAGGCAATCGCATGGTCTAATTCCAATGCGGGCGCTGCCCGCAACCCGTCGTTTTGCGGGATAAACGGAACAAGCGGGACGGAAACGCCCTACGCAATGATTGTCTTGCGCGTCCTGCTTGTCCTATCGAAAAGAGTTCACAGAACATGTCTTTTTTATAATTGCGATTTCGAGGCGATATACGCGCCCCCGACCTTGTCGGTGTTTTCCGGCGCCATCTGTCCGCAATCGAGCCTTCAGGCAGTCGGGTGATTTTGCGCCGCCATGCCGCTCCGCCCGGGCCGTCACGTCCGGGGGACGGCGCGCAGTATCTTTTTGCATATCTCCATCGCCTGTTCCGCAGCGGCGTCGTCTATATCGCGATGGAAAACGACCCGTATGCGGTCGCTGCCGTGAGGCAAAACCAACACCCCCTTTTGCGCCAAGGTATTGGAGGTTTGCACGGGGTCGCGCGTCTCAATATACAGCATATTTGTGGGAGAAGGCAGGGGAAACCGAACGCCTTCCTCCTCGAGCGCGTGACGAAAAGTGCGGGCGCGCCGATGGTCTTCGGCCAAATCATCCAGGTGGTTCTCCAGCGCGTACAACCCGGCGGCGGCGAGCACGCCCGCCTGGCGCATGCCGCCGCCCAGCATTTTCCGGAAATTTAACGCCCTCCGGACGGTCGCCTTATCGCCCGCGAGCAAAGAGCCTGCGGGCGCGCCAAGTCCTTTGGACAGGCAAACCGAAATCGTGTCGCAGTATTGGGCGTAATATCGCGCCTCGACATTGGTGGCGGCGCAACAATTGAAAATGCGCGCCCCGTCGCAATGCAGCCGCATCCCGTTCGCGCGGCATAGCTGCGCGACGGCCTCGACCTCGTGGTATTCCCAGCACGCGCCGCCGCCCCGGTTGGTGGTGTTCTCGATAGACACCAGCGTTGTCCGTGACAGATGCGGGTCGTCCGTGCGCACCATACGGGCGGCCACCTGTTCCGGCGTAAATTTGCCCAGCGTGTCGGGAACGGTGGCGGTCATCAAACCGCCCACTACGGCGAGATTGGCGCGTTCGTAGTGAAAAGGATGCGCCTCTTCGCTCATTATGATCGTCTCGCCGGGGTGGGTCTGGGCGAGAAAGGCGACGAGATTGGCCATGGTGCCCGTGGGCAGGAACAACGCGCTTTCTTTGCCCAGCAACGCCGCCGCATACTCCTGAAGACGGTTCACCGTTGGGTCTTCGCCATACACGTCATCGCCCACCTCGGCTTCCGCCATGGCGCGGCGCATGCCCGTCGAAGGGCGCGTAACGGTATCGCTGCGAAGATCAATCATACGCTGTTGTCCAACTGTCAAAATGCCCGAATTCGTTTACCTGCTTGTAATGTTCCCCTGCGCGTCTTCATATTTCTGGCCGCCCGGCATGAGCGCCACACGCGCCTCGAAGAAGCTGTGCTGCACTGCTCCCAGCGCGCCGGGAGGCCATTGCGACGCCTTGAGAATGCCTTCGTACAGCGTCCAGCGGCTTTGATTTTCGCTCATCACCAGCAACGCATTCTGATCGCGTTGACGTGAAGTGGTGCTGCGTTTGTAGTCCCTCGAGTTGAGGATTTTTATGGTGCCGCCCCGTTGTTCAAAGGCATGGCCGCTGTTGAGCAAATCGTTAATCAGCGCCACGCGCGCGGCCCGGGTGTGTATGGCCTGCCGTATTTCAGGGGTGTCCAGCGCCACGCCCGGGAAAACATCCAGCGCGGGTTCTCGCTCGCCCTGTTGTACTGCTTTTTCAATGGCGTTTGCGGCGGCCCGCAATTCGGCCTCCGGCACTTTGGAATAGTCCGGCCGGAGCTTGATGAAAGAGCCGCCGACGCCGGCGCATCCCGCCGCCAACAGCAGCGCGCATATTGAAAAGACGCATCTAGTGCTCATTTTGTTTTTCCTTGTTGGGTTCCCGGTATACAACGACGCAGTTTTTCCCGCGTTTTTTCGCCTCATACAGCGCCACATCAGCGGCGCGCAGCAAATTGTCACTTTCTTTCATTGTGTCCAAATCAATGCAGGCCACGCCCACGCTGATGGTTATCCGCTGGTCATCGGCGATTTGCGAAAAGGAAAAGTTTTCCACAACGGAACGCATTCTCTCCGCTTCAATGGCAGCACCCTGCCGGTCGGTCTGCGGCAAAAGAATCACAAACTCCTCGCCGCCGTATCGCGCCAGAATGTCCACGCGGCGCGTGCAGGCGACCATGCGCTCTGCAATTTCCTTCAACACCACGTCGCCCACCAGATGCCCGTAGGTATCGTTGATCCATTTGAAGTCGTCAATGTCGAAAAGGACGCAGGAAAATGGAAGTTTGTACCGCGTCGCCCGCTCGAATTCATGCTCAAAACGTTCATGAAAATACCGGCGGTTGTATATCCCCGTGAGGCCGTCCGTTATCGCCAGCTGCTCGAGCCTTTCATTGGCCAGCTGAATGCTTTCAAACAAATGAGCGCGTTCCAACGCATTCGCCGCCGCTTCCGAAACAATCTGAAAGAAGCTGGCTTCACGCACCGTGAACTGTCCCTGACGCCGCGCCGCGCGAAGTATCAAGGTGCCCACATGCTTGTCCTTCTTGACAATGGGCAACACCATCAGCGCGTTAATGCCGGCCTTTTGTAGGGCGTCGCTCACTTCCGCAGTAAGCGGATGCGAGCTGATGTCGTTAATGAGTACCGTCTTTCCCGTGTTGATCACCTCGACGAGTTCCGGATATTTGTCAAGCGTGATTACGCAGTCGCGAAGGTTTTCGTTTTCGTGGGAAACAAGCACATGCCCCTTGCTGTCGTTTTCCTCCCAGACGCGCACAATCGAGCAGCGATCAGTGGGAATGATGCGCGCTATTTGTTCTACAAAAGCGTACAGGATGTCGTGGGCGTGGCGTTTAGTCGAAATGGCCTTGAGTATTTCGAGTATAGAGAGCAGGTCGTTCTTTTCCACCGCGGCATTCTGCTCGCGGGACTCGAGCGCCCCGGCATGCAACGAGGTCAGTCGCATCATGGCCGAGGAAATACGGTCCTCAATATCCGCGTTTGGCGGCGGGGCGGGCAGCAGCAACTCTTTTTCGACGTCGAGGAGCGCCTTGGCCAGCAGCGTCACCGTGGAACGGCGCACAGTCCAGCCGCCGTGAAAATCCTCCCGCGTTTCGGGCCCTGTGTGATGCGCGCGCTGGCGAAACAACACCAGGCTGATGGTCTTGGACAACAGCAGCAATATGCGGTCGTTTCGGTGAAGCGGGGGGGCGCAGGAATGCTTGACAAGGTTGGCCGCGGGTTCCCAGGGAAGAGGCTTGCCATTGTCAAGCAACACGATGGCACGCGCCTTTTTCGCCATCTCTTCCCCGTTTTTCAATTCGCAGGCGGTTGCGCCGTCCATCATCACCAGCAAATCGGCGTCTTCATGTTGAGTTGCAACGTGCTCCGTTTCCTGCAGCAAAATCGAGAACAAGGCGTCGTCGCGCACGGGAACATACAACTCTTCTTTGCCGATAACCGTCTTGAAAAGATGTTCCACCCGCTGCAACAGCGTTAAAGTCGTTTTTTGTTTGACCACGTATCAACGTTCCATAGTTGGTAAAAAAAAAATAAAAATGAGGACAAGCCGGACATGGTGTGTTTCGTTGGCGCCCGGTTTCTTGTTCTGCATGCTTTTTAACAAAACGGAGCGCCGTAAAGCATCTGCGGATAATGGTGAAATTATCCCTGTTCACGGCATGTCATGTCAAATCACGAAAGCGCGCAATCTGTTTGGAAGCAGATAATGGAAATACAATAACAAAGAGAAACCACATAAACCCAATTTGTTGTATCTTGGCGCCGCATATTTATCCTGTAAACCTGCATGGAAAAAAGAGTATACTGTCTATTGAAGTTTTTGAATGTCGTCATGGCGGTCATTGGGTTCCGCCGTTGGGGACCTTTAATATTATGGGCCGGCGCGATGCGTCCGGACCGGAAGGAGCATAAGCGAAAAATGAAACGTTATCTGTCTGTTTGTTCCGTTCTTGCGGCAATCGTATTGTTTGTTTATGGCGCTTCGGCCACCGTCAGCGCGCCCAGCATCTTTGGCGATCACATGGTGCTGCAACAGGGAAAGTCTCTGCCGGTGTGGGGCAATGCCGATCCGCAGGAAAAAGTAACGGTTACCCTCGGCAAAAAGACAAAGTCTGCTACCGCCAACGCGGAAGGGAAATGGAAGGTGGAAATGCCCAGGATGAAAGCGGGCGGCCCCTATGAACTCACGGTTCGGGGGACGGACAACACCCTGCTGTTCACCGACGTGCTGGTGGGCGAAGTTTGGCTTGGTTCAGGCCAGTCGAATATGCAGTGGAACGTGGCGAAC
>OMKS01002366.1_pt1 | contig 15800 bp, 12 predicted proteins | sample 1674721 | NCBI WGS metagenome assembly OMKS01 (sample SAMN06264996, study PRJEB25208) | sediment metagenome | isolation source: hot spring sediment | place: USA: California | collected 2014-09-02
ACGGCATACGAGATCTAGTACGGTCTCGTGGGCTCGGAGATGTGTATAAGAGACAGCTACTTGTTTGGCGATGACAAGTTACCATACATTTTATGGGCTTATCGAAAAATAATTATCAGCGTGATGACCTGTATCATGGTCATTTTTATTCCGACAAGTTATATTTTTTACAATGCAAAAAGTAGCTATCGGTATCTAATTTCATTCGTGATTGTTCTGCCTATTTCAGCGCTTTATTTTAAGGGCTTTTTGCTGGATTGGAAATTAATCTTTCACGAGCAAGCTCAGTATGAGCTGCTATCCGGTGTAGTCGGTATGAACTTTTTGGCAATATTTCTAATTGGAATTTATGGATTAGCATATTTTATACAGCTTCGTCCTGTTTCCAACTACATCAATCTAATTTTATTTAGTACGCTGATATTTTTAGTAATTGATATTAATGATAATTATTTTATCATTGAAAACAAGGCATTACCGATTGTCAGCCAGGTTTTTCTTTTAGTCAATCTGTTAGCATTTATTTTGATATTATTGCATAAGCTGATGTTAATGGATAATGATTTCACAATATTTTATGAAAATTTACTTGAACGCAAAATTCAATTAAACATAAAAGTTGTCCCCAAAAAGGTTATCAGCGAGCGGGTCGTTAATTATTTAAAATTTAAATTTAGACCACTTGCCAATAAAATATGTTCAATAGTTTTGATGGTCGTTGCGCTGTTCTTTTTTCTTTATTTTTATCCGTTTGGCTATGAAAAGATGAATTTGCTGATATTATTTATCATTTTTTTTATTTTACTTATGTACCTGGTCGTATTGGTCAGGCGACGTTCTAAAAGGATACAATATTTAACTCAAAATAAGGCTGAGGTTTAAAAGGAAATTTAAAATAGTTACAAATTTAGATATAATAACAACTAAACAGAAGGTGCAAAAAATGGAAAACAAACTCGTTACAAACGGTGAGGCTCAAGTTCAGGAAGAGCCGATTATCGGAAGCAGCCCTGAAACGAAAAGATTACGTCGGGCAGTAAAAAGACTGGCAAAATCTAACAACAATGTACTGATTGTTGGTGAGACTGGCGTCGGAAAAGAATTCGCCGCCCGCCACATCTTTCAATTAATAAGCCACCGTTACAATAAGACATTTGTGAAGATCAATTGTGCGGCGCTTGGTAAAACCATCGATCAGAAAGACCTGTTTGGAGAAAACAGTGAAGGCGACCAGGCAGTAATGAGGTCTGTTGGTTTACTCGAAAAAGCGCATGGCGGCGTATTATTTCTCGACAACGTGAATGAGATGCCGCTTGAATTTCAGCAAGATTTTTTGCGAATAATCGATGACGGCATGATACGGCGCATCGGCAGCGACGAAAGCATTAGCATCGATATGCGCGTTATTTCGACATCGGCAATAGATTTGCTGCCGGATATTGAAACCGGGCGGTTTAACAAAGAATTGTACTATTTATTAAACACATTGACATTGGTGATCCCACCGCTGCGTGATCGCAAGCAGGATATCCCGGAATTGTTCGCCTACTATCTGAAAAAGTATTGTCAGCAGGAAGGCAAAGAAGAACCCGCGGTTCAATCTGAAATTTTCGAGTCGATCATGGGGTATAATTGGAAAGGCAATATTCGCGAGCTCGATAATACAGTTCAAAATCTGGTAATGATGTCGCCGGAAGGAGAGCTATCAGTTGAGTTTCTGCCATTCAGAATTAAAAAACATCCTTACGAATTTCTCGAGCCGCGTAATTTAAAACGTGTGATTTCTGAGATTGAAGTTTTTTTGATTAAAAAAGCGCTGGTGAAATATGGTGGCAACCAGGTAAAAGCAGCCAAGCTTTTGGGGGTTCCGGAAGCAACGTTGCGGTTTAAGATGAAGAAATATTCAATTCCGAAAGAATAAATTGAACTAAATTAATGATTGGTAAAATTAAAGCAGGCGCTGATGATCGACTAAAAATCAGCGCCTGTTTTGTTTTTAGAAGAGGTCTGCTATTCTTTTTCCCAGAAACGTATTTTATTTTTTAATGAAAGCTTCTCTTTGGGCAGTTCCAAAATCAATCCGCTTTCACTGAAAAAGAACAGGTCACCGATCATCAATCCGATCGATTTGCGCAGTGGTTTCCAATTTTGACGGTAAGCTTCGCTGTCCACCCGAGTACCTTCTCTGAATTTTTGAACCAGCCGCACTCGTTGCGGAAAGTTTCGATTTATCATAAACGGCGAGTGGGTGGTATAAATTAATTGGTTTTTTAGTGCAAAATTTTCTAACACTTTAACCAAATCTTTCTGGCCGGCAGGATGTAAATGGATTCCCGGTTCGTCAATCAAGAATACGAATTCATTGGCTCTGGCTTCATAGGTCTGCGCCAGGAAATTTATGTAAAACGATAGATACCATCGAAAACCAAGACTTCTGGACTCCGGAGTGTCGAAAACAGTGGTGCTATCCGAAACATCGATGTAGAGCAGCTTGCCATTGACGTTAAGTTTAATTTCGATGGTCGGCTCTTGTGACCACACACGCCTGATTTGGTCGGTAATAACCCGGCTTGCCTCTTCAGAGGCGCGGCGGCCTCGCGTCGAATCTTCAAAAATGACTTCCAGATTTTGCAAGCCCCCCACCCGCAGCAGGTTACGTTCAGTGGTATAACCCGGGCGCCCGTCAACCAGACTGTAATAATCCACCCGGTTCTTAAGCAGCGGGATGGAATCGAAATAGACAATTTTCGGTAAAATACGCAGGAACTTTTTCATATCAGCGATGGGAATTTCATCCTCATCAATGAAAACCCGATAGTCGGTAATTTCAGGACCATCTTTTTTCACGAAAAAACTTTCAGCGGTTTTAAAGGCTTCGGATGTTTGTAGCAATTTGATTCGGTTTTCTTTGGTAATGTTAAAGAATTCAACGATTATTTCGGGACATTTTTTTTGATAATAATAATCTGAATATTGGCAGGTCAGCGAATTGTCAAAAGCAGCGTCGTAATTAAAGGCAGTCAGGGCTTTGAGGATGTTGGTTTTTCCACTTTCATTTGGTCCGATCAGTACTGTGATTTTCGGATCAAAGGGAATGGTCAGCTCAAAGATAGATTTAAATGCCCGGATAAATACATTAGAAATGGTCATAGTCGGTTTGTCCCTGTCTTTAAATAAACTGTCGTAGGTTTTATTACGTTAATATAACAAGTCATCAAAAACAAGTCAAGGAAAAACTTTGATTCGAAGAAAATTTTTCTTTTTTGAAAATGGAAATGAATTGTTCCAAAGTCAATAATGGTCTGATTTGGGTTGGTTATTTACCCTTGACTCTTATCAAAAATTATTGTATATTAGTCGATTAATAAATGCTTGATTCAGCAGAATATGACACCCATCCGAAACAAAATTTTGCTGACCAGGAGGTTTCAATAATGGTTGAACGATTTAACGTCGAGAGACAATTTCGACGTGGCCGGGCAAATTCTGCTTCAGTGGAAGTTCCAAAGTTGCGAATTGGGTTCATTGAAAAGCGTGATTATTTTGATTTTAAAATTGATGGCACATTTTCGGTGTATAATGATCTTGGATACGTAATATTAAGCGGTGTGTCTTCACCAATCCAGTGGCGTATCCGAGCAGAAGATCGTCAACAGGCAAAGTACAACTACAATATCCTTGTCGGTGTATTTACAAAACGAGAAAAAGCAGCGGAACAGGAATATCAACTGCTTGAAAAGGGAATTGGCGCTCGAATTCAAAAAATCGGTGGCAAAGTATTTATCAAAAACAAACTCATCAATGACAATAGTGAATACTGGGTATTGATAGACCAGTTGGCTTCAGAAGATGAAGCGTTTGAATTTGCCGCTGTGAATTTAAAAAATTGTTCTTACAAGATAATCAAAGAAAAAATCAATGAACCGCATGCGACTCTGAAATTGCTGGACAATGAGCTTGCAAAAATAGGAGCGTCGGAAAATCTGATCAGAATCGTACCCGAATCGCCGGATATTGTAACCTATATTTATGATCTATCCTCTCAGCGTGCGTTATTGAGCGATAAAACCAGTTTAGCCATGGTCAAGGGACCGCTGGAATTTCGTTGCCTTGATGACGGAAAAATTGTTGCTATTTGTGAGATCGCGCCAGAGGATTATGTGGCAAATGTTCTGGCGCAACATGCCGCTGCTCAATTTCCAGACGAATATTTGAAAGCCCTGGCAGTGTGTGTTCGTAGTCGCATGCTTGCTGGTTTGCGTATCAAACATTTTGATGAGCCGTTTGATCTGTGCACCAGCGATCATTGTCAATTTTTTTCCGGTCAGTGGGCAATATCAAAAGCTGTTGCCAGGGCTGTAAAAGAAACTGCATGGCGGACGCTGCATAAAAAGAATCGAATTTTGGATGCAGAATATCTGCCAATTTGCGGAGGATTTGCAGAGAGCTGCTCTGCTTTTAGGGAATTGCAAGAAGATAGTTGCCCTGTAGTGTTTGATGGCGAAGATAAAGATGTTATGAAAATCTACGGCGATCTCAGTCAGACCGCTAATTTAAAAAAATGGTTAATCGAATCGCCCCAGGTTTACTGTAATATTGATGCGCTGCCAAAAATTCAACTGCCTCATTATTTTAGCAATTATTTTCGCTGGAGCATTGTTTATGATCGGCGTGAATTAGAGGAATTGATTTCCCTAAATATGGGAAAAGAAATCGGCGTACTTTACGATATTATTCCGGTGCGGCGAAGTGCTTCCGGAAGGATCCAGGAGATTGAAATATTAGCCAGCGATACCAATTTAATAGTTCGTGGGGAGAAGCGAATTTGTGAAACTCTGGGGGCGGAGCGTGAGCTTCCCAGCTCATGTTTTATCGTTGAACAGAATTTGGATTATGAGGGATTTCCGTTGACTTTTAGTTTTGTTGGGGCTGGTTTTGGACAGGGAGGCGGAATGTGTCAGGCTGGTGCATTATCGCAGGCATTTAGCGGCGCTTCATTCGATAAAATATTAGACCATTACTTTAAAGGAACGAAATTAAAAAAAGTTTATGAGGTATGAAAAATGATTGAAGATTTGAAAGAAGAGCTTCAAGATATCCGCGCGCGAATTGAAAAGTTACGAGGGTATCTTTGAAATTGAAGAAAAAATGAACCAGATAAAAGAGCTTGAGCAATTAACCTTGAAACCCAATTTCTGGGATAATCGGGAAAAAGCCCAGGACATAATGCAGGAAATCGATAGCCGGAAAGCTGTGGTTGAAGGATGGCAAAAGCTGGATAAAAAGCTGGCTTATCTCGAAGATATGCGCGAATTGACTGAGCAAGAAGAGGACAATCAATTTTTAGAAGAGCTGCATGCTGAAACGGAAAAACTGAAATCTTGTTTGGATTCAGTAGAGTTCGAGAGCATGCTCAGTGATCCCGATGATCGTTTGAATGCAATTTTAACCATCCACCCCGGCGCTGGCGGGACCGAGAGTCAGGATTGGGCGCTCATGTTGATGCGGATGTATATGCGATGGATTGAACGAAAAGGATTCCAGGCGGAAATATTGGACCTGCAGTCCGGTGAAGAAGCCGGAATAAAAAGTGTGACTCTGGATGTTAACGGAAAATATGCTTTTGGCTATCTTAAAGCTGAAACCGGAGTACATCGACTGGTGCGTATTTCTCCGTTTGACGCCAACAGCCGTCGTCATACTTCGTTTGCCTCAATATTTGTCTATCCTGAAGTAGATAAACAAATTGAGATCGATGTAAATCCAAATGATCTAAGAGTCGATACCTATCGCGCCAGCGGCGCCGGCGGACAACACGTCAATAAAACCAGTTCCGCAGTGCGAATCACTCATTTGCCGACCGGTATTGTGGTGCAGTGTCAGAGCGAAAGATCACAACACATGAACCGGGAGAACGCAATGAAAATTCTTTTATCCCGGCTTTATCAGAAAAAGAAAGAAGAAGAACAACAAAAGCTACAAGAATTGGAAAATAGTAAGAAAGAAATTGCCTGGGGCAGTCAGATCCGCTCTTATGTTTTTCATCCCTATAACCTGGTCAAAGATCATCGCACCCGCGTCGAAACCAGCAACATCAATGATGTTATGGATGGTAATCTTGATCAATTTATTCATTCTTATCTGATGTCGAATATTAGTCATTAACGCTGGATGGCATCACATGATGGATTATATTGGCAGGGAATTTGCAGGGAGACAGGATCTGAGATGAGACCGACATGCGCTGAGATCGATATATCGGCAATCGTTTACAATTTGAAACAAATTAAAAAACGCGTGAGCCCGGCAAGAGTGATGGCAGTTGTCAAAGCAGATGGCTATGGTCACGGGGTAATACCTGTTGCCAGAGCTGCGATTTCTGCCGGAGTGGATTGTTTAGGGGTGGCGCTTGTGGAGGAGGCAATTGAGTTGCGGGCAGCGGGAATTGACCATCCGGTGCTGGTGTTTGGCGGGGCGTTTGAAAATCAACTCGAGTTGTTTGTTGATTATGACCTGGAATTGACGGTTTATACCGAATCGATTGCTCAAACCAGTTCGCGCATTGCCCAAAACCGAAACAAAGTTTTGGATGTGCATGTTAAAGTTGATACCGGAATGGGGCGAGTTGGGGTTCCGTTTGAGGCGGCGCCCGGGTTTGTTGAATGGCTGTCGCAACTGAAAAATATTCACATCAAGGGCATTTATACCCATTTTGCCAGCTCCGATGAAAAAGATAAACAATACGCCAGCTTACAGTTGAACAGATTCAATAAAGTGGTGGAGTCGGTTCGGCTCAAAGGGATTGAAATTCCGGTCAGGCATGCTGCCAACAGCGGCGCTATTTTAGATTTGCCGCAAGCTTATCTGGATATGGTTAGACCGGGGGTGATGATGTACGGTTATTATCCCTCATCGGAAACCAGCCAAAGCATTGCGCTCAAGCCGGCAATGACATTCAAATCAAAAGTTTGTTTTATTAAAAATGTAGCGCAAAATACCAGCATCAGCTATGGCAGAAAGTACATCACTCCAGCGTCGACCCGCATCGCGACCATTCCGGTTGGTTATGCCGATGGTTATAATCGATTACTGAGCAATCAGGGGATCGTGACCATTCGGGGAAAGAAATTTCCGGTAGTGGGTAGAGTGTGTATGGATTTGATTATGGCAGATTTGGGAGATGATCAAACTATTAAAATCAATGACGAGGTGATCCTTTTCGGCCCACAGTCTCGGAACGCATTCACGGTAGAAGAGATTTGTCAAAAAATTGGCACGATTCCGTATGAAGTCACCTGTTGGATATCGAAACGAGTTCCCAGAGTTTACAAATATTAGCAATGGAGAGTTGGAGTGGAGCAGTTAACAGACCTCAGAAAGGTCAGGCTGGATAAATTAAATCAGATCAAGCAGATGGGAGTAAATCCCTATGCGTTTTCATTTGAACGAAACGCGTTCGCAGCCGAAATCGTGGAAAATTTTGATCAGGAAGCTGCCCGAAAAGTGGCTGTTGCCGGTCGAATCATGTCGCTTCGCAAACATGGCAAAGCTGCATTTTGCCACTTGATGGACAATAGTGGGCGTATTCAGATTTATCTGAGAAAAGATAAGATCGGAGATGAATCGTTCGCGCTGTTCAAGCTATTGGATATTGGTGATATCATTGGTGTAGATGGTGAAGTATTTAAAACGCGCACCGAAGAGATTACAATCTTGGTAGAGAAGCTGCAACTGCTATCGAAAAATTTGAAACCATTGCCCATCGTGAAAGAGAAAATCGAAGAAGGAGAGCGCACGGTTTATGATGAATTTGCTGATAAAGAGCTGCGCTACCGCCGGCGTTATGTTGATTTGATTGTCAATCCTGAAGTGAAAGCTATCTTTATCAAACGCACAAAAATTGTGAACGCCTTGCGCAATTTTCTTGAAGAACGTGGCTATTTAGAAGTGGAAACTCCCATTTTGCAGCCGCTCTATGGCGGCGCCAATGCGCGCCCTTTTAAAACCCATCACAATGCGTTGGACATTGATCTTTACTTGCGCATTGCAGATGAGCTTTACTTGAAAAGACTCATCGTCGGCGGATTCGAAGCTGTGTTTGAGTTCGGCAAAGATTTTCGCAATGAGGGCATCGATCGGTTTCACAATCCGGAATTTACCATGCTGGAACTGTACGTGGCTTTTAAAGATTATAATTTCATGATGGATCTGGTGGAAAAAATGATCTGCACTGTCGTTAAAAAAGTCCATGGCAGTATGAAATTAACTTATCAGGGAAAAGAGATCGATTTTACTCCACCCTGGAAACGTCGAAAAATGAGCGAAATTTTGAAGGAATACACCGGACAAGAAATCATCGGGCGAAACAAGCATGATTTGCAGGCGATTGCTAAAAAGTTAAATGTGGCAATCGAACCGGGAGCGAGTGAGGGAAAAATAATTGACGAAATTTTTAGCGAGAAGGTGGAGCCCAATTTAATCCAGCCGACATTTATCTTTGATTATCCGATAGAACTGTCTCCGTTAGCAAAGAAGCATCGCTCGGATCAGGGTTTTGTGGAGCGGTTTGAGGGCTTCATCGTGGGGAGAGAAATTTGCAACGCTTTTTCAGAATTGAACGATCCGCTGGATCAACGCCGCCGATTTGAGCAACAAGTTGGTTATGGCAGAGGCGGCGATGAAGAAGCGCATGTGATGGATGAAGATTACCTGCTGGCGCTGGAATACGGTCTGCCGCCGACTGCCGGGCTGGGCGTCGGAATTGATCGGTTGGTGATGATTTTGACTGATGCGCCGTCGATTCGTGATGTGATCTTTTTTCCGCACATGCGACCGACACAATAGAAATAATTCCCAACTTTTCAATAACATTGGATCCGGTAAACGATTATTTGCGTTGTGGTGAGGGTTTGATTTTTTTTTTAACATTAAAAATAAATGATCGCATAAAGTTTGGTTTAACAAATGTCTTATGAATTTTTTATCGCAAAGCGTTACTTTCAATCCAAGCGACGCACCGGTTTTATCTCGCTGATCAATTATTTTTCCATTGCTGGCGTCATGATCGGTGTTGCCGCGCTTATCATTGTGCTTTCGGTGATGAATGGTTTTGAGACCGAAGTGCGCTCAAGGATCATTGGCTTTGATTCGCATATCCGTTTCAGGAGCTTTCATGACCGGGGATTCGACAATTATCAGCAGGTCATGGAAGAGTTGAAACAAATCCACCGTGTCAAAGCCGTATCGCCCTATATTTATAATAAAGGTTTAATTATCAATGGTCCCAATCGCGATGCCATCATCATCAAAGGCGTTGATCCTGTTACTGTCGGCGATGTCTCAGATATCAAAAATAATATTGTCTGGGGAGAATTCGACTTGGACACGGTTGTGGTTGGTGGAGAGCAACCGTTGCCGGGAATCGTGTTGGGTAAAAGCCTTGCCTTGAGACTGGATGTCCAACTTGGCGATAAAATTTTTCTGGGTAGCTTTTCCAGCAGCAGCAATTTTTTTATGCCGCAACAGCCGTTAATGAAAGCGTTTATTGTCAACGGGCTTTTTGAAACCGGATTGTTTGAGTTTGACAGCAATTTTGGCTATGTTTCCATCGAATGTGCTCAAGATCTGCTGCGGATGGGAAGAGATCGTGTTTCAGGGGTAGAGGTTATGCTCGATCAAATGCAGTTAAATCTGGTAACCAATAAAGCGCAAGAGATGAGCGATAAATTTGGCTACCCCTACTTGGCGGAAACCTGGTATGAGCGCAACCGTAATTTATTTTCCTGGATGCAGATCGAAAAGTGGGCTGCGTTTATCATTTTAAGTTTAATCATCATGGTTGCCGCATTCAATATAATTAGCACCATGATAATGGTGGTTATGGAAAAGAAAAAGGAGATCGGCATTTTGAAATCGATCGGCGCTGAAAACAAAGCGGTTATGAAAATTTTTGTGATGCAGGGGTTGATTTCGGGCTTAATCGGAACCCTTATGGGAAGTTTGATCGGATACCTGCTGTGCTGGTCGCAACTTAAATATCACTGGTTTTCACTTCCGGCAGACATTTACTTCATCAGTTCGTTGCCGGTGGAAATGAAGGTGTTGGATTTTGTTTCAATCTCTTTAGCGGCGCTTTTACTGTCATTTCTGGCAACGCTTTATCCATCGAGGAAAGCGTCAAAATTGGACCCGGTGCAAGCAATCAGATATGAATAGGAAATACATGGCTAAGAAAAATCCCTTATTATTAACCGATAATATTTACAAAAACTATCAGCTCGGCAGAAGCTCAGTCGAGGTTTTAAAAGGCATTGATCTTGAAATCTATGAAGGTGAAATAGTGGCGGTGATCGGACCATCAGGGGTCGGCAAAAGTACTTTATTGCACATCCTTGGCGTTCTGGATCGCCCCAGCAGTGGTAAGCTCTACATCAACGGCGATGATATTTTTTTGTATGATGATAAAAAACTGGCAAACTACCGCAATAAAACGATTGGGTTTGTTTTTCAATTTCACCATCTGCTGCCGGAATTTGATGCGCTTGAGAATATCATGCTGCCGGGAATGATTGCTGGTCTGCCCAAATCAATGCTGCGCGAACGCGCCGAATCTCTGCTGAATGATGTGGGGCTTAGTGAGAGAATGCATCACCGGCCCAACGAGCTCTCCGGCGGAGAACAACAGCGGGTTGCCGTGGCGCGCGCCATCATTAATTCTCCCAAACTGCTGCTTGCTGATGAACCATCAGGCAATTTAGATCGTCAGTCAGCGAAAGCGCTGCACGAGTTGTTTTGGGATTTAAATGGAAACCTGAATCAGACCATGGTCCTGGTTACCCACAACCTTGAGCTTGCTAAAAAGGCAGATCGGGTGATCGAGTTGTTTGACGGCCGAGTGGCAAAAAATAAATTGAACCATATTCAATGTTAGATAGTCTAAATGAGAAAATAGAAAAAATGAGATCCCGTCAGCTCTGTTGGTACGACAGCGGCTAATTTTTTTTAAAACAGTGAAAAAAGAGGTTGAAACTGTGATATTTTTTTTGTATGTTATTAATGAGAAAGGCACTAAAAAAAAATTGATGGCAGATTCATCAAAACATCGATCATAGGGAGATTAGATTAATGAGAAATAAATTTTCAAATCGTGTTCAGATCGTCCTGCAGTACTCACGCGAAGAAGCGTTGCGTCTGGGACATGATTATATAGGGACCGAACATTTGTTGTTGGGTTTGCTCCAAGAGGGCTCAGGACTTGCGATTGATATTTTAGCCAATTTGAATTGCGACCTTGACGAGTTGAGAAGAGCAGTAGAGGATGCGGTAAGAAATACTGGAGACACTCTGACCGTTGGTGATATTCCGCTTACGAAACGGGCGGAAAAAATATTGAAGATGGCGTACGTGGAAGCCGAGAAATTCAAGTCTGAGGTGACCGGAACCGAGCATCTGTTGTTGGCGCTGGTTCGTGAGCAAGAGGGTGTGGCAGCTCAGGTGTTGCTTTCCTTTGACGTTAATTACGATTTGGTCAGAGAAGAATTGGAAAATATCCTTCACGGTACGCCGAGTGAAAAGGAGAGTGTTGCTAAACGCACCAAGACACCGGCGTTGGATCATTTTGGCAGAGATTTAACCGAGCTGGCGCGAAAAAACGAGTTGGACCCGATCATTGGTCGGGAGGATGAAATCCGGCGTGTCGCACAGATATTGAGCCGTCGCAAGAAAAACAATCCGGTGCTCATCGGCGAGCCGGGTGTTGGCAAAACTGCAATCGCCGAAGGTCTTGCGCTGAGAATCATTTCCCGGCAGGTTCCCCGGGTTTTGTTCAACAAGCGAGTAATCACTTTAGATTTGGGCGCCATCGTTGCCGGCACCAAATATCGGGGCCAATTTGAGGAACGAATGAAGGCGATTATGAATGAGCTTATCCGGGTTAAAGATGTTATTTTATTTATCGATGAGCTACACACGATTGTGGGAGCTGGCGGAGCTTCCGGGTCATTGGATGCATCCAATATGTTTAAACCATCGCTGTCACGCGGCGAAATTCAGTGCATCGGCGCGACTACATTGGATGAATACCGACGTTATATTGAAAAGGACGGAGCACTGGAGAGGCGCTTTCAGAAGATTATGGTTGACCCTCCCAGCGCTGGGCAGACTATTCAAATTTTATACGGCTTAAAAGATCGCTACGAAAACCATCATCGCGTTAAATATGAGGACGCTGCAATTCGGGGAGCAGTGAAATTATCCGAACGATACATTACCGACAAATTTATGCCGGATAAGGCGATCGATGTTCTCGATGAAACCGGCGCTATGGTCCATTTAGCAAACATCGTGGTACCCGACGAAGTGGTGAAGCTGGAGGAGAAGATTAAAAAAATTCGTGATCAAAAAGATGCTGTGATCAAGGCTCAGGAGTTTGAAAAGGCTGCCATCTTTCGGGATCAAGAAAGAAAATTGCATCGGGAGTTGGAGCTGGCAAAAAAGCGGTGGCAGGAAACAGAAGTTGATAATATTGCCGTTGTCAGCGAGTCGGATATTGCTGAAGTCGTGTCGATGATGACCAGTATCCCGGTAAACAAGGTGGCGCGATCAGAATCTGATCGATTGTTGCACATGGAAAATGAGTTGAAAAAGCGAATCGTGGGCCAGGATATGGTGATATCAATTCTGACCAAAGCCATCCAACGAACCCGCGCCGGTCTCAAAGATCCCAATCGACCCATTGGTTCATTTATTTTTTTGGGACCATCCGGAGTTGGAAAGACCCAACTGGCAAAGGAATTGGCAGCCTATCTATTTGAAGATGAAAACGCACTGGTTCGAATCGATATGTCCGAATATATGGAAAAATTTGCCGTATCCCGACTGATCGGCGCGCCTCCGGGCTACATCGGTTATGAAGAGGGTGGACAATTGACCGAGAAAGTTAGGCGTCATCCGTACTCGGTGGTTTTGTTCGATGAGATCGAAAAAGCTCACCCCGATGTATTTAATATTTTGTTACAAATTCTGGATGAAGGAAGGATTACTGACGGACTGGGAAGAAAGGTTGATTTTAAAAATTGTATTTTGATAATTACTTCTAATCTTGGAGCGCGGCAAATCATCCAGGGCGGTAATATTGGTTTTTCCAAAAACGATGAAATTAGCAATTACGATTCAATGAAGCAGCGTATCATGGATGAGGTGAAAAAATTATTTAACCCGGAATTCATCAACCGCGTGGATGAAATCATTGTTTTTCGCCAATTGGCAAAACCGGATGTGGTCAAAATAGTCGATCTGGTTATCGAGGAAATGCTGGAAAAAGTATCGGACCGGGACATTAGAATCCAATTGTCCAAGTCAGCGAAGCAATATATCGCCGAAAAGGGATTTGATCCTCAATTCGGCGCGCGGCCGCTCAAGAGAACGATTCAACGATTTATTGAAAACCCCATTGCCGAGGAGATTTTACGCGGTAATTTTATTGATGGCAGTTTGATTCGAGTTGGCAAGCATGGCGATCGTCTCACTTTTTCTGAAGCTCATGACAAGGCGATCAAGCATATCGATTCCAAAGACGACAACAAGAATTAGTTTAACTTTACTATTGATAAATATTAAACCCGGCAACCCAAAACTCCGGGTTTTTTATTATCAAACACTACTGGGAGCAACTGATGCTAAACAGTGATCCGGTTTTACGCGTCATGCCCATGCCCAAAGATACCAATCGTTATGGTACTGTTTTTGGCGGTGTGATTCTTTCTTATCTTGATATCGCCGGGGCGCTTGAGGCGCGAAAAACCGCTGTAATGAACTTTGTGACCGTTGCCATGAACAAGGTAGTCTTTCAACAGCCGGTATTCGTCGGTGATCAGGTATCTTTTTATAGTCGTACTTTGCGCAAGGGAAAAACTTCCATCACAGTAGAGGTAATCGTCAAAGCCGCCCGTTATGATAATCCCAAAAACATCGTTCAGGTGACGTCCGCGGAAATCACTTATGTGGCAATTGATGAAAACCGCCAACCAGCAATCATTCCCTGAAATAATCCGTAATATTTTTTAGTTAGACAGGCATGTTTTAATTACTTGCAAACAGACATTTCTAAAAAACAGAACACAATTTGGCACAAACAAAATGCCTATGGGAAAAACAAAAAAATCAAAAACGAGCTTTATCAACAAATTTTTGAACATTGTGGAGCGGGTGGGAAATGCGCTGCCCCATCCGGCTTCTCTATTTGGTATTTTTGCATTGATGGCGTTAGCGGCTTCAACGCTGGGACAATGGCTTGGATGGGAAGTAATTCATCCGGCGACCGGTGAGGTAATTAAAACCGTTAATCTGTTATCAAAACAGGGCTTGGAGCGGATAATTGATGACATGGTTTACAACTATACCAGTTTTGCGCCGCTGGGCATTGTTTTGGTTGCCATGCTGGGAATTGGCATTGCCGAAGGCAGTGGTCTCATCGGCGCGCTTATCAGAAAGCTGGTGCTCTCGTCTCCCCGAAAGATCCTTACCTTTGTGATTGTGTTGGCAGGTATCCTTTCCAACACCGCAAGCGACATTGGCTATGTTCTGTTGATACCGCTTGCCGGAGTTATTTTTATGGCAGTGGGACGGCACCCCATAGTTGGCATGGCAGCGGCGTTTGCCGGTGTCTCTGGTGGGTTTAGCGCCAATCTTATACTGGGAACCATCGATCCTTTGGTGGCGGGCTTGTCCGAAGAAGCTGCCCATATTCTTGACCCTGCCTATCATGTGAACCCCACGGCAAATTATTATTTCATGGTGGTTTCAACCTTTATCATCGCGATTTCCGGAACCCTGGTCACTGAAAAGCTGGTTGCCCCGCGGTTAGGCGAATACGATGGCGAACAAAGTGCAGAAACGATCGATCCTCTGTCCGAACAGGAAAAAAAGGGGATTCGCTGGAGCGGCGTTGCTTTGTTAATTTGGATCGCTATCATTTTGGTCGGCGTTGTTCCGGAAAACGGATTGCTTCGCGGCTCTGACGGAAACCTGTTGTCTTCACCGCTGATAAAGGGAGTGATCGCAGTGTTGTTTCTGGTCGCCGGCAGTTTGGGGATTGTTTACGGCGCAGTAACCGGTAAGTACAAAAATGACGCAGATGTGGTAAAGGGAATGACAGCCAGTCTGAAATCACTGGCGAATTATATGGTATTGGTTTTCTTTGCAGCGCAATTTGTCGCCTATTTCAAATGGAGTAATTTAGGCGTAATTTTTGCCATCAGCGGAGCCGAACTGCTGATGAAAGCAAATCTGGGAGTAATCCCGCTGATGCTGCTTTTTATTTTATTGGCCGGGACCATCAATATGTTTCTCGGTAGCGCCTCGGCTAAATGGGCATTGCTGGCGCCCATTTTCGTTCCCATGTTCATGCTGCTTGGCTACTCACCGGAACTGTCACAGGCAGTCTACCGGATCGGTGATTCAATTACCAATATCATTTCTCCAATGATGAGCTTCTTTGCGCTGGTCATTGCCTTTTTTCAAAAGTATGATGAAAAGGCAGGTATCGGAACCATTATTTCGACCATGCTTCCTTATTCGATTGTGTTTTTTATCAGTTGGTCGCTGCTGCTTATCGTCTGGATTCTGCTCGGACTGCCGTTGGGACCGGGCGCTGGTTTGTATTATGAAGGAATGCAAGGTTTTTAATCACTGGTCAGATATTAACTCAGAAAAGTGTTGAATTTATCAAAAAAAATATTTAATTATAAGGTATCAAATAATAACAATCCTATTTTTTTCACCAAATATCGGAGGTTATAAAA
>OMKS01002367.1_pt1 | contig 15794 bp, 20 predicted proteins | sample 1674721 | NCBI WGS metagenome assembly OMKS01 (sample SAMN06264996, study PRJEB25208) | sediment metagenome | isolation source: hot spring sediment | place: USA: California | collected 2014-09-02
GCATCAGTGTCCATGAATTTCATTCATGGCTATTCATATTGAATCCCTGCGGGCTTCCATTCAGAGAACAGGAATTGTTTTTTTATTCTTATTCAGTAACTCCTGAAAGAGGAACGCCTTTTATATGCTTTCAATTCTCGATATTGTGCAATAAGAGGAGTCTCAAATCATGCAGACCCGAATCGGCTAAAAACCTGACTGCCAAAAAAATTATCTCTGGATAACCATTTTCGGTGCTTCAGCCGGATTTTTTATGCGCCACTGATACAGACCGGCTGAGACTTTATCGGCATTGTGCGCCAGAACTTGCAGTCCTTTGTCCACCGTAATACTCAATGTACCGCCGACATTGACATCCAGCGCCTGAATCTGACTGGCATCCTTATCCGCCAATTTAAAAGATTCAATCTGCAGCACGCCATCATCCCGATTTTTAAATGAGAAGATTGCCACTTCCTTTGACAGAAAATAGTAGTCCACTCCCGCACCGCCTGCCTTTGCGGCTACGACGTCAAACCGTGCATTGCCGATATATTTGGCTTTCTTAATCTCCGGCAACTGACGAAGTTCCTTTTCCTGCTCTTTTAATTGCTTTTCATCGGCTTTCGTAAATTTACCCTCCTGAATCGAAGCCAGCGCCAAAGCAAATACCAGTTTACCATCGTAATCAAAGGTGTAGCTGCCATCTTTTTTGACATTAATACTGACATCGAAATCTTCCGGCAAATAACAGGCTGTTTGGAAGCAGAGCATTGCAATGAACAACCCAAACATGAAAATGTGGTTTCGTTTCATTTTGGACTCCATTAATAAGTAGACACAATATAAGACAATCGCCGAATAAAAGAAATTGAAAATCAGCGCTTTCGAGCCGTCAGAGCGTCAGGGCGATCAAATAGCTCATATAACCGCCAAAGGCAGCCAATAAAAACTCGTCTCCAAGCGGTACAGTTTCTTTTTTTTTGTCCGGTGAATATGGCGATGAAGTGAAACAGCGTTCCACCTCACCAGCCAGCCGGCACCTTTGATGAGCAGGATAAATCCGCCAATTAATATCAATAAAATGACCGTCATATTTAAATCCCTTCTTCGATAACAACCGGTGTAAAGTTTATTATTTATTTTCTTGAAAAAAAAAATACTATGTTTAAACGGAGATATTTTATGCGGCTCAACTGGTCACTTCAGAAAAAAATCTTAGGCGGATACAGCCTCGTGCTGGTTCTTCTGGTTGCTGTCCTGACATGGGCTTTTATAAACCTGGATGAATTGGGTCGCGCAAGTGATTCTATTCTCAGTGAAAACTATAAAAGTATTATTGCCGCTGAAAATATGATTGATGCCATAGAACGTCAGGACAGTGCCATTCTGCTAATAATGACCGGATACCATAATGAGGGAAATTCTCAGTTTCAAAAGAATATCAGTCATTTTCTGCAGTGGTTTGCCCGGGCGAAAGATAACATTACAATCGTCGGAGAATCCGATATTATTGCTAACCTGGACAGCAGTTATGATCAGTATTTGAACTGTTTTTCGCACTTAAGACTGCTTTTCAATTCGCATAGCACGGATGTTGCAGAATATTATCACGAAACTGTTCTGCCGCTATTTAATAAGGTCCGCGAGAGTTGTATCAGCTTACGCGAAATAAACCAAATGACCATGTTTACAGCCAGTGAAAAAGCCCAATCAATCGCCCGCCGGGCTCTCTTTTCGATGTCGGTTATCGGTCTGTCTGCCTTGATTGTCGGCATGATCTTTAGTCTGATCCTCTCCCGCTTGATTGTACGACCACTACGCCAGATGATCGAAGCCACCGAACAGGTAGCTGGCGGCAATTATGACGTCACGGTTCCGGCTGGCTCCAGTGACGAACTCGGTCAGCTCGGGCAGAGTTTTAATACTATGGTCCGGCAGGTAAAATCGTTCCATGACCTTAACATCCGTCAAATTTTCAGTAAAAAAAGAAAAGTGACGCAATCCTGCGAAGCATTGATGATGGATTATTTGTCGTTGACAGTGATTATAAAATTGTAAACATGAATCCGGCTGCTCAGCAAATAATTGGGAAAAATACCGAAAATGTGATTGGTTTACATTTTTTAGAGATTCTGAAACGGGATGAGATATTTGCATCCATCAAAAAAACCATGGAATCCGGCAAGACCCATAATATTGATGAATTGCAAAATGTCATTTCAATTGATAAGGACGGTCAAACATCATATTACCAGTTTTCGATTCTCCCGGTTTTGGAGAAGCAAGGTCAGCTGCTTGGGGTTGTGCTCCTGTTGAAAAATGTTACCCGATTAAAAGAACTTGAGAAATTAAAAAGCGAATTTGTCATGGCGGCTTCTCATTAACTGCGCACTCCCCTGACTAGTATGGGTATGAGTATAAAACTGCTGATTGAGCAGCTTTCCGATAAGTTGAATGATGATCAGAGAGAATTACTCAACGCCGCCGATGAAGAACAACAGCGATTACGTTCCCTGGTGGATGATTTACTGGACTTATCAAAAATCGAAGCCGGGAAAATGCAGATGGAGTTTCAAGACGTTGCGGTCAATAGTCTGTTTCAACGCGCTCAAAAGGTCATGGTCAGTCAGGCAGAGGAAAAAGGAATCCGTTTTGAAGTAAATACGCCGTCTGAAAAAATAATCGTAAAAGCAGATCCGTCAAAAATAATCTGGGTTCTGACGAATTTAATCGGGAACGCTTTACGATATACCGATTCCGGGGGGACGATCAGGTTAAATGCCGGGATTTACTCGAGAATTGTATATTTGTCAGTCGAGGATACGGGAGCTGGGATCCCCCCGGAACACCAGGCGAAAATCTTCGATAAGTTCGTGCAGGTCAAAAACGAACGCAGTACCGGCGGAACAGGTCTGGGACTGGAAATCTGTCGCGAAATTGTTCGTGCTCATGGTGGTACTATTTGGGTTGACTCAGAACCCGGCAAGGGCAGTAAATTCACTTTCACTATCCCATCAGCCTATCTAAACAAGGAGTAATTATATGGAAGAACAATCATCGGTTTTAATAGTTGATGATGAAAAAAACATTCGTCTGACGTTATCGCACTCACTGAAACCTATGGGATTTGATACTGAAACCGCTATCACCGGCGAAGAAGCTCTCGAAAAAATTGAGAATAAAGAGTTCAAATTAGTCTTACTGGATATTAAACTGCCTCTATTGATGGAATTGAAGTCTTACGAAAAATCCGACAGTCACGACCAGATATTGCTGTGATTATCATTACGGCGCATGGGACGATTGAATCTGCCGTGGAAGCGATGAAATTAGGTGCCATTGATTTTCTCCAAAAACCCTTCACTCCTGATGAAATTCGCGATCTTGTGACAAAAATAATGGAACGAAAATCACTCGATGAGAGTAATCCCGCTGATTATAATATTTTCATCGAATTGGCGAAAAAAAGTATCAATGAACGTCATTTCGATGCGGCTGCCTCTCATTTAAAGAAAGCGATATCCCTAAATCCCTCCAATCCCGACGGATTTAATTTTTTGGTCTGCTCTATGAAGTACAGGGCAATATCCTGGAGGCTCAGAAAAAATACCGTGCGGCGCTGGCGCTGGACCCAACATTTACACCGGCAAGGAAAAATCTTGATCGGGTCACCGAGTATCGTGATAATCGGACTATTCGGGAATAATCTCTTATGACCAAACGTTCCTTATACGCTCTGGTTCTGGGATGCAGCAGACTTGGAGCCTTTCTTGCCAATCGCCTCAGTGAAAAAGGACACAGCGTCGTTGTTATTGACGAAGATGAGGCTTCATTCTTACTGTTGGACAGAAATTTCAGTGGTTTTAAAATCGAAGGAAATCCTGTGGAAACGGCTGTGCTGCATCAAGCCAAAATTCATAAGGCAGACATTGTTATCGCCACCACCAGAGATGACAACATCAATATTATGTGCGCCCAAATTGCCCGGAATATTTTTAAAGTACCCCGTGTAATTTCCAGAATTTTCGATCCCAGTCTCAATGATTTTAATTTACTGAAAGATATCGAAACCATTTGCCCAACGACATTAACAGGTGATCTGATGATAAAGACAATCCTAGACGAGGATAAGGATATACAATGAAATATATAATTGTGGGGGGTGGCAATTCGGTCTACTATCTCAGCCGGTCGCTTACATCAAAAGGTCACCACATAACTATAATCAATCGTAATCACAATGAGTGTACGCATCTGGCTCGTAAACTGAAGGCGGTAATTATCAACAGTGACGCAAGTAATAAAAAAATATTAGAGCAGGCGGGTGCCAGCTCAGCCGATGCAATCTTTGTGATTACCCTAAATGACCATGATAATCTGGTCATCTGTCAGTTATCTCAAACAATATTTAATATTCCAAAAATTTTTACACTGGTTGACGATCCGGATAATGAATTCATATTCAACCAATTGGGTGTGGAAAAGGTATTGTCAATCAACCGCATTTTAACCTCACTTATCGAAGAAAAAACCGGCTATGATGATGTAACCAACCTTTTATCACTGGCAGAGGGTAAAGTTAATTTCACAAAAGTAAAATTGACACCGGCATCACCAATCCTTAATAAGAATCTCTCGGATATCTCTATGCCTGAAAATACACTCATTGCTGTAATTATTAGAAACGTGAATCCGATTATTCCAAGAGGTTCGACAACCTTGCAGGCAGATGACCAGCTGATTGTCCTGAATAGACCGACGGAACACAGCAAGGTCATCCGATTATTGACGGGTGAAAAATAAGATTAGCCGATGCGTTTTGATCAAATCCTGATAGAAAAATACCGCTCGATTGGTTCTCATCTGGGATTTGTTTTTATCATTATCGGTGGATTACTACTGACTCCATTACTGGCAATTCCTTTTTTCCCATCTGAAATTGAATATATAAATGCATTTATTATTCCGGGTATTCCTCTAATCGTACTTGGCGGATTATTTTATATCAGATTTGCTAAGATTCATTCGCATCCCTTGTTAACCCATGAAGCAGGTGTAATCGTATTATTAGCCTGGCTGATCGCCTTTCTGAGTTCGGCAATTCCATTTATCATAATTCTGAAGATAGGTTTTCCACAGGCATTATTCGAATCTGTGAGCGGTTGGACGACCACCGGTTTATCCGTTATTAATGTTTCAGAATCACCGCATATTATCCTTTTATGGCGGAGTATTATACAACTCGCAGGTGGAGCCGGTTTTGCCATTATGATGGTTGCAGCATTGACAGGAATATCGGGCTCAGGACTGTCAAAAGCTGAAGGACGCAGTGATCAGCTGGTTCCCCAAGTCAGACGATCGGCTCAAATAGTGATGTTGATTTATATGATCTATTTGATCTTTGGGGTTATCACCTATGTTTTAGCAGGTATGTCATTTTTTAACGCCATTAACCACACTTTTTGTGCAATTTCAACCGGTGGCTTTTCCACCCAAACCAAATAGTATCGGTCACTGGAATTCACCAGCCATTGAGGCAGTAACCATTATTTTAATGATTTTTGGTAATTTGAATTTCATTATTGCTTACCTGCTTTTGCAACTTAGATTCCGTGCCTTTTTAAAAAATGGTGAGGTGCGTTTATTCGCATTTTTATTAATTATCGGAGCTGTAATTCTGTTCTTCCATTCCACCACTATTCTATATGGGAATATATCAAAAAGTATCCGGGTCGCAATTTTCGAGGTGGTCAGTGCATTGACTACCACCGGTTTTTCCACTGTCTCCTATAATACCTGGAATGATGGCGGATTAACGCTGTTAATAATCCTTATGCTCATTGGCGGTGGAGCCTGTTCTACTGCCGGTGGCATAAAGCAGTATCGAATATATATATTGCTAAAGGCTCTGGTTTGGGAAATTCGCAAGTGGTTATATCCGCCGAATGCAATAATTCAGCCTTATATTTGGGAATCAGACCGAAAATATTTTATCAGCGAGCGACAGATAAAAACCATCTCCCTTTTCCTGTTTTTATACCTGCTTACTTATTTTCTGGGAACTTTCGCAATCGTTCTGCATGGAATTCCGCTAAGAGATGCCTTGTTTGAATTTGCATCAGCGCTTGGTACAGTAGGATTGTCAATCGGAGTTACTTCCGTGCATATGTCTCCTTCAATATTATGGATAGAAATGATTGGAATGTTCTTGGGGCGACTCGAATTTTTCATTATTATTGTAAGTTTGATCACACTTATCAAAGACATTTGGCGAAGTATAATAATGAAAAGGAGATAATCATCCTCCGGCTGCATTTGCAGTTCATAATTTTATTAGCGATAAACACTATTTTTGAATACTAAAAAGATAGATACCCCCTGCCAGAATCAAGATATCCTCAGCCACCCGTTTCCAGCTGACCAGCGATCCGGCTGCATCCAGCGAAAAACAGCCGCATTCGATATCCAGCCCGCGCAGAATGGCGCTGATGATCAAAATGATAAAGATAACGGTAATCCCGCTCAATAATAATGCCGCCGTCTCGACCCAGATACCCAGCAGCAGCGCCAGCCCGATAAAGGCTTCCAGCCAGGGCACGATAACCGCACAAAGATTTAATAACTCAATCGGCAGCAGCCGGTAATTGTAGATAATTTCCGCGAATTTTTGCGGATTAGTGATTTTATCCAGCGCTGCATAGAGAAACAAAAATCCGAGAATTACCCGCACCACAATTCGCAAATAAAAATGAAAGTCACGCTGTCTCATGACTGGTCTCCGACACTGATCGGGTAACCCGCACTTTGCCACCGATCCCAACCGCCGAAAAAGAAATAGACATCGGTAAAACCCAGCTCACTTAGCAGTACCGCCATGTCAATGCTTTGGGCACATTCTTCGCCGTCGCAATAGCTGATCAGGGTTTCGTTCCTGGGTAAATCGGGCAACAGATCAGCGGAATAGTCCAGCGTTTCCAGAGGAATGGACACCGCCCGGGGGATATGCCCGGCACGATAATCAGCGGCGCTCCGGGTATCAACAAATATTGCACTGTAATTTTGAAAATGCCGGTATGCCGTTTCCAGATCAATTTCCTCAGGTGCGTGGATGCTGACATTCTGACGGGATGCCAGAATTTGCCGGCGATTCTGGAAAATCGGCACCTTTGTCTGCCTGGCGCCGGCAACAATTTGTCTGTGCGGCGTAATTAAAGGAATCCCGCGGGGCGAAAAATGATTAAACAGCAGGGCAAAAAGTGCCGCGGCAATCACCACAATGAGCGACCGCCTGACAAGCAAAGCAAAATTGAACGCCGAATCTGTTCGTTGCTTCCGATAATTTTCCAATTTTGAAAACCAAATTATTTGACTTTCGGCATAAAGGATATAAATTTCAATCATAAAAAACAAACTGTTTTTATGATGCAGCGACCGAAAATTACACAATTAGCGATTCTGGCACTTTTCTTTTCACTTTTTGTCTCTCTCAAAGCATCAATTCTTGATACACCCGAGGTACAACTCAGCCCCGCCCAGCGTGAATGGTTGCTCGATCATCCCGAAAAAGCGAAAGAGCTGTACATTGCTGAAATAGATACAGCCCGACAGAAAGAGGTTGCGGCTTTTAATGTTGCCTTTATCTCCTTTCAACAGGGTGATTTGACCGGGACCGATAAGTATCTCAATTTAGCACTGTCCATTAATCCAAAATATGGACCGGCGCTCTATCTGAAAGGCAAGCTCGAATATGAACGCCGCAATGTCCGCAACAGTCTGAATGCCCTTAAACAATCCATCAAAAACCATCCGCATCGGGAATTGCCCAACTACTTCATGGGTAAAGTGCTTTATGAACGGAAAAACTACGAAGCCGCCATTGATTACCTGGAAGATGCCATCTCAGCTTTCAAACTCTATACCTTCTCCTATGCGCTACTCGGTCAGCTGTACATCGAAATCAAACAGCTGGATAAAGCCATTGACATTTTGGATAAGGGCTTCGTCTACAGTCACGATGCAGAAATTATCTACTATCTGGCAAAAGCCTATGAGTTATCAAATAACCTGAAAAAGGCGCTTGAGTTTTACGGGCTGTTTGCCTATCTGTATCCCCGGCATCCCTACTATCCGCAGGTTAAGAAATTTCTGGACAATCACCAGATACACAAATACTGGACAAACCGGCTGGAACCAATCCCGCCACGGGGCGAGGAATCGCACTTTTTGCCTGTCGGTGAGGAATATGTCTACAGCGTACATTGGGGCCCTATACGGGTGGGTGAACTCCATACGGTAGTGCTGGAAGAATTGCAATATAATGGAATTGATGCCTATAAAGTCCAGTTCAGCATGGACTCAAATCCTGCATTGGCTTTTATTGCGTCGTTGCACAGTGACTATATAACGATTATTGATCAATCCACAAAGCAGACTCTGCGCCATTTCCTGCATCAGCGTGAAAATACCATCGTCGCCGACAAAGTCTACGATTACGACCGGGCTAAAGGGCTTTTCAAATGCCGTACCGTACACGAAGACGGACATATTGATTATCTTGAAAAGTATTTACCCAGAGACTGCATTGACGGCACTTCAATTCTATTTTACGCCCGCCAGGTGGTCAGTGAGAGTCGTCGCGAAATTGTTTTGACCACTATTGACGAAACCTTTGTATTGTCTGATATCCGCTTTGACAATATCAAGGAACCCATCATGGTGCGGGGACAAACGGAGAATGTCTTCCGGGTCAGCGGTGAGCTGTTTTATAAAGGGATTGTCGGCTTCACAGGAAATTTCTGGGGCTGGTTCAGGGATGACCCGACCTATCTACCCGTGGCTTCAGATTTTGAAATCTGGGTTGGTCGCATCAAGGTGACTATGGCTAGTGAAGAAGATCAAAAGCTGCACCGCTATCGTCAGTGATACATTTTATAAATAATGAAGGTTGAATGATATAGCATGAATCAAAGGACACTTCCTCTAATACTCGGTTTGATGACGTTGATGACATCCTGCAGCCTCAACCGGCTGGTGATTAATGCCGCCGGCGGTTTTATGGAATCGGGCATCGAAGTCATCTACGCGGAAGGTGATCTGGAAATTGCCGAACAGTTTATGGCGAATAATCTGAAAATAATTGAGCTGTTGTTGCAGCGTGATCCGGACAACCCCGAACTGAATCTTCTGGCGGCTCAGGGCTTCGGTGCCTTTGCTATGGCATTTGTGGAGGATGAAAATCCACAGCGGGCGGCGCGATTGTATCAGCGGGGATTGGATTATGCCTTCCGGTCACTGCCCGAAAAGTTAGCCTTTAAACCTGATATTAAACCGCAAGATCTGGAAATTCTATTGACAAAATACACCAGCAAAGAGGTACCCTCTCTCTTCTGGCTGGGCTATAACTGGGGTTCACTGGTACTGCAAAATCTGGACAATCCGCGCATGCTCCTGAATCTATCCAAGGTGGAAATGATTATGCAGCGGGTGCTGGAATTGGATGAAAGTTACAATTTCGCCGGCGTGCATCTGTTTTACGGAACCTTCTATGCCGCCCGTCCGCCGCTGCTGGGTGGGAATCCCGAAAAGGGACGCAAACATTATGAGCGGAATCTGGAATTGACCGGCAATAAATTTTATATGACGAAATACTTCCTGGCGCGGTATTATGCCGTTCAGGTCCAGGATCGTAACCTCTTCTATCAACTAATCCGGGAAATCGTTGATCTAGATATTGATCAGTATCCGGAAATCCGCCTGATGAATTCTCTGGCAAAAAAGAAGACGGCGGTGCTCATTGATAATCAGGATCAATACTGGTAATAAATACGAGGCGCTATGAAACTTCAAAAATTCTTTTCAATCTGGCTGATTCCAATCGCTCTTTTAAGTCAAAAGAGTTATACAATCAAAATGGCGACAGTCGCGCCCGAGGGCTCCATCTGGATGCAGGAGATGCATACTTTCGAAAAAAATGTTGCCGAACTGACCAACAATCAGATAACCTTTAAAATTTACGCCAACGCGGTTCAGGGCAGCGAAAAGGACGTTCTGCGTAAAATGAAGCTGGGGCAGATTGACGCCGGAACCTTCACCGGTGTCGGATTGGGTGATATCGTGCCGGAAGTCCGGATTCTGGACCTGCCCTTCCTCTTCCGAAATAGCGAAGAAGTAGATTATGTTTACGGTAATCTTCTGGACGAATTTCAGAAAAAATTTGAGGAAAAGGGCTTTTTCCTGGTCGGCTGGGCGGAGGTCGGTTTTGTCTATCTTTTTACCAAGAAACCGGTTAGAAACATCGCCGATTTCAAGAATGTCACGATGTGGCTCTGGAAAGGTGATCCGCTGGCAAAAGCAACTTTCGACGTGATGAATATTCCCTCGGTTCCCTTGGAGGTGACCGATGTTCATACGGCATTGCAGACCGGAATGCTGGACGGTGTTTATATTTCACCCTATGGCGTTTTGGCTTTGCAATGGTATGTCCGAACCAATTACATTTTGAACTACCCGCTGACCAATTCTGTTGGTGCGGTTCTGATGACCACCCGAAAATTAAATTCCATGCCCGATGATTTACGTCAAATACTCATTGAAGAAACGCAGAAAAGCATGCGCCGGATCGTCGTCTCTAGTCGCCAGGATAATCTGGAATCGCTGGAGGTGCTTCAGGAAGCCGGACTTAAGCTCATTCTGCCGGAAAATCAAGCCGCTATTGATGAATTTAACGCCGCTGGTGTTCAGGTTCGGGAAAAACTGGTCGGTGAGCTTTACTCTCAGGAACTGCTTGATAAAGTAATCCGGTTGCTGAATGAATACAGGCAAAACCATGGTTCATAAAATCCGACTCTTTATCGAAAAAATAACCGGTTGGACAGCGGTTATCCTGATGCTGACGCTGGTGGTGTTGGCGTTTACCCAAGTTATTCTAAGGAATTTCTTTTCCCTCGGATTTAACGCCTTTGAGGTGTTGATGCGTAACGCCGTTCTTTGGATCGCCTTTGTCGGCGCCTCACTGACAACCTTACGGGGAAAGCATATCTCCATTGATATTTTGCCGCGCTTTACCAAAGGCAAACTGAAGGCTTGTCTGGAATGGTTTCTGGCGGCAACCACTTCTCTGATATGCCTGTTCCTTGCCTGGTTGGGAATTCGGTTTTTATCCCTTGAAATTGAACTGGAATCCGTGATTGCCGGTGTTATTCCCGCCTGGATCATCGAAATCATCATTCCCATCGGTTTTTTCCTACTGGCATTTTGCTTTCCTCTCCGGATACTCGACCGCAAAAATGATGAGCAGGAGGCTTTCTGATGGCATTCTCCGTTACTTTCCTGGTGCTCTTCCTCATCAGCATCGGTCTGCCATTGTTTTCTGCAATCGGCTTCACAGCGGCAATGCAATTTATTCACAGTGGCATTGATCCGACAGTGGTTATTGTGGAGCTGTACCGGATTGCCTCTGCTCCCACTCTGCTGGCGATTCCACTCTTTACCCTGGCTGGATATGTGTTAGCCGAGAGCAAAGCACCGAAACGGCTCTTGAACCTGGCGGATGCGGTACTCGGCTGGCTGCCCGGCGGCGTGGCAATTGTGGCCTTGATCACCTGTGCGCTGTTTACCTGTTTCACCGGTGCTTCCGGGATCACTATTATTGCCATCGGCGGACTGATTTATCCGATTTTGAACAAGCAACAGTACAATGAAAAATTTTCTTACGGCTTGATCACCTGTTCCGGATCGCTGGGACTCCTGTTTCCGCCCAGCCTGCCGCTAATTCTTTTTGGTGTGGTCGCTTCAGTCTCTATTGACAAGCTCTTTCTTGCCGGTATATTACCCGGACTGCTGATCATCCTGCTGCTTTCGCTCTATGCAGTTAAACAGGATACGAATCGAACCGTTCGGCGTTCCGAATTTTCCTGGAGAAAAGTACTGAATGCTCTTCACAATGCTAAATGGGAAATCCCGATCCCGATCATCATTATCGGTGGAATTTACGGTGGCTTTATCACCGCCGTGGAAGCCAGCTCCATCACAGCTTTTTATGTACTCATCGTTGAATTTTTTCTGAATAAGGACCTGAAAATCCGTACCGATCTGTATCCTGTCGTACGCAATACGGTACAATTGGTCGGCGGAATCATGATTATCCTGAGTACTTCAATGGGATTGACAGCGTTTTTCATTGACGCCCAAATCCCTCAGACGGTACTGATCTGGATCAGGTCGGTGATCAGTTCGAAATTTACATTTCTCTTGCTTTTGAACGGATTTCTGCTGGTGACAGGAGCGTTACTGGATATTTTCTCGGCAATTATTATCGTCGTACCGCTGATCGTGCCGATTGCCGTCAGCTACGGTATTGATCCGGTGCACCTCGGAATCATTTTTTTAACAAATCTGGAGATCGGCTATTTGACGCCGCCGATCGGGTTGAATCTGTTTATTTCCAGCTTTCGGTTTAAAAAGTCAATCCTCTATTTCTACCGCGTCAGTCTGCCGTTTCTGGCGATTTTATTGATTGCCCTGCTGCTAATCACCTATATTCCGTCCATCAGCCTGTTTCTTGTGACTCTGTTCTAAGCTGAGTTCTGCCTGAGTTGTAGGCACCACATAGACAAAAAAACACAAAGATATTTTTTATTATGCTTCAGCCTCTATTAGTGAGATTGAATTTACTTAACAATTCCTTGGCTGTCGCAGTGAGCACTTCATTTTTCCACTCGTCACGTCGCTCCTGCGACGTGGTGTATGAAAGATTATTTTAGGCTTCAGCCTGAATTAGTAATCTCGAATTTGCTTAACAATTCCCGGGCTGTTATTGCGATTGATTCATTTTCCAGCTGCAGCTCTTTCACGAAAGAATTGCTCTCATAATTCCCCCGAACCGCGGTAAAATCAGCCAGAATTGTGTCTTCATCTTCACAGTCAATACCATAGGCAATGCGGGCGTTCTGATCGAATTCCTTCGCTGCATCTTTCAGGATCATGTTGTTGAATTTGATACCGGCACTTTCCCAATCCGAAATAATCCGTCCGATTTCAGCGTTGCCGATTTCGGAGATATCTTTGCCAAAGCGCTGCGTAATCAGCCCGCAGGTCCACTTCCAGTTCTGATTTGCATAATTATCATAAATATTCCTAAGAGAACCCGTCAGAGACTCCACTGAATCAAACTGCTGATCAGTTACTCTGTCAATCAGGTCGCTTAGTGTGCTTTTCTCGATTAGCATTCCAGCCAGGTCAATCCACTTCCCGAATTCGGGATTAACCTCGAAAATCTGGCTTTTTAATTCGGCAACGGAGCCTGCACTTCGAACCCGCCTGATTAGTTCGTTACCAATATAAATCTTAATCGCTATATCGTAGTATTTCGCACAGGTTCTGAGCAATAAACGCTTAATATAACAGCCTTTATGATGAATAAATTCCTGTTCTTTAGACGTATTTTCCGATAATTCTTCCAGCAACGCCTTCGCTCGGACCATTTTACCAACGGTATATGGATTGAACAGATCAAAATGAATCAGGTCGTATTTCACAGGATCGTTACGTCGGTCACGTGCCAGCCATTTTGCCGAATCCCGGCGTGTCCCGACGGTAAAGAGATTCATCGCCGGTGTTAATTGGGTCTTGCCGTTCTCTTCCGTGATATATGAAAAGGGAAAATCAGAAGCGTCGAAATTGGCAGTATGCTTGCCGGTCACGACGGAAAATGCTCCAACACGCGATGGCCAGAGCATATAGGAAAAGGAACCGGTTTTTGAACCTCTCTCCAGAATGCCCTGATGAACCGGACCGAGTTTATACATATGATTGCTCTGATTCGTCCCGCTGCCGGCATTGTAAAAAGAGAACAGTCCGGCAATCAGCAGTGTAGACTTATGATGCGTCACACTATAGGGACCGGCGAAAATACTACAGGCTTCACCGTGAAAGCCTTCGCAATTACAGAAAAATGCTGAATTTTCGGCGGAATACTGTTTGCCGATTTTGACACTCTGCCCAACGAAACAGCGATCCAGCAGTGCGCCGCCGTCTATTTTCGTCCCCGACTGGATTATAAATTCCTTCGCTATCACCGCATCACCGATATAAACCGGCGCCTCCCGATTGCTGCCCACGGTGCCCTCCTCAAGGCGGGTGACATTTTCAATCAGGGAATTCTCGCCGAATCGAACATTTCGAATAATGCCGGAATGGCGAATCACGCTACCCGCACCGATGAAACCCCGCCGGGATTTTTTCGCAGCACAATACTCCGCGATCATCGCCAGGAGGCGCTCAATAAATTTCTGATCGTGGCGATAGTTCACCAGCAGATAAGCCAGCTGCGCCGATAAGCAGTCAAAGATCGGTAATGTTCGAGCGCCACCTTCATTTAATACATCCAATTCCACACCATTGCCAAAACCGCTAAAACCCTCTGTTACAATAGAGTTACAGTTTTCTATTACAGTATCATCTGAAATATCGTAATTCGCCAGATTGGCAACATTGATAATCAGGCAGTTATCTCCGACCTTACAGTGTGACAGGTGACTGTTATAAATACCGCATTCAATTTCGCTGCCGCCCCGAAGTGCTTTTTTACCACTTAATTTTCCGATGCTGATATTCCCGTAAAAATTGACATTTCTGACGGTCTCGGTACGAAATTGAGCTTCGACACTGATCGCGTTCCAGTCAGCGGCTGTACAACCCTGAGATTTCAGGATTTTGACTTCATTCTCAGTCAGTTTTCGTAGGGTCATCACCATTCCATCAAATCTTTGGTAGTTCCGCCAGCGTCTGGCGCTCAATATCTTTGAAATATCTGACCGTTCCGACTTTGAGTTCCATCGTGGATTCTTCGTCGCAACAGATAATGCCGTGCTCATGAAGCTGCAGCATTGAAACCGTCCACATATGGTTGATCCCCTCTTCGACGACTTTCTGCAGAGCCCGCCCCTTTTTATAACCATTAATGATGATCAGCACCTCCTCTGCCGCCATGACGGTACCCACGCCCACTGTCAAGGCTGTCTTGGGCACCTTGTTGATGTCATTGTCAAAAAAGCGGGAATTGGCAAGAATGGTATCGTAGGTCAGAGTCTTAATACGTGTTTTAGAATTCAGAGAGGACCCGGGTTCATTAAAGGCAATATGTCCATCGGGTCCGATCCCGCCCAGAAACAGATTGATTCCGCCGGTTTTTTTGATTTTTTCTTCATATTCCTGGCATTCCAGCTCCAGGTCGGTGGCATTACCGTTTAAAATATTGATACTTTCTTTCGGGATATCAATATGGCGAAACAGTTTGTCCCACATAAAGTAGTGATAACTTTCCGGATGATCCTCAGGCAGTCCGACATACTCATCCATATTAAAAGTAACCACATGCTTAAACGATACTTTCCCCTGTTTGTACAAATTGATTAATTCCTGATAAGTTCCGATAGGTGAAGAACCGGTGGGCAATCCCAGTACGAAAGGTTTAGCGGCGGTTGGCTGGGCGGCGTTGATCTTGTGAGCAACGTAATGAGCTACCCATTTGCTGAGTCTTTCATAATTTTCATGGATTAATATTCGCATAGATCTCCCTTTCTATGATGATTTAACAGTATGGTTAATCATAATTTTGGCGTCGGCGACAAAACAGCCCCGTCCCTCTTCGAGAACAATCAACGGGTTGATATCCAGCTCCTTAATTTGCGGACAATCGCACGCCAGCTGGGAAAGCCGCTGAATGGCTTCTACCACCGCCGGAATGTCTCTGATCGCCTGTCCACGGGCACCTTTTAGCAGCGCCGACGATTTGGTTTCATCAATCATGGCAC
>OMKS01002368.1_pt1 | contig 15792 bp, 12 predicted proteins | sample 1674721 | NCBI WGS metagenome assembly OMKS01 (sample SAMN06264996, study PRJEB25208) | sediment metagenome | isolation source: hot spring sediment | place: USA: California | collected 2014-09-02
GATACAGACCTGTCTTTTGAACAGAGGGACTATGCGGATACAATAAAGAACAGTGCCGAGTCTCTGCTGTCAATCATCAATGACATACTCGACTTTTCCAAGATAGAGGCAGGCAAGCTGGACCTTGAGAACATCAACTTTGATCTGCGTTCGGTGATGGAGGGTGTGGTAGATCTCCTTGCCTTCAGGGCACATGAAAAGCACCTGGTCCTCGCCTGTATAATTGAACCTGATGTGCCGATACTTCTCAAAGGCGATCCGGCGCGGCTGCGCCAGATAATCACGAACCTCATAGGCAATGCCATCAAGTTCACCCAGAAAGGCGAAGTGGTGCTTCATGTGTCGCTGATCGAGGATCGGGATGATAAGGCATCCATCCATTTTACCGTAAATGACACGGGCATCGGAATACCCGAGGACAAGGTCGGGAGGCTCTTCAATGCATACACCCAGGTGGACACGACGACCACGCGCAAGTACGGCGGTACGGGCCTCGGCCTGTATATCTGCAAGTTCCTCGTCGATATGATGGGGGGGACCATGGGGGCAGAGAGTGAACTTTCCAAGGGATCCACATTCTGGTGCAGAATACCGTTTCAAAGACAGTCGGAAACACCCGGCATGATAGATGCTGATGTAGACATTACCGGGATGCGGTTTCTGGTCATCGACGGGAATGACACCGGCCGCAGGGTTGTGATCTCGATGCTGAGCTCATGGAATTGCCGTTATGAACAGGCCGATGATCCGGCTGATGCCGTGAAGATGCTCATGAGTGCGGCAGCCATGGGAGACCCTTTCAGGATAGCCATTATCGACTCCATGATACAGGATAAGGGTGGCGAAGCCCTTGTAAGAAAAATCAGGGAGTATCCCGCTAGTTTAGATATGGGTATCATCATGATGACACCCATGGGCGGGCAGGTCGATGGTGCCATATCGGGTTATTCAGACAGGGCAATGGTCATTGCCAAGCCGATCAAGCAGTCTTCCCTGTTCAACTCCATAATGTCCGTCATAGGCAGAACTGGGTCCGGGGAGGCCATACGGGCATCTGCCCCGGATGAATGGCCAGACGTGATGAAGAAAAGTGTAAAGATCCTCCTGCAGAGGACAATGTGGTTAACCAGAAAGTGGCCTGCAGGTTCCTTGAAAAGATGGGCTATGCTGCCGATGTGGCTGCCACAGGCATGGAGGCTGTAAAGATGCTTGAAAAGCAGACCTATGACCTGGTGTTCATGGATGTGGAGATGCCCGAGATGGACGGTATAGAGGCCACCCGCGTCATCCGAAGCAGGGACTCATCAGTCCTGAACCATGATGTCTACATCATCGCCATGACAGCCCATGCCATGAAGCAGGACATGGACAGGTGCCTTGAGGCAGGCATGAACGATTACCTCGCCAAGCCAATCCGTAAGAATGATCTGAAAAGAGCAATGAAGAGATGTGAGAGCCAATTATAACACGTTCCGGTCGCTAATGTAATCCGAGTGTAACCCCGTTGACGATTGCTCTTAGGTGCGAAACCCGTTTTAATGGTCGGCTTCATTCAGATGATACGTAAGCTGCTTGTAAGCGGACCACAAATCATCCTCTCCCCTCGGGGAGAGGATGAAGGTGAGAGGGGTAATAAAATAGATCTTTTGATACCTCGGCAGCTTGCTGCGGGGTAGTTTGTTTTGGGCAGAAGATTGTATTCCAAAAAAACAGCAGCTTTCTTTTGTAATGCAGCGTTATCCCCATTCATGTGTGTGTGAATTGTTATGATCATGTAAACCATTAGAAAGATGATAGAAAATAAACATGATGCCATGGCCAACCGCTCTTTTTGTGACAGGTTGGCTTTCATAAACACAACCACACCAGTGTGCTCAGAGTATTTTACCTTTGATTTCTGCAGGGAACTCGTGATATTCACTACATTTTATTCAAGGATTGATTTTAAATCACCGATATACTGCACAATTGCTTTACGTTTTAGGGCGTTAATTTACCCTATGATTGGGAAAGGAGAAAAGATGAACATACATTGGAAGATCGTAAAGATCCTTTTATGTGCGTCATTTACAGGGGTGGTTCTGCTTACTGCGGCGGGCTTTTCCCCGGCGATGGCCTATACAGGAGATGTGGTGGTAATCTGTAATGCATCTGTCAATGTTGATTCCCTGAGCAGGAGAGACATCAAGAATATCTTCCTCGGAAAGAACACAAGGTGGGAAGATGGTCAGAAGATAAGCTTCGTGACCTTGGCCTGCGGGGATGAGCATGATGCATTTCTGAAGCACTATGTCGGCAAGACGTCTTCCCAGTTCAACAACTTCTGGAAGAAGAAGGCATTTACCGGAAAGGGGAAGATCCCGCAGTCATTCACCGCGCCTGAAGAGCTTATTGATTATGTTATGAAAACACCTGGTGCTATCGGGTATGTTCCATCTAGTGCATATCAGAACCAGACAAAGAGCATTATGATTGATTAGGAGGCAGAAGATGAAATATACTATCTCTATAGTAATTACCATACTGTTGATGATATCTGTTGCCGGGAATATCCATGCCTACGAGTATCAGGGCATAGATATCCGCGGATTCGTGTCGCAGGGATATCTCTATACCAGCAATAATAATTTCTTTGCAGAGACAGAGAAGGGAACCCCCCAGTTCAACGAGGCTGCCATCAATTTCTCTGCAGACGTCTCCGACAGGCTGCGTGTGGGTGTCCAGTTTCTTGCACGTGATATGGGTTCGGTAGGGAACAACGAGATCCTCCTGGACTGGGCCATTGCAGACTACCGTCTCGATGACCGGCTTGGGCTTATGGTCGGAAATATGAAGTTCGTGCATGGTTTATATAATGAAACGCGCGATGCCGACATGCTCAGAACCTTCGTCCTTCTTCCCCAGAGCGTGTATAACGAATCATGGCGGGAATCCATCTCATCTATCCAGGGCGCGAGCATCTACGGCGACCTTTCTCTGGCTGATGCCGGTTCGTTGACCTATGACATGCAGTACGGCACAATTGCCATTGCAGCGGATAAGGGTGCTGCCCGACTCCTTGAAGACCAGTGGCCCCTGGGCAGGTATGGACTCAACATCGATGTCGAGAGCATCGATGTTGACTATATGTATTCCGGCAGCCTCAAGTGGGTCTCGGGCCTCGAAGGCCTCGTGATCGGCGGATCTACCTGGAGGTACAAGTTCGAGGCGGACTGTATGACGTATCTGGATACTGCAAATCCAAATTTCACCGGTTATTTTACTGGTCTTGATACTTTTGGAACGCAATTCATCGTGTACCCGAGCGTCTTTTCTGCGGATGCCCAGGCCTATGTCGGTTCAGTGGAATACACCCTGGGAAACATGGTGTTTGCAGCAGAGTTCATGAGGACGACCTACAGACTCAAGATACAGAACAATCTGTTCAATGATGGTACTCTTTTCAACACTGCCTTGGTTGCTGCGGGTCAGGACGTCACCTCAGACGGCACATTCACCATACCCAGGTTCTCCTCTCAAGGCTACTATACGAGCATGGCCTACCGGTTTACCTCATGGTTCGAGCTTGGCGCCTATTATTCGGTATACTTTGCAAACAGGGAGGACCGCGACGGCGAAGACAGGATAGCCAGAGGACTCGATAACAATGGCGAGCGCTACAGGGGCTGGCTCAAAGATATCTGCCTGACCACCAGGTTCGACTTGAGCGAGAACTGGATATTCAAGATGGAAGGCCACCGTATGAACGGTGCCGCGATCATGCTCGGGGCGGACAATCCGCAGGTCAATACCAGTTACGGATATCAAGACAGCGATGGGAATGACTGGTATTACGAAAAGAGGTACATCAAGGAATGGTTCATGCTTGCAGGGAAGGTCACCTATAATTTCTAGCGGATTATCACAGTGGAAATTAAGAAAGGGGATCGCCCGGCTGAGATCAGCAGTCCGGGTATCCCCTTTTTAACAAAAAGGATATTTAAATGCCCAGGATTCCCATAAGATACTGTTTTACCTTTGGTGATGGTTCTCAGGAAATAATCAATCTGAAATTAGATGCCCAGACCCTGGAGCTGAAAAATGACCTGCCCGAGGATCTTCCTGCCTGGACAGCACTCGGTTTCCATCAGTGTCCCAATTGTCCGATCACGACCGATACACATCCTCGCTGCCCTCTGGCGGTTCACCTGGTGAATACCGTGAACCGGTTCAGGGGGAAGCTTTCCTATCACGAGATTCATCTCAATGTGGTAACTCCTGAGCGGATCTTTTCCAAGCCCACTACCCTGCAGTCAGCCATCAGTTCGCTCATGGGACTGATCAGTGCGACATGCGGTTGTCCTCTTACAGCTCCGCTCAGACCCATGGCCAGGTTTCATCTTCCCCTTGCATCGAACGAGGAGACCATCTACCGTGTTGCCTCCATGTATCTCATGGTCCAGTACTTTCTCAGAAAGAAGGGCAAAGTTCCTGATCAGGAGCTTGGCGGGCTGATAGAGATATATAAGGATATTCAGGTAGTGAACAACTCATTTATGCAGAGGCTTCGAGATGCGAGCCAGACGGAATCCACTGTCGATGCCATGGTCCTGCTCGACTCCTATGCCCAGATCATGCCCGAACAGATAGAAGATTCCCTTGAATCCATTGCGTACCTCTTTGACGATTTTACGCAGGAATAGAGATCACCCTCACCCCGGTCCTCTCCCTTGAAGGGCTGGGGTGAGGGGGGGTGCAAGAATAAGCCCACTTTGTTATTTCAGGGCGTTATGCAGTACCGTTGTTTGTTTCATCCAGAACCCGGATACTCCAATATGTTTCACAATTATAGAGAACCCAAACCTGTCTCGAGTTCATCTTCCAAAGAAACCGCTTGACAGGATGGGCAAAAAGATACATGGTGAATTGGTCGGACCACCGAACCAATAAAATGAGGTGAACAATGACAGCTCAGATATTCAGCCGCCCGGTCAGCAGGACAAGGCTTTATGAAGAGGTGGAGCACATACTGCTTTCGAATATCATCAGGGGAGAACTGCCTGCAGGCTCCAAACTCCCGACAGAGAGACTTCTGGCAAACAATCTCAATGTAAACCGTTCAACCATCCGCGAGGCACTTGGAAAACTCGAGTCCCTGGACCTGGTGGAAATACGCCATGGCGACGGGGCTTATGTGAAAGATTATCTGGAAAGCGGGTCCCTGGAGCTTATCAGGGAAATGATCCATCTCGACAAGCCGAACAGGGAGGGCATTATCCGGGCGCTGCTGGAGTTCAGGACCATAACCGCACCCGAGATGGCATACCTCGCGGCGAACAACAGGACAGCAGAGCACATCTCCCAGCTCGAGGAGGTCAATAGAGAAGATAACGCCCTGACGATCGTTGAAAAGGATGTCCTGGTTCATCACATCATAGCTCTTGCCAGCGGAAATATTCTTTATGTGGTTCTGCTGAACTTCTTCAACAAGTTCATGGATGAATACGGGTTTCTCTATTTCGAGGACTCTCAGAATCAGGTTCAGTCACTGAAGTTTCACAAGGACATATGCGCGGCGATCAAAGCGGGAAATGCAGCGAAGTCTCGCAGGATCATGCGCCGCATCATGGAATACTCGCAGGATGCGGTTATCCGTACCATGCCGGGTCTGGCCGTGCAGGGAGGTATATGATGAGGAGATTCATAGAAGGAAACCTGGATCAGCACTACGATGTTGTTGTGGTAGGCGGCGGTATCACCGGCGCGGCGGTTGCCTATGAAGCAGCGAGCAGGGGGCTGAAGACAGCCCTTGTAGAGAAGAACGATTTTTCATCGGCAACGTCATCGGCCACATCCAAACTCATACACGGCGGTCTGAGATACCTGGCGAATATGGAATTTTCACTTGTACGAGAATCTCTGAAGGAACGCAAGGTCCTTGAAGATATAGCGCCTAACTTTGTTTACCCGTTCCCCATGCTCATGACACATTATAAATCCTCTCTCAAAAACAGCAAGTGGGTTGTGAAGGCAGGGCTCACCCTTTACGACATTTTGTCCTATGATCGGGGTTCCACCTGGGACAAGAGCAAGAAGATACCGCTTCACAGGACCATCTCCACTGACGAGGCGCTGTCCATGCAGCCGTCTCTCAGAAAGGAGGATCTCACCGGTGCTTCGATCTTTTACGACTGCATGAGCATCTTTCCCGAGAGGCTCACCCTTGCCTTCATCAAGTCCGCTGTGGCCTTTGGCGCCCATGTCGCAAACTACACTCGGGTGGACGGCTTCCTCTTTGATGATGAAGGCAGTGTCGCCGGTGTGCGCGTAACCGACCTTCTTCGCTCTACAGAACATGAAGTAAGGGGTGATGTAACGATCAATTGCGGAGGTCCCTGGGCGGACATCATACTGGGCCTGGCGAAATCCGTTGAGAAAACAGATACGCTCAGAAGGTCCGAGGGAATCCACATCATTACAAAAAAGAAGATAGACCAGGGCTGCATAGTCGGGGCCATGAGCAGGAAGGGCAGGCACTTCTTCCTGATCCCCTGGCGCTTTCATACGCTTATCGGGACCACGGACAAGGAATATATCGGCAGTCCGGATGATTACCGGGTAACAAGGCAGAGTATAATGGAACTCATAGATGAGGTGAATTCAACCCTTGGTGATGGTTTCGTGAAATTCGAGGATGTCCTTTATACCTATGGAGGTCTGCGTCCTCTTGTGGAGGAACAGACAGAAGGCACCTATCATTCTTCGAGAAAGTACGAGATATACGACAATGCCGCAGACGGCCTGAAAGGCCTCATTACTGTGGAGGGCGGAAAATATACAACGAGCAGAAACCTGGCCGAGAATGTTATGGGGCTTGTCTGGAAAAAAACAAATAAGCCCGTAGGCAAGACCATAAGCGACAGGCGCTATCTCAAGGGGTGTGAGATCAGGGACATGCATGCATTCATGGAGTCCCTGCATGAGAAGTATCCTGCCTTCGCAGACAACACCCTGGATTACCTGGGCAGGAATTACGGCGCCGAGTGTGCAGCTGTTGTCAAGCTTGCAGAGAAGGACAGGTCTCTTGCAGAAACGCTCAACAGCGATGGAGAGATCCTTGCCGAGGTTGTGTATGCCGTAAGGGAGGAGATGGCAAGGCGCCTGAGCGATATCGTGCTTCGAAGGACAGGCTTGGCGACACTGGGAAATCCGGGTAAGAAAGTGCTGAGACACATCGCCAGGATCGCGGCAAGAGAGCTTGGCTGGGACAGCGTCACGCTTGAGAGAGAAATAGCCCATACACAGGGTCTGCTCAAGATCCCTGTTGACGGAAGTTCCATTGCCGCCTAGTCGTCTGGGTCGCGTATGACAGACAAGACCATGTTCTGCGCGAGGCATTGAAGAGTACCTGCAAGACCGGCTTTAAGCCGAGATTGTATTGAAAAGTGCGCAAAGATGATATAGCGGCTTAAAGCTGCTTCCACAAGTCAGGCTATGGGTAATGATTGAACACCGTACCATGATTCAACGGCAAGAATGTGGGATAAACACAGCCGCAGGAGGTGGATGATGAAGAGAAAAAGACATTTCAGGCCGGACTGGACAGAGACTGCACCGGCCCCGGGAACGGTCCGTTCTGTCGTGAAATACGGAGCCCCCAACGCCTATAAGCATCCGAGCGACGGATGGGTAGCCATGATGATGCAGGAATTCGGCATGGATGAAGGTGATTTCTCCCGCAAGATCGAAGAGGGCAATATCGAGGTGGTCCTGGACAGGCCGGTGGAGCTCAAGGATGAACATATCAGGCAGATCAGTGCCGTTGTGGGCGAGGAAAATGTATCATCAGATGCCTACAGCAGGGTCAGGTATTCCTGCGGCAAGACCACCGAGGAGCTCATGGAGCTTCGCAAGGGCATAATAAGAGAGGTGGCCGATATTGTCGTGCATCCGCGGGGCAAGCACGATGTCGCCCGAATCGTCGAGTATTGCGACAGAGAAAAGATCCCTGTCTACGTGTACGCTGCGGGTTCGTCGGTGAATTTCGGTGTCCGTCCGGCAAAGGGCGGGATTACGCTGGTGCTGAGCACGCATATGAACAGACTGCTCGAGATCAACGAACTCAACCAGACAGCCCGGGTCCAGCCCGGGATGTTCGGCCCCGCATATGAAGAGGCCCTGAATAACGCCCCGGAACATTCCGGAACTGCAAGGAGATATACGTGCGGGCATTTTCCCCAGTCCTTTGAATATTCAACGGTCGGCGGCTGGGTGGTAACGCTCGGTTCAGGGCAGGCATCTACATACTACGGCGATGCCTGTGACCTGGTGATCTCGCAGGAGTATGTGACCCCTGCGGGCACCTTCAGAACGCTCGATTATCCTGCAACCGCAACCGGACCGAAGGTCAATGACATCATGAAGGGGGCTGAGGGCACCTTCGGCATCCTTGTGGAAGTGACCATGAAGGTCTACAGGTACCTGCCGGGAAACAGGAAGTACTTCAGCTTTATGTTTCCCACCTGGACCGCGGCGGTCGATGCGAGCAGGGAGATTATGCAGGGCGAGTTCGGCCTGCCGGCGGTATACCGGATCTCTGACCCTGAGGAGACAGACCGCGGGCTCAAGCTCTACGGCATACCCTCATTCGTGGACAGGCATCTCATAAGGAAAGGGTTTGTGCCCATGGAGCGGTGCCTGTGTCTCGGTACCGTCGAAGGCGACGCAGGATATACAGCGCTGGTAAAAAAGAGGATAAAGAAGGTATGCAGGGATTACGGTGCCATGTATCTCACCGGCTATGCATCGAAAAAATGGGAGAAGACACGGTATACCGAACCCTATATGCGGGAGGATCTCCAGGATGTTGGAATCCAGATCGACACGCTGGAGACAGGTGTCACCTGGGACAATCTCCACAAAGTGCACCAGTGTGTGCGCGAGTACATCAAGAGCAGGCCTGCCACCATGTGCATGACCCATGCCTCGCATTTCTATCCTCAGGGTACGAACCTGTATTTCATATTCCTCATGAGGACATCCGATGTGGATGAGTTCAGGGAGTTCCAGCGCGGGATTATTGACGAGATTGCATGCCACAAAGGTTCGCTCAGCCATCATCACGGTGTGGGCCGCATGATGGCCCCGCTCATGGACGAACACCTCGGCAAGGAGCAGATGGAGGTGCTGCGCGCACTGAAAAGGCACTTTGATCCGAACAATATCATGAATCCCGGAGGTCAGCTGGGCCTCGACCTCAGCGAAGATCAGAAAAAGCGTGTCAGAACCTGAAGCGATATAGGATTATTTCATGGCTGTCTTTGCCGCAATGACAAGCGGGTCCCATACCGGGGAGATCGGCGGGGCATATGCCGTGTCCAGGGTATACAGCTCATCGACGCGCATGCCCTGCGTGATCGCGCAAACAAGGGTATTTATCCTGATGGCGGAACCCGTCCCTCCGATAATCTGGCCCCCTGTGATCACGCCGGTTTGATCTTCAAAATAAAGCTTTACCCACAGTTCAGCAGAGCCGGGAAAATATCCCGGGAGGTTGCGCGCCTTGACCTTTGTGGATCTGATATGTTTCAGGTCGTACCGCTCGATGTCGGTCTGCCCGATCCCTGTCTTTGCAATCTCCAGATCAAAGATTTTGGTAACAGCAGTGCCGATTATGCCGGGGAAAGGCTTGAGAAGCCTGCCGGTAAGCTCTCCTGCAATGTTCTCTCCGCATATTCTGCCCTGGCGGTTTGCGGTAAGACCCAGCGGTATGAACACGTCTTCGCATAAAAGGCGGTGATATACCGTGGAGCAGTCGCCTGCAGCAAAGATGTCCGGGTCCGATGTCCTTAGGTAGCGGTCCACAAGGATGGCGCCGCGCGGACCCAGTTTGAGGCCCGCCTCCCCGGCGATCTCACCTCTCGGGGCGACTCCGATGCTCAGCAGCACGCAGTCTGCATTGAGAGAACTGCCGTCTTCCAAGAGTACGGACTCGACTCGCCCATCTCCTGAAAGTCCTGTTACCTTTGTTCCGGTTATGACCCGGATCCCGTTAGCTTCCATCTTGTTTGCAACGATCTCACCCATATCCTCGTCCATAATAGCCATGATGCGGGGCATGGCCTCCACCAGGGTTACATCCATGCCGATCTTTCTGAAAGACTCGGATACCTCAACGCCGATGTACCCTCCGCCGATGATGACCGCATGTTCTGGTTTTTCCTGCTCGATATAGTTTCTGAGATTGATGCCGTCCTGGAACTCCTTCAAGGGAAAGACCCCGGCAAGGTCTACACCAGGCAGCGGCGGTACGATCGCGCGTGCCCCGGTGGCGATAACGAGTTTTTCATACGTCTGCTGAAAGGTGGAATCGTTCTCGAGGGCTCTGAGCGTTACCGACTTTTTCTCACGGTCGATGGACACAGCCTCATGCAGGGTTCTGAGCTTGATCCCTCTTTTGTGGATCGCATCGTCAGGGTGCAGGGCGATAAGTTCATCCTTTTCCTGTATCTGACCAGATACATAGAAGGGAATCCCTCAGGCCCCATATGAGATATAGGCCTCTTTCCCGAATACGTAGACCTCCTGGTCCGGGAGTTCACGTTTGATGACACTCGCTGCACTCATACCTGCAGCTACAGCCCCTATTATAACAACCGGTTTCATGTCAGAATTTCTCCTAGAGTATCATTTTACAAGAGTAATAATAATCAGATCATGATGGATGTCCAGTCTCAAAGCTGTATGCCGTTGCCTATGCTGAAGCTGTATGAAGCCGGAGATTATAACTGTTCGTAATAAAGGGTAAAAGAAGGGTTAAAGACTTGCGTATCTGAAATTCCCTGCTATAATTGAAAGAAATTAGGGTGCATATGATTCATATGGAACCTGAATTTCCTGCAGCGGGTTCATCAAAGACCTCTCTCCTGCCCTGAGAGGATAAAGATGATCGGGGAGTAATATAAAGATTCTTGATACCTCGAGGTTTGCTCAGGGGTACTTCAGAATCTCGTAAGGGAGGTTTTCATTGAAGAAGTTCACGATAGCACTGGTTGAGGCAGGCACGCCTTCTACTCATATGTTCAGCAGGACATATCTTCCCAGGACAGGTCTTCCTACCATAGGCGCGGTCTTGAAGAATCTCGGGTATGAATGCGGGATATGGTTTGAGACCATGTCCCCTCTCGATGTCGATATGCTCCGAGGATACGATATCGTCGGGATAGGTTCATTGACAAACACCATATCACACGCGTACAGGCTTGCGGATTCTCTGAAAAAGACCGGCGGGCCCATCGTGGTCATGGGTGGGCCTCATGTCACGTTCATGCCTGAAGAAGCCCTTGAACACTGTGATTATGTAGTGATGGGAGAGGGAGAGGAAACATTGCCCGAATTGATTGCTGCGATTGAAAACACTCAGGCATTGGAAGAGATCCCAGGGATTGCATACAGGCTTGAAACAGGCGAAATAAGGATTGCACAGCCGGGAAGATCAGTAGATTTTGCCTCTCTTCCGTCGCCCGATTTTACCCTTTCACCCCAGATCACATCCGGCAGGATTCCTCCAATCATTACGAGTTCCAGGGGATGTCCCCACGATTGTTCCTTCTGTTCTGTAACCTCTGTTTTCGGAAGGAAGTACCGCTTCAAGGGCAATGAACAGGTTGTCGATGAACTCAGGTCCATCAAGGATCGAAGCGTGTGTTTCGGCGACGACAATTTCTTTGCAAACACGAAACGCACCAAGTCTCTGCTCAAAGACATGATCTCGAAGGACGCGGTTCCGCTTCGCTGGTCTGCAGAGATGGCTGTAAAAGCTGCGTTTGACGAGGAACTCCTCGGGCTCATGCGTGAAACCCGCTGCAGGATCGTATATGTGGGTATAGAATCGGTCGACCCTGAGACGCTGAAACGATACGGAAAGGTCCATGAGATGGAGCTTACGGCACGTTGTGTCGAGAACCTTCACCGCTACGGCATCGGTATTCACGGCATGTTTGTTGTAGACGCTGAAAATACCCCCGAGACCGTACGGAATATTGTTGACTATGCAATCGAAACCGATATCGATTCGATACAGATCTGCTCTCTTACCCCTTTCCCGGGGACAAGATCCTATGAGGAATATCAGGACAGACTGCTGCACAGACAATGGGAATATTTTGAAGGCATGCATGTGGTGGTGAGGCCGGAAAAGTGCTCCGCCTACGACATGCAGATGGCTATTATTACTCAGATGCAGAGATTCTACAGCATCTCACGGGTGATCAGCGCATACCGTAAGGGCAGGAGCTGGCGGATCAAATACCTTGCAGGAGGAAACTACCTGATGCGCAAATGGGTCAAGGAGAATGCGGATTACCTTGAACGCCTGAAAAACGGTTATTATCCTTCAGCCCGGTCCAAGCCTGTCTTTGCCGGGGCCTGAGTTGAGGCGGGGGCTTTCATGATTGATTATGAGACCGTCGGGAAAACCCCGCATGTTCAAATACCCCTGTGGGAGCGGCTTCAGCCGCGATACTATTTTGTGCGTTGTTATAAAATCGCGGCTGAAGCCGCTCCCACAAGATCATTTTTTCGCACATGCAAAAGGTGAGATCTGAAAGCAGCTTCTGCCAAGAGAGGTCAGCCGCGGGAAAATGTCCCGATCTCATGCCCGAGAGGATCTATTATCAGAGCAGAGGTATACCCACTGCTGTCAGCCCCCGAACTCATGCCCGAGAGGTTCTATCTCTTCAGCAGCGTGGTATACAGGGCCTTGAGGCCTGTGTCTGCATATCGCTGGTGTATTCCGAAGTGGAAGCTCAGCTGAGAAGGCCCCTGGTCCACGATCTCGATATTGATATTTTCGTTGTACAGGGCGGTCGCGGCCCTTGCAAGCACACCGGGGGTGTTTTTCATGCCTATACCCACTGGAGACAGCAGACACAGGTCATAGTTGATATCCACGAGATTGGGATTGAGATCCTTTTTGATGGTACCTTTGAGGTCAAAGGCCTTTCCCTCAAGATCCTTCTGATCGACAATAACTGCGATATCGTCCTTGTCCGAGGGGTAGTGATGGGTATTTATACTGTAGTCCCTGAAGATGTCGAGAAGTTCCTTGGTAAAGCCGATCGTCTCGCCGATCATGTCTTTCTGGATATAGACACTGGCGATATCGTCCATGCGGCCGATGCCCACGGCTGCCTCGCTGGATTCTCTGGAGGTCACGATCATGGTGCCCGGCGCCTGCGGATTGTTGGTGTTTCTGATATTGATGGGGATGTTTCTGTTCTTGCAGCTGATCATGGCGTCAAAGTGAAAGACATTGAACCCTCTTGAAGACAGCAGCCTGATCTCCTTGTATGTCAGAACCGGTATTACCTGGGCATCAGATATGATGCGGGGATCCACTTCATAGACGCCGTCGGTGTCCGTCCAGTTCTCGTAGCGTTCTGCCTCGACCGCGTAAGCCACTTCACCGCCGGTGAGATCTGACCCCCCGCGGGAGAGTACGGCAATATCACCTTTCAGCGTGATCCCGTAATAACCGGGGATGATATTTATCCCATCATCGCTCAGACTCAGACGCAGGTTGGCATGGGTGGCCGGCAGCACCTTTGCGTTGCCGAACCGGTCGGAGACCAGAAAGCCGATGTCTTCAGGCAGCATAAGCCTCGCGTTCATGCCCTTTGCCCTGAAATAACGTGTTATAATCTTGGCGTTGAAGTGTTCGCCCCTGGATGCAAAGAAGTCGATCCGCTTCTTGTCGGAGATATTGCTGGTAAGCTCTGATTCGAGGTCATCGACGATGTCTTTTCCGTCAATGCCCAGGTATGAAATAAGGGATTTGAATTTCCCCACTACGCGGTCATAGCTCTGTTTTGCACTGATGTCCTTCCCCCTTGACCTGAAATGGTCTCCCTCTGTCGCGATGTTGAAGAGGTGGTCGGTGACCTTCTCAGTATCACTCGCATCCTTGCCAGGGGCGGATACCACGACATATCGCCTTTTCTTGTCTTCTGCCACGATCCGGCGTACCTTTTCGATCTGACCGGCATTGGCAACAGAGCTGCCGCCGAACTTGCTCACTATCATACCGCTCATATATCCTCCATGTTCGTAAAGGTGCGGGCCGGATCTGACGTGCAGACAGGCCTTGTTTTCCCGGTGCCGCATCATAGCTCAACTTGATCCGCAGTGAAACAGTGAATTCATTGTGTTATATGAAAAAGAACGTGTAAAAAGTAGGAGTGAAAAGGTTTTGAAGCTTTTTTTATAAACAAACGGATGGGGAACTTCAGATCTCCCCATCCACAGTCTAAGATCTTTATTTGGGATCTATTTATAAGGATCCCCTAAGAGGGATGACAACCTTGCATGCAGCATTTACAATAGGATACACGATGGGGGATGATGTCAGTGCCGGGTGTGTTCCCATCTGGAATTTTACCATGTCGTCAGCCGTCATCCTGTGCATGATGCAGGCGCTCAACACGTTTATCATCTCTCCGACAGGCTTGCCTCCGGATATGGAACCGCCCATGATAACGCCCGTGTCTTTGGAGAATATGAGTTTTACCTTTGTCTGGCAGGAATTTGGCATACCGCCAGGATGCGTATCAGGAGCCTCTGCCGTACCTATGACAGTCCTTGCCCCTATCTGGTTTGCCACCCTTTCCGTGAGTCCTGCAACACCGAAGGCCCTCCCGTTGATCACCGTGGAGAACACGCTGATGGCACCGCAATTCTGATGGTTGGGCGAAAACAGATTCGCACCTGCAATCCTGGCCTCTGAGGTTGCTATGGATGCAAGCATGACCCCGGTCGGTCTTCCGTCAAAGAATGACTGTTTTTCCGCACAGTCACCGCAGGCGTATATATCCGGGTCAGTATAGGTCTGCATGTAGCGGTCCACTTTTATGGTATTCTTGAACCCCATCTCCAGACCGGCCTTTTTGGCGAGATCGTTGCTGGGAACAGCGCCTATGCCCAGTATCACCATATCCGCCTTGAGTTCTTTGCCTCCCGAGAGTCTTACCCCGGTGACCTCTCCATTGCCTAAGATGGCCTCGACCCTTTCATTTACCAGGATTTTTACACCGGTTTCCTCCATTTTTGCCTGTGCCTCGTCACAGAACTCGTTGTCCATGGCCATTTGCAGACAGCGGGGAAGGGCCTCTACAACAGTTACCTTGATATCCCTGCCTTTTCTGCACTCGTCGGCAAACTCCATGCCGATGAAGCCTCCGCCGATGATTACCAGGTCCTTTACATCGTCCATCTTACGGTGGACTTCCGACAAATAGTCGAATTCCTTCTTGACCGGGAACACATTCTCCTTGTCTATGCCCGGGATGGGTGGTAAGAGCGGAACCGATCCGGTGGCGAAGACGAGCTTCTCATAGCCTATTTCCTGCCCGTCTTTCATGGTGACCACCTTCTTTTTGCGGTCGACATCGACGGCCTCTCCTTTTATCAGTTCTATGCCGTTGTTTTCCAGAAGACCATCGGGGATAACATTGTTTTCCGGTCCGCCGACTGTGCCGTAAATATACGGTATGCCGCACGGGATAAGAACTGTCCCTTCTTTTCTGATAAGGATGACCTTCTTGTCAGGATAGTGTCTTCTGCAGCTGATACCTGCAGTAATACCCGATAATCCGCCTAAAACAACTACATCTGCTTTTTTCATTTCTTCTCCTCCATGGCTTTTTATAATCGTAAGCAAATAAGCCTATTTGTGTTGCCTGTATTATTTGCTCATTGTGTTTATGAGGGTATCCCTGTTTATCACAGACATAATCAGAATCAAAGCAATTATAGTAC
>OMKS01002371.1_pt1 | contig 15787 bp, 22 predicted proteins | sample 1674721 | NCBI WGS metagenome assembly OMKS01 (sample SAMN06264996, study PRJEB25208) | sediment metagenome | isolation source: hot spring sediment | place: USA: California | collected 2014-09-02
ACAGCCTGTCTCCTGCCGCCTGGCTCCTGTCTCCTGCCGCCTGGCTCCTGTCTCCTGCCGCCTGGCTTCCGCCAGACCCTAAAATTTGGGCAGCCAGCTTTTCTGCTGTCTCATAATCGGCTTCAAAAGCTTTTTTCCAGTGAACTTTCTGCGCTTCGCTGATTTTTTTCTCACTAAAGAGCTTATCCACCGCGGCCGTCACTTTTTGCTCACGCTCGGTTTTGGCTTTTTCGGCTGCGGCTTTCATTGCTTTTTCCCGCTCGCTCTGCTCTTTGGCTATCGTGCTTTGCAGGTCTTTCACCGTGCTCATCAGACCTTTATTTTGGTCCATCAGGCTCTGGATGATGGTCCGCGTCTGGGCGTCCATTCCTGCCGGCAGTGTCACGTCCGCTGACGGAGCGCCCGTCACATCCAGCGTGCTTTTCAGGTCGGCTTCCATCGCTTTCCATTTCTCATCTGTCGCCCCGTCCTGCTTCATAAAGATTTTTTTCAGTGTCTCAAGTATCTTGTCCATTCCCGTCTCCTGCGTTTCTCATTCTGCCCGAATTTCTCCCTTTTTTTTCACTTTTTCCAGCTGCATACGTATCCGTCTGAGTTTTTTGATTTTTTTTAAATATTTTTTCCTATGACAAACTACAGCGACATTCAAAATATGCTCTCTGCCGCCGCGAAAAAGGTATTGAGCACAGAGCCTATTCAGGCTAAAATCATCAAAAATGGAGAAATCATCGTCAAGGATATGGCGGCTGTGGATTACGATGCCGCGCTCCCTGATGCCCTCCATAGCCCATTGGCGCTGGTGGTGGAATATCTCTGCCACTTTCAGTATCAGGGACTTTCTGACCAGGCGCTCAAGCGCTATCAGGATGGATGGGAGAAAGCGCAGGAGATCTGCCGAAATTACCGTGACAAAATGCGCCTCAGTTCTGGGGATGATTTTCTCCGCACCGGCAGCATCCTCAATATGTATACAGATGAATGATGAGTCTGCAATGATGAGTCTGCAAAGCATTATGACAAGCGCGCTGGAAGCTCTCAATGCCGATGGCTATCATGCCGAGGCGGGCAAATATGGCGTAATGCCAGACATTGCCCCTGCTGCCTGGCTCTATCTGGAGCCGCAGGAAGCAGAGATCAGCTCCGCCGGCGAGCCCTTTGCCTATCATATCAGCCTTCAGCTTTTTATACTCGAAAGCGGCGCGCCCAATGCCCAGATGGATGCCGCCCTCAGCGCCGTCCAAAAGGCGATGGATGCCATACCTATCCTGATGGCCGCCCTTGATGAATATCAGCCCGCTGCCGATGACAAGCCCGTTTCATTTGATGCCTGGTATGGCGATTATGCCGTGGCTGCCGCACACCTCACACTGATCATCCGCTGATATTTAAATTATGAATTATAAATAAAAGAAATCGGAGCTACTATGACTCGACAATCTAAAAACGATATGGCTGCCATCGCCGCCTTTGCTGCCCAGAATCCAGCGATGAGCGCGCCGCAGATCGCTGCTCATTTCCAGATACCCGTCCATCAGGCACGCTATGCCATCAAGAAATTTGCCCACGAAGCAAATATCAGCCTGCGAAGCGCCGAGGGGCGCAGCGCCGCCGCGAGACTATTGGAGCCCAGCACCGATGAGCCCGACGCCATCCGCAAACAGATTCGCCTAACCCTGGCCGAGCTGGATGCCAATCCCAAGATGAGCCCCGCGTCACGGGCAGAGATTCTCTTTCAGATCACCCGCATTCGCCAGCACCTGCAAAGCACCGAATTGCAGGCTCACCTCAAGCGTGCCGATGCCCAGATCATCAAGGCCATCATTAAAAGATTTAAACCCGATGTCACCGATGATGATGTCATTGCCATCTACAGTGAAGAAATTGAAAAACTCCGGCTCTAGTCCTGTCTGTACCGTAAGCGTCCCGCTTGCGCCTGATCTGTATTCACTCCTTGCTGTTCTGAACACCGGAAAACTGTTTTAAAGGGCTGATCTATGAACCACACGACCTTTGCCATATCCCAGTTGTCTATCGAGCGTCTGCGAGAGGCTATCGCCAATCGCCCTATTTCGGCAGCTCCATTCTCCGGAGCCGCCGAAAAGCTCACCCCCCGACAGCGAAAAGCCAAAGCCGCCAAAGATTATTGGAGCTTTGACAAGCTCTATTTTCCCAAAGAAATCTACAGCGAAGGCTACAGCGCACCCAACCAGATGCTCAAAGATATGATTGCAATGGCGCAAAGCCCAGGCATCCATATTGTCTTTGGTCCCCGCAGACACGGCAAAACCGTCACCGGCAAAAAGCTCCTCATCTGGCTGCTGCTTTCCGGACGCGTCAGCATCGCCGGCGTCTATGCCGAAATTCTCAATCCCAAAAGCTACAATCTCCTCAAGGATGTGGCAGCGCTCATCACCCTCAATGACCGCATTATGAGCGATTACCAACCCGAATTTTTTGAGCTGAATAATGACCAGTTTGCCTTTCGCATTCCAGGCGAAAAAGAGCCCCGCTTCTGTGCCGCCTTTTCAGAGGGACGCAGCGTGCGCGGCTACACCAAGCTCTTTGGCCGGCCTCAGTTTATCCTGGGCGATGATGTGGAAACTCTGGAATCGTCTATGGCTGCCGGGGCCGTGCAGATGCGCATTGACAAGCTGGGAGAATCGCTCCAGTCGATGACCGAAAACGGCACCTTTATCATCAGCGCAAATGACTTCTCAAGCCAAAGCGCCCTCCACCTCCTCAGGCAGCAGCAGGAAGAGGGACTCCTGGCAAAGCATTGGCGCGTGCACGTCTATCAAGCCTGGAATAAAAAAGCCCTCTGGCACAGCCGCTGGCCCGTCAAGAGCGAAGCCGCGCTGAAGGCACGACTGAAACCCCGAGACGAAAGCGACTGGCAGGCAAACTTCCAGAGCAATCCCATTCCGCCGGAAGGCATCATGTTCACCCGGGAAAATTACCGCGAATATACCGGACTCCCTGCCGACGCCCGCGGCATCATCTACACCGATCCCAACCTCAGCAAAAAGGGGCTGGGCGATACCACCGCCATCGTGGCGCTGCTCTGGTCGCCTTCCACAGCCCTCTACTATATCGGCGGCGCCATCGTCCGCTCATTCCGGAAAAGCGAAAGACTCCTTCAGGAAGTGATCAACCTCAAAGCAGGTCTCGCTTCGTCTGTCATCGCCATTGCCTTTGACGGAAACGTCACGCAGGAAAGCACCTGGACAGATATGATCCGCAGCTACAGCCGCATCAACGGACTCCCTTTTCCCGTGGTGGAATACAAAAGATACCGCGTCAATGACCTGGCGAAAAATACCCAGCTCCTCTATGACGCCGGACAAATCCTTTTTCCTGCCGGATTTGCCAAAACCCCTGACGGCAGCCGATTTTTGGCACAGCTATTTTCATTCTCCGGCAAGAAAAGCAGCGGCATTGATGATGCACCCGATGCCCTCATCTGTGCGTTTGAATACATCCACGAAAGGCACATCCCCAAAAAATCACGCCAGCAACCCCTAAAAATAAAGGACTTCTATACCTTATGAACAAAGCAGGAAAAGCGTCTCGCTTTTCGAGATGATGAATTAAAAATTAAAATTTAAGGTCAAAATGAGCATTTACCCAAAATTATCCGATTATTACAGCGCCGTCAAAAGCTTAGACGCTGACGAGCCAAAATCGTGGTCGCTCCGCCGCGCGATGGATTATATGCAGCGGCCTCTGAAATACAATCTCCGCCTGATGGGGCACTATACCACCCGCGTCGCCGCTGTAGCTGCCTGGGACTGGACCCTCACCGGTGAGATAAATGATGATCTCAAAGCCCGCATCATCCGCCGCATCGCCCCGGCTGTCAAAGTCCTCATCGAGAATAATCCCCGCGCCTATCTTTTCGGCAGCCTCGCCTATCGGCTGGACCTGAGCAACGTGCTTGAGAGCGGCACCGTCATCATTCCCAAAATGCTGGACCGCCGCAGCTATGCCGTCCAAAATGAAGAACTCCACCTCTGGAACGCCAAGGGGAGCTATCAAAAATCAACAGCCGTGGTGCTGGCTGACCAGGATAATATCCTCGTGGACAATGTCTCCTGGATGTCGCCCGGCGCCGTGATGCGGGGCATTGCCGCCGTGGAAATCCTCCGGCACGATATGATTCTCGAGAATGCAAACTTCCTGCGCAAGCTCAAGGGCATTTTGCAGATCATCAATAAGGGCGGGGGAGAAGACAATGTGAATGCCGCCAAATCTGCCGCCGCCACCGCCATTATGAATAATTACCTCATCACCGATGACCTCATCGAATTTAAGCTCAATGACATTGCCGGCAAGGGGGACGGCGCTTTTGAAAAATTTATCGACTGGGCAAATAAAGAGATGGCCATCGCCATGCTGGGTCAGGCCAATACCTCCGAGCTTCCCGATGGCGGCGGCTCAAGGGCTGCCCTCACCGTCCTTTCCAAGCTCAGCCAGGACATATTCTGGCACGACATTTCCCGCGTCACCCAGATTGCCAACCAACTGGTGCAAAAAGATTATGAGCTCAATGTCAGCGACTCAGGAGACCCGGCGCCCTGGAAATTTCAGATCACCATTCCGGATGACGCCGACATCGAAAGCAATGCCAGCGCGCTGGAAACCCTCAAGCGGGCAAATATCCCCGTCAAAAAAGATGAAGCCTACACGATGCTGGGCCTCACCAAGCCAGACCCCACCGATGATCTTCTCTAATTTTAAATTAATAATGCGTCTCTCACAAAAAATAATCAAACGTCTCGGCAATAGCGCCCTGGCGATGCTTGAGGAAAATATCGCCGCCGGCATAGATTATGACGGCCAGCCCTACAAATATTCTGAAGAAGCCTTTTACCGACCCTACGAGCTGAAACTCGCCCAAAAGCTGGGCAGCGCGGCCAGCGTCTTCACTAAGCCTGATGGCAAGCTGGGAATGATCGTTCACGGCTACAAAGCCTACAAAGAGGCTGTGGCTCCCTATTCCGTGGGGAAATTTCTCACCCTCAGCGGTAAAATGCTCCGCAATCTCAACGTGCTCACCACGGAAAATAATCGCGTCATCATCGGTTTCAGTGATCCGGAGCTGGCACAGCGCGCCTTTTGGCTCAATGTATCCGGCGCCGGCAGGGGACGCAAGCTATGGAAATTTATGGGCCTCCAAAAAGCGCAGCAGGACGAAATCAAAACCCGCTTCAATGAGCTCGCCGCCGATGAGATCAAGCAGTTTATCAGCGACGTCTTATTTAATTCTAAATTCTAAATTACTCATTCATCATTAAAAAAGCCCCGTCTCCGGGGCTCTTTTTGTACCTCAACCGTCTCGGTTGAGCCTTTATCGATTACTGGGCATCATCGCCCTGTGCGTTTTATATCATATCGTCTCATTGCGTTTTTCTATTTCCAGCAGGATGTCCCGCACGATGTCCCTTTGCGCTTCATTCTTCATCCTCAAATTTTAAAGGCGATTGCTTCCATTCTTCCACATTTCCAAATATAAGCAGCTCTTCAACGCCTCTATATTCTTCGGGCTTAATCCCAATGATACTATCCAATTCTTTTGCACGATTGAGTGACATACCCATTGCTACAGCTCCGGATACTGCGCCCGCCATAAATACTTTCATTTTAAAAGTCAGCTTGTCTTCTTGTTTAAGCTGGCTTACTCTCGATTTAATTGTCTCATAAATAAGGTCAGATTTCATAGTTTTTTATTCCCTCCAGGCTTATTTCCCATTTTTTGTTTCCATCATTCCAAAATTCCACTTTTCTAAGGAGCGCGGAATTGTTTTTTACGTTCCAGGCAATGGCATTTAGTGCATCTTCTTTTGGTATATTCTGCTCACTGCTTAGCACAATATGAGCGGCTTGATATTTCCCCCGCCGGATGGCGTTTAGGGTTGCCGTGCTTGGAATGGAATCTTTCCGGATTGTCTTGTACTCATACTTCACGCCATTTTCAATCACATCTGCGCTCTTTTTATTCTGCGTCCCCGTGGCTTTTTGCAGCACGACATGGCGGTTTTTCAGCGCTTTGGCCCGCATTTTGGCGATGCCGGTTTCATTCTCTTGCTGCTGGTATCCGGGACCGGCTATCACTTTGCTTCCGTTTTTATAGCTGGCCAGGAGCTCGCCCCGCTGCTGCACCCATCGGTGACGGCAATTGTATCCGCCGCAGTAGTAGAGCGCCGGTTGTCCCATATCATTGACCATTTTTTCCACTTCCTGCAGGGAATATACTTTTCCAAAATGTCTTTGGCAATAGTCTCTTTCGGGAATGGGTCCTTCGTAGCGCAGGTATATCGTCTCGCCTTCGTCAGCGCCTTCCCGCAGATTGTTGATTCTGATGGCTCTGTCCAGTGCTGCCTGCCCTGTCTGGAGCTCGGTTTCCACATAGTGATCAAATTTCAGCAGCGGTTTTAATGCTTCCCGCGCTGCATCCTGCCAGCTTGCCCGGTTACTGGGCGCATTGCTCAGCGCTTTTTCCACTTCCCGCACCATTTTGCTATAGACGTAATCATAGTGCCCGCTCACATTCTCGATGATTTGCGACGCCGCTTTGAGTTCCGCTTTGCCGCCGCTTTTTTGTTTTGACAGCTCTGCCCCCAATGCTTTTTCTGCCTGCCGCGTCAGCTTGATCAGTTCGCCGGCATAGCTCTCCTGCCAGCCTTCCGCCAAGAGCTCTTTTTTGATTTTTTTCAGCAGTCCTTTTTGGCTGGCCCTTTTTTCTGCCTGCTCATATTCCCGCCGCAGCAGCTCCCGTATCCTCTTTTTTAATCCTTCATTCATCTTTCAGTCTCTTGTCTGTCAGCGAAAGTGTGAGCTGCTGATTGCGTTGCTCGTCATAGCCGATTTCTGCGATGATCATCGTCTCGGTAATATAGCGGCGTCCGCACACGTCGCAGACGATGAGGCGCGTATCGATGTCGTCATCGGGCAGATAGGAGCGGCGCCGCACGTCGTAGCGCCGCTCGCGGTTTACTTTCAGCACGATAAATTTATCGCTGCCGCAATACCGACAAAACATCAGGCATTGGCCCAGTTCAGGTTGATATTTTCCCATTCATCTTTTTCATTGCGCACCAGCAACATGATATAGCGTTTGCGGTTGATCACTTTTACGCTGTCGCTGATTAGCTCCATAATCGCCTGCCATTCTGGGTCTTTGATATTCAAGGTTCGCAGTCCCAATATCGCCCGCTTGTCCATCTGTCCCTTGCGATTGGTGACAAAGGCTCTCTGCACCAGGAGCTTGATTTCATCGCGGCTGCCGGCAGCCCATTTTTCCAGGAGCAGGTCCAGACGCGCTTTTGCGGTGTGGATGCTTTCGCTGAATTCCAGCACCGGGTTGCTTTTCACCTGGAGCTTGACTTTGCCGTCATAGCTGATGATCTCCATATTGCCTTTCCAGTCCGCCGGCAATGCCAGCGTTTCGATGTAGGCGTCCACGATCTTTTCCACTGCGGCTTTCACTTTTACGATGGTATCCTGCAGGGCTATCATTCGGTTGCCGCTCCGCTGCAGCAGGGTCTCACGCTTTTTGTCTTCGGGCCGAATCAGCTTTGGCGGGATGGCATCCCCTTCTCCATTGATCCAGCAGCCTTTTTCGTTCTTGGTCGTTTTGATTTTTTTCATTTTTTCTCCTATTCATTTTTGACATGATAATGGATTTCCTGCTTCTGCTGCGCCCGGCTCAGCCAACCGGTCAGGAATTTCCGGTAGTTCTTCTTTTTCCGCTCCGGATTGCTGGCCAGCCAGAGCGCTGCCTTGTTGAGCTCCTGTCTGATTTCTTCCATCCGGAATACCTTGAGCAGCTCCAATATCCATATTAGGTCAATGGGCGGCACGGACTTGCCAAAGTCCCGATGCTGGCGGATACGTTCCAAAAGTCTCAGCACAGCCAGTTGGCCATCCCGTTCTCGCCTTTCCCAAAAGCGATGATCCAGCCGGTCTAAATCATTGATTTGCTTGCCGTATTTGGCCAGCAGGTGGATGTATAGCGTTTCTTCCGGAAGGCTCAGGTCAACGGGCGCGTCAGGGTCGATTGTCTCGATTTTCGCCGCCCGAAGTGTCGCTTTGCCTTGAGACAGCGGTGTATATTTGCGTTCCATCATACGGCGTCTCGACGATTGAGAATGCCCAGCAGCGCATCCCGAACAGCCCTCTCTTTTTCCGGATATTTTCCATTGAGGGCTTGTGATACCGTGCCCCGGCCCAGACCCGTCACGGCGGAAATGTCGCTGATGCTGGCGCCGGCGGCCTCTTTCAGCTCGCCCAGGGTCTGAATCAGCATCTCTTCATCGATGCGGTTTTTGCCTATTTCCAGCCCTTCCCGCATCTTTTGATCCACCAGCCAGAGCATTTCCAGCGGTGTGGTGCGGGTGTGGGCAATGCGGCTGCGTGCGCCCTCGGTGATGGCTTCGCCAAAGAGTGTTTTGAGAAAGCTCAGCCGCTCTGGGTAGCTCATCCAGCCGCTGCTTTCGCTCAGGTCCATCTGCTGCGTCCGCCAATAGACTTCCTTGCGCGCCTCTACTTTTGCCCTCAGCTCCGGATGGCCGATGAGCATCACGCTGAAAAGCGGTGTCTGTCCGGCGAAATCTTCTTCCCGCAGCTCTTTGAGGCTGCGCAGCACATTGAAATTGAGCCGGTGGGCTTCCTCGATGACCACGCAGACTTTTTTCCGGCCCCGCACCACGGTATAGCCCAAGTTGCGCACCAGTTGCCGTGCCCGCGCTTCCTGGTCACGCCGGGGTGTCTCGCTGCTGATCTCCATCAGCATCGCGCTCATGATGTGCCCAATGCTCACTTTCTCTTTGTTTTTGTTATAGACCTTCACCCAGATCACTTCCTCGCCCAGGACCTGTTTCACGTCCAGCAGCAGCGTGCTTTTGCCGGCGCCCACCGGGCCGGTGAGGGCAATCATCGCGTTTTCGCGAACCGCGGCCACGGCCATATCCCGCATATTCCGCGTGGCAGCGCTCTCGTAGCGGGGCAGACTGCTCAGGCCATAGCGCCGCAATAGCTGCCCGTTGATTTGATTTCCGTTCATTTCATTCCTCCTTTTTGTTTCTTCTTAATTCGCAGTTCATAATTTGTAATTGGCTGTTTACCCAGTCTTGATCTGTGCCAGTGCGGCTTCGATTTCGCTGCGGCTGGGTTCGCCCGCGAGAAATTCATCCCACAGCTCGGCATCGCTTTGGTACTCTAAACCCATCTGCCGCAAATGATTGGCAATGTAAAGTTTCGCGTGATACTTTGTGGCAAATTCCCCTTCCTGCCTTTTGGCAAATACTGATTCCACGGCGATTTGCTCTGCTTCCCGCGCCGGCATCATCAGCCTGCCTTCCTGATTGATGCCGCCTGCTTCCCGCTTCCTGATGCCTGACTCCTCTTTAATCGTGCTCCGGATTTTATCCACATAGCTCTGGTGCGGGCGATGCTCAAAATTATCAATCTCCGACGGCCGCCAGGGCTTGAGCTGAAAGGGTTTGCCAGGCTCGCTGATACTTTCGCCCATCATCTCGCCGGCCAGATTTTTATAGACGCGTATGCGCTGCCCGATGCTTTTTTCCGGCGCTGCATACCATTCTCCCTGGTAGCTGATGCGCAGGTAATCGTCCACTTTCCGCGTTTCCACCCGGCAGGCCAGACGCACCAATGCTTCATCCACTTTCCGCTCCGGATAGGCCATTATGCTTTTCCGGTAGGCTTCATAGCGGCTCAGGGGCATCATGGGGTGGATCAGTTTCACCTGTTCGGCGCAATATTCCTGGAGCAATTCATTGTATTCGCTGAGCATAATCTTATTATTTTCGCCGATGATCATTGCCGCTTTCAGCTCAAATTTTTGCCAGAGCGTCCGCCATTGACGCTCGATCTTGGCGTTGCCTTCCTTTTCTGCTCCTGGCGTGCTGGTCTCGCGGTTTACGCCGATGCTTTCCAGCGCCATTCGTGTTTCCAGCTTTTTCTCAAAGGCGCCATTGTCGCTTTTCAGACGATATGGCACGCTCTTCAGCGGGTTGCCGTCATCGGGGCGGCTATAGACCCAGTCGAGAAATTCCAGACCCAGCAGGGCGCTTTCACCGGAAGCGGCATAAGCACGGGCGATAAAGACGCGGCTGTAGGCATCCACCAGACCTACCAGCCAGGTGCGCAGCGCTTTCACATTCTTGCGAAAAGCCTTGCTCGCCGCCGTCACCTGCAAAACGTAATCTTCCTTTTTTTCGTCATAGTCTATCACTTGGAAATATTCGCTGCGGCTGAAATCTATGTGGTGCATCTGGTTGGCATAGAGCGCTTCCCAACGGATTTTGGCCTGCCGCGCACGAAGTCCCCGCTCTTTCAGACGGCGATTCACCGTGCTCACTGCCAGCTCGCGATAACGTTCCTCGCCCATATCTGCCAGCAGGTCAAGCGCCGCTTTGGTGCTCAATTCACGGTAGCTGTAGCCCATATCCATACTTTGCAGCTTCACCATCGCCACCCGGTCAATCAACGCATCGGAAACCTTTTTCTCCCGCTTGATCTCTTTTTGCTTGCCAAATTCTTTGCGTATCGCACGATATATGGCGTGACGGCTCAGACCAAGCCGCTTTTCCCAGGCCGCCAGTATCGGCCCCCGCTCGCCCTTGCTTGCCCCCTGCAGCTCCTGATATATTTCCGCAGTCACTCGTTTCTTGATCATAATTTTTAATTCTTAATTCTCATCTCTGAACTCATAGCTCATGACTCTCTTCGTCTTTTTACCCATTCGCGTCCGCAATCATCTGCCGGATTAATTCTCCATTCGCTTCCATCTCGCCCGGCTCCAGGGTATTGAGAAAATGGTAGAGCGCCTTGTCTTTGCCGGCCAGTATCCGCTGCAGGCCGATAATCACCTTTTGTGCGTGTGCCACTGTCAGCCATTCCACCGCCTTATCCTTTCCCGTCTGACGCTTGATAAAGCCCGCCAGGCGCGCCGGATTCGTTTCCCAGCCCAGCAAATATTCCAAGGCGCTGATCTTCTTGGCCTGTGCCGCCGTGATCCGGGAATACCCCAGCCCATTTGCCGTGCCGCTGCCGTAGTATCCCCGCTTGGGCTTTCCCGAAGCGGCAGCGGTCGCTGAGCGGAGTCGAAGCACCGCCTCATCAATCTGATCCTCACTCAGATCTTTCAGGCTGGCGAGCCCATAATGGCTGCAAATCGAATCGCTAAGCATCTCGTGGTCCATTCCCGCCGCCTTGCCTGCCGCGTGCAATGAGCGCAGCTTTTTCACCCGACTATCCATTATTTAGCTCCTGTGCCAGCGTCCCGCTTGCGCCTTGTACCGCAAGCGTCCCGCTTGCGCCTGTTTTTTTCAATACCACCGGCATCTCCTGATATGAGCCCCTGAACTCGCCGCGATATTTTTTCACATAGTGCCACGAACGGCAAGCCCAGCAGCAATGCGTTTTTGTATCGTTGTCATAAAAGCCATTCCACAGCCACGGTTTTCCCTCTTTCGTACCCGGATCATAGCCGCAATAGTCACAAAGCAAAGTCTTATAGCCGCTCATTATTTACTCCGTCTCCCCGTCCCCGGCTTTGACGCGCAGTGCAGGCAATCCACCGTCAGCTTGCCGCCGGCGCTCCACACTGTCACCAGGTGATCTGTCTGCCTGCCGCATTTATCACAATAGCGCAGCTCACGCCGCTTCAAGGGATATATCATTCCGCGTCCTCGCATCATCTCATCCTCTCTTTATTGTTGATTGAATAGCCATTCTCCGTAATTCGTAATTCATCATTCCTTGGAGTGCAGACGGGGCTTGAACCCGCTCCATCGCACCGTAAGCGTCTCGCTTGCACCTGGTTTCCCTCTGAAATCTGCACTCTGTTTTCCTTTTCTTTGGCGTTCGTAATGTGATCCTATGCCAGCAGCAGCGAAAGCAGCGCGATCACTGCCAAAACACCCAGACCCGTCAGCGTCTCCAGATTCCGCCGCTTCCGTCGCTTCCGCCGCAAATCCCGGTTTAATCGCTCAAATGCCTCGCCGATACTTTTGCCATGATAGTGCCGGCCCTGATAATCAATCGTGCATCCGCTGCTCAGGTCATACTTCATCGCCAGAGCCAACTTTGTCTTTTCATCCATCGTATTCCTCCTTATCCTTAAAGAATATCATCTGTCACGTGGCCAAATGTGCTGAGAACCCGCTGATGAAAGCTCATAAAGCTCCGGGCCAGCGTCGCCACTTCCTCGCGAATTTTGTAAGGGTCCTCCGGCTTGATATCCAGCGTGAAAAAGAGCTGCTCCGCCCGCATCAGCATATCCCGCGCCTCTTTCATCTGACGCCATTTCGCCTCAAAGCTGGCATTGGCCTGACCATAGCGCCGCTCCAGCTCGCTGAATTCCTCGATCCGATGCTCCGCCTTTTCCAGCCGCTCCCGGTAGATGTTCCGCTCGTCGACCGCCAGCATCGCCTCCTCGGCCAATCCCGATAAGCGCGCCTCATATGCCTTCTTCTGCTCCCGCAGTTGCTTGCTAAATTCCCGCGCGCCGATGGCCTGCAGCTCCTCTAAACTCACCTCTTTGCCGCGAATCACCGTCTTTCCTTCATCCACCAGCTCCGCAAAATCCACATCCTCGATCGTGGTCAGATCATACAGCTTCCGGATGCCAAGCGACTCAAGCTTATCCACATTATCTTGTTTGATGCCTTTAACAATTCGTAAACCCGGGTTTACGGTTTCACCATTTCCCAGCAGATTTCCCGGAATCACCGCTTCCAGTCTGGCAGCCACAGCCACATACTTATAAGCCTGCTGCTTCGTCATCGGCAGCATTGTGGCGCAATATTCCTCCTTGCTGCTGCAGCCCAGCGCCAGATAAAGCTTCTCGTCAAAGATTCGCTTGATGGCAAAGGCCGTGATCAAGATTCCCGCCGTCACCTGCCGGTGCAGGCTCCCTGCCAGCTTCATCTGCTGCTCCGTCACCGTCACCAGTTTCCCGCTCTCCGCGTCATACACCTCTCGCGCGGTGGCTGAGCGCAGCCGAAGCCCCGATTCACTTGCGCCTTGTTCCGTGAGCGTCCCGCTTGCGCCTTGTTCCGTGAGCGTCCCGCTTGCGCCTTGCTCCCCGCTTGCGCCTTGTTCTTCGTAATTATTCCCCATCTTTTCCTCCTTTTATCTCTTTATCACATTAGCCATAAAAACGCCGCACACACCGCCCAGCATCGCGCCAGTGGCGTAGCTTATCCGCAGAGACCACGTGTCCTTGCGAATACCAGCAACGTTTAAAGTCCACAAAAAACTGATCATCCAGCCGGCAATGGCTATACCAGGCCAATAGAGCCGCGAAATAAAAAGCGTGTTCGCGCTCACGAAAAAGACCTGCAAAAAAGCAGTCCCAAATAACCGTATTTCTGAGCTCACGCACTCACCTGCTGCCGTACCGCAAGCGTCCCGCTTGCGCCTTGTTCCGTGAGCGTCCCGCTTGCGCCTTGTTCCGTGAGCGTCCCGCTTGCGCCTTGTTCCGTGAGCGTCCCGCTTGCGCCTGTCTCCTGACGCCTGCTGCCTCTCTCCTCCATCTTCTGCCACACCGCCGCCGCGCTCTGCCCCGTCATCCAGCCCATCTGCTCCAGCGTGTAGCCCATTCCCCGATACCCTTCCAGAGCACTCCGCTCGCCATCGCTGTCCAGTCCTCTTGAGCGGCCTGCCGCCCCCCGCAAAACCCGCGAAATCGTCCGCTCGCTCAAGCCCAGACGCGCCGCGATCTGCGACCGGTTATAACCCATAAAGCTCATCACGCACACCTGTGCCCGCGTCTCATCTTTCATCTTTTTCCCTTTCTGCTCACGTGCGTTTTCAGCCGTTTGGTCTTTTCATCAGCCTTCCAGCCATCCTTCACCGGCAAACCCAGACGCACCTGCAATGCCCGCAGAGAACGATAAATCGTGCTCCGCGCCACACCACGCTCTGCTGCCACGCCCGCACCGCCGCGCCCCGCTGCCAGCCGCTCTTAAAGCGCAGCAGGTCCGCCAGCTCCATCTTGAGACTCACCTTCACCAGATCGCCCTGCAGATAAGCCAGCACCAGACGCGCCGCCGCCACCTGAAATTCCATCGCCCGCGGCTGACTGCTCTTATTGATGATCAGCTGCAATCCAATCGGATCATACACCTCCACCGACAATTCACGGCTATGCGGAGCAACCTTCTTTTTACCCGCTGAGTGGTCGCTGAGCGGAGTCGAAGCGCGGTCCATTCCGTCCGTCTCGGTAACCCCGACTACCCTTACCAAATTGGTAAGTCGACTAAACTCTTTGATCTGTGGATTTTTCTTCACAATCTTAGCAATCGCCACATCCGGATTGCTGTATTCCAGCCACTCGCCAATGGCCCGACGGGTAAAATAGGGCGTCCCGTCCAGCCAGCAGCTCTCCCGCAGCGCCATCCCGCCAAAGCGAAAAGGCAGCGCCACATTCATTCCTTTTTCCATCTTTCCTCCTTTATTTTCTGCGAATTGATTGCAAGCCGCCCTGTCCATCATCTCATCGTTAATTTCAGAGCGGCCCGGTGTAACATCAGGCAGAATGAGGCAAAATTCCCTTTCGCCTTGATTCATCCCGCCAGAGAGCTTAAATTCCATCGTGTAACATTGAGGATAAGCTATGATTGAATCCATCATCTCAGGAGCCATTGCCGTGTTTAAAGCAGACCTCGAAATCAAACAAGCCTTTGACGGAAAGCGCGTTGACCTCACCGTTTCCGTCCGCGACGCCTTCCTTGGAAAATCCTTTTCCGAGGGAATGGGAGCCGCACTGCTCGCCGACATTGTCATCGCAAATAATTCCGAAGCGCCCATCTCTATTATAGACATATCCATCCGATTATCCCCCGATGCCATAGCCAAAAGACATATTCCCGAGCCACTCAAAGTCATCGGCGCCGATGGCAAAGGACTCACATCCACAGTCCCGTCCGGTCCTGTCGTATTCAATGAAGCGGTCCGATTCACCCATCTCTCACTCTTGCCCCTCGATATCAATCTTGAGCCACATAAATCCATTTCCGGATATGCCCTCTTTATCTTTCCAGAGTCTGCAAGCATCCCAGGACCCATTTCACTTAGCCTGCGCACCGGCAATATGAAAGTCATTGACACCCCCATCCTCTGACAATTTTATCTATCTCGTGTATCATAATTCGTATTGAGCTGTTCACAGCTCCAGCTCCATCTGCTGGTCATTCTTCACCCTTTTAGAAATCCCCACACTCTCGCAGCTCACATCATCCAGCGCCGCCAGCAAAGCATCACGGCTTGCCGGAGTCCGCTCCCGCACATAATCCAGCATCAATGACACCGCATCCGTCACCGTCTCCTGATAATGCGCCACCATCTCGCTGTCCTCCTGCCGGTTCCGGGCAACCCGTGGCACCTTCACCAAAAGATGACCCGTCCGCCCGCAGAGCGCCTTCAAAAGACTGAAATCCTTTTGAGCGATCATCAGCGCCAATACCCGCCGCACCGCCTTCTCCAGCGCTCCCTCCGGCATTCCCAGGCGATACACCATATTCTCGCTGATCCCCATACCATCCGCCAGCTCGCCGATACTCACCCGGCCCCGCAATATCAGATCCTGTATGCTCTTTTGAATGACCATCTCTTTATCCCTCAAATCTTTATAAAATTTTTGAATTGATAATCACCGTAAATTGTCCTATCTTGGACATATGAGAAGGCGAAGGGACCGGTCACGAAATCCGCTGCCACACGACATACCCTGAACCGGTCACGCTCCGCCATTGCCTCACGC
>OMKS01002373.1_pt1 | contig 15774 bp, 14 predicted proteins | sample 1674721 | NCBI WGS metagenome assembly OMKS01 (sample SAMN06264996, study PRJEB25208) | sediment metagenome | isolation source: hot spring sediment | place: USA: California | collected 2014-09-02
TTCTTATAGAGTATCTTCATCTGATAATGCAAAAAATCTACACCTTATAAACCTTCTCAATTTCTTCGGCTGCCTTGTCCCAGGTGAAGTGCTGCTCCACTAAAGTCCTGCCTACTATGCCCATCTTTTCCCTGAGCTTCTTGTCTTTGGCAAGGGCATTCATCATCTTAGATAGATCTTTAACATTCCGTGGCTCTACCAAAAAACCGTTCTTTCCATCCATAACTACATCAAGTACTCCGCCAGATGCGTAAGCCACAACTGGCTTTCTGCATGCATTCGCCTCTGCAAGCACCATCCCGAAGCCCTCTCTTGTGGAAGGCAGGACAAGAAAAAGTGATTTCTTTATCTCTGCTATTACATCTTTATAGTCCGCAAGCCTGCCAAGAAACCGTACTCTCTGGGAGATTCCTAGTTTTTTAGACATCTTTATTAGGCTACCTTTCTCCTGGCCTTCGCCGATTATTTTGAGCTTTATTCCAGAGTTTTCTTTATGCACTTCCTTAAAGGAGAGAAGAAGGTCATCGATATGCTTATGTGGAATCAGCCTTCCTATGTAAATTATGGAATTGTCCTGCTTTTGGCGTTTGATTGAGTCAATTAGCCCAACATCTGCCCCGTTAAATACTACATTAAGCCTTTTTTCTTTAACTCCATATTCTTTAATCAGAGCCTGCCTGACTACATTGCTTACTGTGATTATTTTCCTGAATGGAAGCCTGTAAACGCGCCTTTCAACAAAAAGCGCAAGCCTTGAGTGCTGAATCCACTGGGACTTGTCCTTTGTGTGGGAAACATCATGGATTGTTGCTACTATATTCTTCTGGAGCCTTAGCAGATGGCAGATGTAAGCAGGGATGAAAGATCCGAAAGGCTGGACATCGACTGCATCATACTTATGCCTGGAAAGCCAGAAAAACACGGACAACATGAACCTTATTAACTGGCTTACTTTCCTGTTTGGCGGAGAATCTATGACTGGGCCTATGTGATGCACATTAATGCCATCAAACTGCTCTTTGTCTGGAACTCCTTTTACACGAAATGTAAGAACATCAACCTTATGGCCTTTTTCTGCAAGCCTTTTCAGTACCTGGTGAAGCCTTACCTCGCCGCCTCCAAAATATTGCGGCACAAAGAAATCTGAGACTGCGCAAATCTTCATTTTCCTGCGTTCTCGTAAACGTGCTCTACCTGGAATGCGAGCTTTTCCCAGTCGTACTTCTCAAGCACAAGCGGGGCTTCGCTGAGGCACTTGTCATAAAAGGACTTGTCCTTTAAGAGCTCAGATGCCTTGTCTGCCAGGTCGAGCTCATTGCCTGGCTCAAAGAGCTGGCCTCCTTTGCCTGTGTCTGTAACCTCGATTGTAGGAGGAATCGCTGAGTTTATGAAGGGCGTGCCTGCTGCCAGGGCTTCTACTGTGACTATCCCAAAGCCTTCTACGTCGCTTGGCAGGCAGAAGAGCTTGCTTGTTGCAATCTCCTTCACCACATCCTCATGCTTCTCTACAAAGCCAAAGAACTTTACATGCTCTTTAAGGCCAAGCTCATTAGCCATTTTCTCCAGGCTTTCCCGCTCAGGGCCTACCCCGATTATCTTAATTAGCAGGCTTGGGAATTCCGGGAGCATTATTTTTGCTGCCTTGAGCAGCAGGTCTACTCTTTTGTACTTGACCAGCCTCCCAACAAAGCAGATGCTATCTGGCTGCTTCTTCAATTCGCCCAGAGAATACTTTTCTTTATCAATTCCATTATACACAACAGTAATCCTGCTTGGCTCTACCTTTCCTCTTGTCTCAAGCTTCCCTTTGGTATAGTTGCTTACTGCGATGAAATGGCTCCACTTCATGGAAAGAATTCTTCTCTCAACAATCTCTCCAAGTATTCCTGAGGGGCCCATGTTCTTAACCCACTCGCCGCCTATCCAGACATCGTGGTATGTTGCAACTGCCGGGACCTTGTGAAGCCTTGCTATCTTGTATGCTGCTGGGTAGCTTACAAAGTTGTAGCCGTCAACCACGTCAGGGTTAAGCTTTTTTCCTGCCTTCATTGCCTCACGCACAAAGGAAAGCCTTGCTGAGAGCTTTCCGCCCTGGGAATAGTCTCTCTCATTGCCTACCCTTATAACTTCTATGCCGGCAAAACTGTCTTTCTCTTTTGTGCCTGTCTCACGGCTGGTTATAACTGTTACCTTATGCCTTTTTGCAAGGTGCCTTGCGATGTGGAATGCCCTGGCTTCCACGCCTCCTTTAACATCGCATTGGTCGCTAAAGGGAAAGAATTCTGTCACAATAAGGATTTTCATCTTAGCAGCTAAACTTGTTATATATTTAAAAGTTTATGGTTTTCCTGTGCAAACTGGCTGAGCTACTTATAAACATTTCTTCGATGGCCTATTTCAACAACAATAACCAGCAGCTTGCCTGCAAGAATATCCAGAATTACTCTAAAGTTGCCTATCCGCAACCTGAAATACAAGCCCAAACAAAAAAGAAAAGCTTATATTGTTTAGGCATATACACAAAGTATGCTTCGCATACACAAGGAGTATAGGTGGGATATATGGTAAATGCCATGATAAGGATTTCGGACAAAGCAAACCAAATACTGAATATTGTAAAGGCAAAAAGAAACCTTAAAGACAAGTCTGAAGCAATTGAGTATGTTGCCTTAGAATATGGAAAAGACCTTCTCGAGCCACAGCTCAGACCAGAGTTTATTGAGAAGATGAAAAAAAGGCAGCAAGAATCAACTATAAAGGTTAAAGACTTCAAAGAGCATTTCGGGCTGAAATAATGTATTCTTATGAGCTAAGAAAGAGCGTTGAAAAACTTTTCCTAAAGCTTGCAAAAAGAAATCCTAAGCAATTATTAATTATTGAGAAAAAAATAAAAGAGATTCTAGAAAGCCCAGGCCACTACAAAAACCTAAGAAGGTCTCTGCAGCATCTAAAAAGAGTGCATGTAGACAAAAGCTTTGTGATTTTGTTTTCAGTTGATGAGCTAAGAAAAACAGTAATAATCGAAGATTTTGACCATCATGATAACATATACAAATAGCTCATTGCTTCTTCCCTGCTTCGTGCTCAACAAGCGCTGCCTTCACTGCTTTCAATGGAAGCATTGCGCACTTTATCCTGTTCACGCCAAGGCTAATCCCAATAAGCTCTCTTATGTGCTTCTCATCCAGCTTCAAAACCTCAGAAACCTTCATTCCTTTTAGCTCATCAAACAGCATGTCTGCTGAGGCGATTGAGATGGTGCAGCCCTCGGCTGAGAAGCCGGCATCCTTAACTGCCTTGGCTTCAACCTGGAGGTAAACTGTTATCTTGTCTCCGCAGAGGGGGTTTGTGTCATGAAAGCTTGCATTAAACTTTGAGGGCTTCCGCTCGTTGTGGGGCTTTTCTCCCCATTCCATCAGCTCATCATACTTTTCGTGGTCTTGCATTTTAGTATTTCCGCTCTATTTTCCTGAGTGCATCTGCGAGTGCATCCACTTCCTCAAAGGTGTTGTAGAGGTAAAAGCTTGCCCGGACTGTTCCTGGCGCGCCCAGGGCCTTGTGCATAGGGATTGCACAGTGGGTGCCTGCCCGCGTTGCTATCTTCCGCCTGTCCAGCAGGGCTGAAATGTCGTGGGGATGGAGTTTCTTATGCACAAATGAGACTATCGCGTTCTTTCCATCTAAACAGCTTGCAAAGAGAGTAAGGCTTTTTATATCGCCAAGCCTTTTCAGCGCATACTCAAGAAGGTTATGCTCATACTCCTCTATGTTACTAAGCCCAACTGAAGACAAAAACTCGACTGCTTTGGAAAGCCCATAAGCCTCTACAAAGGGCATTGTCCCTGCCTCAAATTTGTGCGGGGGCTCTAAAGCCTTGTATTCTCTTTCAGATACTTCTGAAACCATCTCCCCGCCACCCAGGAAGCAAGGCATCTTTTCAAGCATCTGTTTTCTTCCGTACAAAACGCCTATGCCTGTGGGCCCAAGCATTTTATGGCCTGAGAATGCAAGGAAGTCAATGTGCTTCAGAGAAAAAGAATGATGAGGAACGAGCTGGGCGCCGTCACAAATCGTTATTTTCCCAAGCGACTTTGCGTACTCAAAAAAAGAATGGCCTATTATGAAGCCGGTAACATTGGAAGCGCCGGTCAGGGAAACTATGTCTGCATCGGAAACTTTTTTGCGGAAATCAGAAGCATCCAATCTTAAATCGTTATCAAGCCCTACAAAATCTATCTCTACATTCTTGTACCTTTCCTTTGCAATCATCCAGGGGACTATGTTTGAATGGTGCTCGGACAGAGAAAGCAGCACATAAACTTTTCCTTTCTTTGCGATTACCATTCGGACAAGAGAATCAGCCAGCAGATTGAGTGATTCTGTTGTGTTTTTTGTAAATATAACTTCTTCAGGCTGGCAGCCGATAAATTCACCAATATTCTTCCTGGAGTTTTCATACAGCTCTGTTGCCTCTTCGCTAAGCCTGTAAACGCCCCTGTGTATGTTTGCGTAGCTTTTTGAGTAGAACTCTTCCATTGCCTTTACTGCTGAAGCCAGCTTAGGGGTGGAAGCCCCGTTATCGAGAAAGATGTAATTATCAGGTATAAGAATCTCTTTCCTTATCTTGTTAACCTGGTCCTTAGTTAAGCTCATTTTCCCGCCCCTCTAAGTGATGCTCAAACCCTTCTGCTGGAAGGTTTCTTAGCAGTATATTCTTTCTTATTAAAAGCCTTGCCTCTTCTTCAGAGAGGCCTTTTGAGCATAAGTAAAACAGCTCTGCCTTGTCATAGCCTCTTGCCAGGGCGCTGTGTGATGCCTTTACATCATTGTTGCTTATCTCGATGAAGGGGGATAATTCTACTGAGCCGTTTTCAAGCATTGAAAAAAGGCTAATTTCGCATAAAACACCTGGAGTGTTCTCAGGAATAATGGCTTTTGCCCTTACTTTTGACTCTGCGTAATTCACAGAGTCAAGGCTCAGCTTAAAGCTGCTCATTTCATGATGAAATGAATCAATATGAAACTCGCTATCTGAGCTGAAAATCGAGGATATGCTTATTCTTGCCTGGCTTTGTTTCTGGCTCTCTGACTTAATCTCGCACTGCCCAACATTCCTGCACATCCAGTTTAGGGCAACAGAACCAGCCGGCAGGAAAACTATTCTATTAATTGGAACAGATGAAACAAGGTTCAGGACAGAATCCTTTGTATCTGAATGGGCTATTAATGTAAGGCTTTTGGCTTTGCTCTCATTAATGCTGATAAAGTTATTGCCGGAAAAAGAAACGAGAACTATCTCTTCCTGCGGCACAATTCCTGCACCAGCATTCCAGCTGCTTAACTCTATGAACTCAACAGTCCCGGATAACTTTACTCCAAGCCTTTTAAGATTATCTTTCAAACCTGCAGGAATCCCTGAATACTCTTTTTTCTCAATATTGATTTTTCCCATTTTAGCCTACGCTGTTTTCCATCTGCATCCTGATCAGCTTATTTAGCTCTACAGCATATTCCATTGGAAGCTCTTTCACAATTGGGCTTAGAAAGCCGAGCACAACAAGAGTTTTTGCCTCTTCTTCTGAGATGCCTTTGCTCATAAGGTAAAATAGCTTATCCTGCTCTATTTTTCCTACGCTTGCCTCGTGCTTTACTACTGAATTTGTATTCTGGATTATGTTGGTTGGGTAGGTGTTGCTTTTTGAGATGTCATCAAGCAGCAGGGCGTCGCAATTAACGCTGACATTTGAGTTTTCTGCGGTTTTCAATACTTTCACCAGGCCTCTGTATGTGTGAGTTCCTCCTTCAAATGAGATTCCTTTGCCGACTACCTTTGAGCTTGTGTTTTTTCCTACGCAGATTACTTTTCCTCCAGCGTCTATGTTCTGGCTTTGGCCTGCTGAGGTTATGCTGAGTATGTCGCCTCTGGAGTTATTGCCTTTCAGTATGATTGCCGGGTACTTCATGTTAAGCCCTGAGCCAAGGTTTCCGTCTATCCACTCTATTACTGCGTTCTCTTCAGCCAGGCCTCTTTTGGTAGTGAGGTTGAGCACGTTCTTGCTCCAGTTCTGGACTGTGGAAAAGCGCATCCTTGAGTTTTTCTTTGCGAATATTTCTACCACGCCTGCGTGCAGGCTTGCGCTGCTGTACAATGGAGCTGTACAGCCTTCTACATAGTGCACTTCTGCGCCTTCGTCTACAATGATAAGCGTCCTTTCGAACTGGCCTGAGCCTTCGAAATTCATCCTGTAGTACGTCTGGAGCGGCATAGCTAATTTCACTCCTTTTGGAATGTAGATGAATGTGCCGCCTGACCATGCTGCTGTGTTCAGGGCAGAGTATTTATTGTCTGAATATGGAATAAGCCTGCCAAAGTACTCCTTAACTGTTTCCGGATGCTCATGGATTGCCTCGTCCATGCTTGAGAATATAACTCCTTGCTTTGCGATTTCTTCCTTAAGCTTTTTGTAGACAACCTCGGACTCGTACTGGGCTCCGCTTCCTGCAAGAAACTCTCTTTCTGCCTGCGGGATACCTAGCCTGTCGAATGTTTCTTTTATTTCCTTAGGGAGCTTTTCCCAGTCGCTCTGCTGTGACTCTACTGATTTTGTAAAAAGCGTTATTTTTGAGAAGTCAATGGGAATCTCGGGTGACCAGGAAGGCAGCTCCATGGAAAGAAAAGCATCAAGCGCCTTGAGCCTGAGCTCTCTCATCCAGGCGGGGTCTTTTTTTATCTCTGAAAGCTTAATTACTGCTTCTTTGGTTATGCCTGGCGGAGTCCTGTATACATAGCCCTTTTTGCTGCTTTTTGCTTTCATTTAACTAAGAATTTCCATTTATTATGGGCTCAAATCCTGAGTCATTTATCTTTCCGGCAAGCTCGATTCCACCCTGTTTCAGGATTTTGCCTTTGTCATAAAGGTAAACCGCATCCACATCAAGGTATTCCAGAATTCTGGTGTAATGTGTTATAATGAGAATGCCCTTATTTTTTTTCAGCGATTTCAGAATAGAAGCAACTGACTTTAGAGAATCCACATCTAAGCCAGAATCCACCTCATCAACCAGAAGAAACTGAGGGTCTAGTAGCAATGCTGACAAAAGCTCAATCCTCTTTCTCTCACCCCCGCTGAAGCCTGTTATCTCTCTTTCCAGGATGCTTTTTTCCAGAGAGAGCAGGGAAAGCAGCTCCTCTACTCTTTGGGAAAAGTCTTTTGAGCTTTTGAACCTATGCTTTGAGCTGTTCCACAAAAGGTGGCGAAGCCTGATTCCTGGAAGGTCTATTGGGCTTTGGAATAATGCTGACACTCCTTTTCTTGATATTTGGTCTGTTGACAGGTGAGTGATTTCCTCGCTGCCAAGAAAAATATTTCCTGACACATTGTAGGCGGGATGCTTCATTATCCCAAAGATTAGCGTGCTCTTGCCTGAGCCGTTAGGGCCCATTAAAACATGGAGCTCTCCCTGTTTTATCTCAATGCTTGCTGATTCAACGATTTTATTTCCAGCTATTGATACTGTGAGATTTTCTGTTTTTAGCGCTTTCATAAGAATAATGGAAAAGGCTTATTATTTAAACTTAACGAAAAATTAACGGCTGTTAATCGGGAGCCTCGTTAACAAAACTGTTAATTAATTAATCAATAAGCGTAGTTATAACTGGCTTTTCCAGCACAATTACTGTATGCTCAAACTGAGATACAAGGGAATTGGTTTTTTCAACCAGGGGCGGGAACTCTGCTATGATTCCTTCCCTAGAAAGCACTGAAAGGCCAAGGGCTGTTTTTGGGGCGCCAATGCTTTTTTCAATGAGCCTTCGTGAGAACGGAAGCCCATTGCTATTCTTTATCAGCTTGAGAATTTCTCTTGCGTAAGGATGCCTTGTGTTCCTCTCTGACTTTAGCATAAATACATTTGGCTTTCCTTTTTCCTCAACCACGCCGTCTCCCGGTGTTGCAAAAGGCTCAATTGCTATAACCTGTCCTTGCATGAGCCTGTGCGGAGAGTCAAAAGGCACATTTGGAATTGATGGGTCTGTATGTATATTGTATAAGTCCATTGTATGCCCTGACAAGTTTCTTACCGGGCTAAAGCCATAAGACTTAATCGCCTTCTGGATGGCTTCGCTTATCTCTCTTATAAGAATGCCTGGCTTTACCAGGCTGAGCGCTTCGTGCAAGGCTTTTTTTGACGCCTCAAGAAGCTTTTCGTGCTTTCCGCCTGAAAGATCAACAGTGAACGCGCAGTCTCCAATGGCACCATTAACGCACGCCCCAACATCCAGCTTTACCACATCTCCTTCTTTGAGGGTATAATCTTCAGCTGACGTTGGGCAGAAATGCGCTGCGACTTCGTTCACTGATATCTGGGCAGGAAAAGCAGGGATTGCGCCATTTTCTAAAATAAACTGCTCTACATTATCAAGGATTTCCATAACGCTTTTTCCTGCTGAGATTTTTTCTTTTCCAAAACTAAGTGCCTGCGCTGCAACCCTGCCTGCAAGAATCCAGTCCTGAAACTCCTCTTGTGAGCCTGCCATGGCTTGCTGAAAGCCTGGTTTCATTTAAAAAGCTTTGGTTAAGCATTGGCATTCAGGACAATTCCTAAGCCTTAGTAGTAATAAAAAGATTTAAAAGCGCCTGATAAAAAGGGTATTTAGCATGGAATGTGAGCACAGGGTTTTTTCTGAAGGGGATGATTATATCTTAAGGATTAACTGCAATGAGTGCCCTCTTTCCCCTTCCCTTGAAGATAATGACATGTGCATGCGCAATATTATCGAGCTTCTTCTACAGAACGAGAATGTTACAAAGATTGTGCTAACGCAGAGAAGAGACTATGAGTATGATGAAAAGCAGGTGGGCTACCTCAGGGAGATTGCGCTTATTTACAGGAAGATTGCAAGAAACAAGGAGCATTATGGCCTAGGAAGTGTTGCGGAAAGCATGAGCAAGAGAATAAATGCTTTCTATGTTCGGTTTAAGGAATTGGTAACAAACAGGCTTAAGTCTGACCCGATTGGGGCTTATGTTGAGCTTGTAAGGCTGAGAAGAGAGATGAAGATTACGCTTAATGATGATGAAAAAGAGAGTGCTGAAGCGGTTAACCAGGCCATTGAAAAGATAGCGGGGCTTCTTGAGGACAGCAAGCTGATTACGATTGTAAAGCCGCACCTTCCTGGATATGCTGTCGGAGACAGGTCTGTCTACTCGCATGTTTTCTCTCCTGTAATTAAGCCTGACTTCATGTATACCAAGCTTATGACTTCTTATCCTAACGCAGGCGAGGTTATAGGAAGCTATTTTCTTGAGGACTCTACCGAGGTTACAATCTTTTCTGTCCCGGACAGCGTACTGAGGCTTTATCATGTTGTGCCACCCGAGCTAAAGCTTTCCGAGGAGAAATACAACATTCTTGACAAGGCAAGAATCATATTAACTGAGCATACTCCAAGCAGGTCTGACTTTACTGACCCGAAAAGGGTAAGGGATGTTTTCTTTCATGTCGGCAAGGATTTGATTGAGGAAATCTGCAGCCAGGAAGGGATAAAGCTAAGGGAGTCTGAGGTAGACCAGCTTGCAAATGTTCTTGTCAGGTTTACTGTTGGGTTTGGGCTTGTTGAGATTCTTCTTGGGGATGAAAACATCCAGGATGTAACCATAAACAGCCCGCAGGGAAAAACCAAGGTTTTTCTTTCTCACTCAGAGTATGAGGACTGTTTTACAAATATTGTGCCTTCAACTGCTGATGCTGAGTCGTGGGCGTCAAAGCTAAGGATGATTTCTGGAAGACCGCTTGACGAGGCTAATCCTGTCCTGGACACAGAGATTGAGCTTCCGAATGCAAGGGCAAGGGCTGCTGCTATTTCGCCCCCAATCAACCCGACCGGGCTGGCGTTTGCTTTCAGGAGGCACAGGGACAAGCCGTGGACTCTTCCGCTTTTTATTAAGACCAAGATGATTAACTCTACTGCTGCAGGCCTGTTAAGCTTTCTTATTGATGGCTCAAGAACCTTTCTTGTTGCTGGAACAAGAAGCGCTGGAAAAACCTCTCTTTTGGGCTCGTTCATGGTAGAGGTTATGAGAAAGCACAGGATTATTACAATTGAGGACACCCTGGAGCTTCCGGGCACATACCTTAGGGACCTTGGATACAACCTGCAGCCAATAAAGGTTGCCTCTTCGCTTACTAAAAACACTACCGAGCTTGGTGCAGAGGAAGGAATCAGGACTACATTGAGGATGGGTGACTCCTGCCTGTTTGTGGGAGAAGTAAGAAGCACAGAAGCGCAGGCTTTGTATGAGGCAATGAGGATTGGTGCGCTTGCAAATGTGGTTGCCGGAACTATTCATGGTGATTCGCCTTATGGCGTTTATGACAGGGTTGTGAATGACCTAAAGGTGCCAAAAACATCTTTTAAGGCAACAGACATCATTGTTGTAGCAAACCCTATCAGGAGCCCTGAAGGGCTTAAGAGAGAAAGAAGGGTTACAAGAATAACTGAGGTAAGAAAGCACTGGGAAGAAGACCCTTTGGCTGAAAAAGGCTTTGTTGACCTGATGCGCTATGACTCTGCAAAAGATGAGCTGGTGCTGACTGATGAGCTTATCAACGGGGAATCAGATGTTATCAAGGCAATTGGGAGCACAGTCAGGGAATGGGCTGGCAACTGGGATGCAATCTGGGACAACATTATGCTAAGGGCTAAGATAAAGGAAGAGCAGCTGGCTCTTTTCAGCAGGATGAAAAATGACGACATCCTTGAGGCTGAGTTCAGCATTGAGTGCAATGATGTATTCCATAAGATTTCTGCTGATGTAAAAAAAGAGAAGAAGCAGCTTGACTCTTCTGAGATTTTTGCCAGGTGGAGAGCCTGGCTTATCAGAGAAGCAAGGAAATTCCGAAAATGAATGATGAAAGCTTCCGAAAGCTGGAAAGGAAATACAAAAACAAGCTTCAAAGGAGCCTTAACCTGACTGAAGCAGGCGAGGCTGATGAGCTGAGCTCCTCGCATTTTCTTGAATTTAAAAAGCAAAGCCTTCCTAAGAGACTCACCTGGTATGAAAATATGTGCAACTTCTTCGGCAACCTTATCAAGATTGAGCCTGGCAAGGAGAGCAAAAGGGATTACGAGGAAGCTATTGAGCAGACGCACCTTAACATAACCCCGGCGGGCGCACTCTCGTTTGCTGTGCTCTTCCCGATACTTATCTGCTCTATGATAATTAGCGCAGCTTTTGTTATAAGCATACTGGTGGATAAGCCCCTTGACCTTTTTCTTGTTATGAGCATTCTGATTATGGGCATTGCCATGATAATGTACCTGATGCAGCTGCCTCTCAATGTAGCAAACAAAAAAAGGACAAAGGCATCTAACCAGATGATACTTGGAGTTTTCTACACAGTAAGCTACATGAGGCATACATCCAACCTTGAGCTTGCAATTGAGTTCGCTGCAAACCACCTTCCTAACCCTCTTTCCATGGATTTCAGGAAAGTTATCTGGGACCTTGAAACAGGAAAGTACTACAACATAAAGGACTCGCTGGCGAGCTACCTTGAAACATGGAGAAGAACCAACCTTGAGTTTATACAGGCATTCAACCTAATCCAGGGCTCTTTAATGGAATCAAGCGATGACAGAAGGCTGACCATGCTGGACCGTGCTGTTTCTGTACTGCTTGATGAGACCTATGACAAGATGCTTCATTATGCACATGAGCTTAAGAGCCCTATTACAACCTTGCACATGTTTGGGATAATTATGCCTTTGCTTGGCCTGGTAATCCTGCCTCTCGTTGTAGGCTTTATTGAGGAGATAAGATGGTACCACATAGCAATACTCTACAATGTTGTGCTTCCCATGGCGCTTATTTACATGTCCAAGAAGATTCTTTCGGTAAGGCCTGCCGGGTCAAGCGAGGTTGAGGTTGACTTCATCAAAGTAGACAAAAAAAAAAACCTTGTACTGCTAATCTCAATTGCCTGCATTATTATTGCAATTATCGGGATTCTTCCCCCGGTAATGTACTATTTTATCGGGGAAGAAAGCGCTTTGCTGATTGACCAGCAGCTGGCTCCGCTGAAGCTTTTTGAGTACAGGGTTAATGACCAGGGGCAGGTTATTGGGCCGTTTGGGACTCTTGCTGTGCTTATTTCGATTCTGACCCCGTTGGGAATTGCCCTCTTTATCGGATTCCAGGACTACTTCAGAACAAAAAGGCTCGTTCAGGTGAGGGATGAGATTATAAAGCTAGAGCAGGAATTCAGCTCTGCGCTTTTCCAGCTTGGAAACAGGCTTGATGACGGCATTCCTGTGGAAATGGCGCTTGAGAATGTTGCCACAATTATGAAGGAGACGAATGCAGGAAGGTTCTTCGGCACGATTGCAATGAACATCAGAAGGCTTGGGCTGGGTGTTTACAATGCAATCTTTGATGAGAAGGTAGGCGCGATAAGGATGTTTCCCTCAAGCATTATTGAAAGCTCTATGAAAGTGCTGATTCAGACTATCAAAAAAGGGCCAAAAACGGCAGCTGTTGCCCTGATGAATGTTTCGAAGTATATTCAGGAAATGCACCGGATTAATGAAAGGCTGAAAGACATTCTTGCTGAGGTTTCATCAAGCATTGCCAGCCAGGTGAAATTTATTGCACCCATAATAGCAGGGGTTGTGGTTGGGCTTACCTCTATGATTACCCTGATTATGGGAAAGATAAGAGAAAGAGTGCTTGACCTGGGTGTTGATGCCGGTGAGGCAGGCGGGGTGGATTACGCAGGAAACATACTTGGCATGTTCAGCAGCAACATCTCCCCCTTTTTCTTTCAGCTAATTATTGGGTTTTATATTGTTGAGGTTACAATTATAATGAGCCAGCTTTACAACTCAATCCAGAATGGAGAGGATAAGATATATGAGAAATTCTGCATTGGGGACAACCTGATTAAGGGAGTGCTGCTTTATTCAATTATTGCGTTCTTTATTACCTTAATCTTTGGGATTATTGGTGCAACTGTTGCTGTTGGTTTCTAAAGAATGAGAATCTGCCCTGTATGCAAAAGCCCGGATGTTGAAAATGACCTTTCTGTCCAGTCTTTGGGGAGCGGCGAGGTTTTCAACAGGCTAAGGTGCAGGAAATGCGGCTACTCTGGTGTATTCTTCCCGGAAATAAGAGATGATAAAAAGCCTAAGCAGCCAAGCCAAAAAAGGAGAAAGAAAAGATAGTTAAGCCTAACGAAGAATCCTGCTTACCACAGAGAAGGCAATGCAGGACCAGTTTTCTAGGCAGCATTCCCTGGACCTGAATTTATCCAGGGCTTCTGGCATAGGCATAAGCTCACCAAAATCACACTCAACGCCATTTGGCTCAACCCTTGTTGCATTAGTATCAACCAAGAATAAAACACCGAAGTGAACCTTGCCAACATCATCTGAGTCGTCATTGATATAGCCAAGTGGGGTTATGCTTTTTATTGCGCCGTTAATCTTCACTTCTTCCTGGATTTCGCGAAGAACACTGCTTATCAAAGGGTTGTCTCCTGATGATGAGTCTTCATGGTCTATGTGGCCGCCGATGCCTATTGACCACCTTCCCCTGAGCCTGTCTTCATTGTAATGCTTTTTTTTCTCTGAGCGCCTGTACGCAAAGATTTTTTTCTGCTCTGTGTTGGCTATCACACAGTAGCCTATTGGCTGCTTAAGGCTGGAATTCTTTTCTGCCTTTCCCCTCTGATGAAAAAAAGAATTGGTAAGCAGGCTGGAAAGGTAGTCTTTTTCAGAATGAGGAAGAAAACCCTGAAAATAGCACATGGCAAAAAGAGCCTCACGGGGAACGACCATGATGCTCTGATCGTCTTTAGGCATGTTGTAATAAAGGTGGAAGTAAAGAGGTTTTAAAGTTTTCTGTTTGAATGCAGAATAAAACCACACTAGCCGGGCTACCTGTAAAGCTTTATGGCTTGAAGGGCCTTGCCCAACTTGAAATAAGAATAAGAATAATTGCATGCTAAAAGAGCCTTGAGCCGATTGAGATTCTCATCCAGGCCAGGGTTTTCAAAAGCAAAGCCATGGAAATAAAAATTAATTTTTTCTGGCGAAATTTCTAAGTCGGGCCTGTTTTCCATTATTTTCATAAGATAAGCTAAATGGCTTTCTTCCCCTACAAAAACCAGGCTCTCGCAGTCTCTTACGCTTTCTTCTTGGGGCATTCCTCTTTCAAGTTCATAAGACAAAAAGAAAGGCCGGGCATTGTAGACTACATCTGGCTGAGAATTAATCATATAAAAATAGTTCCAGTAAAGCCCATTAGGGGTGATGAAAAAAACCTGGGTACCCTTGCTAAGGCTCATATACTCATTCAGCTCATAAAGATTGGTCTTCAGTTCGGAATAGCCTACACCCTGCATAAGATGGCCCTGGGAAAAAAGGAAAAAAATATTCAGAAAAACCAGAATAAAGGGAAATAAAAGAAAAACCGCTTTTCTTTTGCCGAGCACACGCCAGATATCCAGGGCAAAAATAATGAACATACAGAAAGCAAAAATAAAATAGAGGTGATACATGCTTTGCCAAACTCCATAAAACAAAAATATAACCAGAAGATTAAGTAAACCGGATAATGCAAGGAAAATCTTGACAAACAAATAAGGCTTTTTTAATGGCTTTACAAAAAAGGCAACTATAAAAAAAGAAATTACAATAAACAGAAAGATTAAAGAAGAATTAAAAACAGACTTGAGAATTTCTGAAAACATCAGGGAAACTTTAGGCAAAAATTCAGAATCTGTCAGATAGCTTTTTTGTATGTACATATAAAGATTATAATGAAAAAGAACAATTATGGGCAATAAAAATAGGAGTGCGGGCTTTAATGAGAAGCGCCTGTTCCAGAGAACAATAAGAATTAAAGGGCAGATTGACAAAATCAGAAACTGAATTCTTACAAACATTAGCATTGTCCAGCAAAGCCCCATGAAAAAATAGAATAAGTAGTCTCTTTTTCTCTTTAAGTCCAGGCTAACAGCAAGAAGAAGAAAAAGAGAAAAAAAGAAAAATGTAAAGGGCTCTTTGGATGTTGTCGTATAAAGATAGTTCAGGTTCATTCTAGTTAGCATAAAGGCAACAACAAAACCTATCGAAGCAAGAAAGCCAAAAAACCTGCGAAAACTAAAATATATAAAAACAAACCCCAAAGCGGAGAAAAGAAGGGTTACAAAGACCATCAAAAAGAATTTAGTTCCGAATATCATATAAAGAAAGGCAATCAGAGAAGTATAGCCTATTTCATGATAATCCCCAAACATCCCGACCGAGCAGATGTACTGATTATGCTCATAAGTGTCATAGCCAGCCATACAGGCAGCAACAACAGGATAAGGAGTAGCCTCAGGGGTTGCAAAAAACCTTGCTCCAAGTATGCCAATCAGAAAAACCAAAATAAAGATAGCTAATGCAGCATAAAGGTCATGCCTATAAAGCCGGATCTTTTTCTTCAGCAGAAAAAAAACCGAGAACACTAAGAAAAAGAGCCAAAGTGATATCCCAATCCAAAGGTAAACCCTAGGAGAATACAAAAAAGCAAAACGCAGATAAAAAAAAACAAAAAATTCACGAATATAACCCAGAAGCTGATAAAGCATATGCAAACCTCCTTTGGAGGAGGATAGTAAAACTGTTCAGCTTTTAAAGCTTTCTAAACAGGAGGCTCTGTTCAAAAAGTCCAAATAAAAAACAAATAATATTGTGGGCGATAGCCCTACAATATATTTCAGCCCGCA
>OMKS01002374.1_pt1 | contig 15764 bp, 11 predicted proteins | sample 1674721 | NCBI WGS metagenome assembly OMKS01 (sample SAMN06264996, study PRJEB25208) | sediment metagenome | isolation source: hot spring sediment | place: USA: California | collected 2014-09-02
ATATTTCCTGCTCCGGGCGTCCCGTCCGGAACGGGACAGAACTAATAAAAGCAACGACAATCAGAATGATCAATCCGCCGATAACCGTTCGCAGCGCCGGGATTTCCCCCAGAATCAGCATCGCCAGAATAACCCCATAGACGGGTTCCATGCCTGCCGCGATCCCGGCGGTAAACGCCCGCACATGTCGCATACTATGAATAAACAGCGTATGCGCCAGCGCCGTACAGAAAATACCGAGAAGAAGCACATAGCCAACATCCGTTACGGACAAACTGCGGGGCACAATCAGAACGACGGGCAACAGTAGCAAAGCCGCGATACCGTCCTGCCAAAAGGCAATATTCAGCGGCGAATAACGCCGGCTGTAGATTTTATTCAGTAACGTCAGTACCGCAAAACTCAATCCCGACAAAACGCCCCAGAATACCCCAGCCGTCATTCGGTTTGCCAGAGAAAATTCGGGCACAATCACCAGCAGACCAGCGACGACGAAAAACAGATACACCAAATCTTTTACAGCAAGCCGGGTCCGAAACAGCAGCGGCTCCAATAAAGTCACAAACACGGGAAAACCGGCATAGGTCAACATACCGATTGCCACCGTCGAGACCCGGATGGACTGGAAAAAACTCAGCCAGTGCAGCGCCAGTAAAACGCCCATCCCGCCAAAACCGACCCAATCACGGACACTTACCGGCTTGAGAGCATTACCCCGGGCTTTGATAATGAATATCAGCACACTGGCAGCGATGATCGTCCGACCGAAAACAATCACCACGGGTGATTCACTGATCAGCTTGCCGAACAGACCGGTAAATCCAAAAAGCAGCACAGCCGTATGCAGTTGTAGGACAGCTCGGTGGTTATCCCTCATTCATTAACAGATGGAATTACGGTTGAATTGCCCGACATAACCCATATTCAATATTATTGTATCCTATCGCAGCATCTCCATGAATCGCCGGCTGTAGGTGACATTCCATTCGGGCTTTTTCGATAAATAGGCGTTCACGAAACGATTTACGGCAGCCACCCGCCCTGCGATGGCGTCATACTGCCAGTTGGATTCCGGATGCCAGAAATCCCGGGATGTCAGGGTCTCGATCCGCCCCAGAACCGCCGCCAGCGCCGCCGGATCGTATCCCGCGCGGTAGGCGTAGATAGTGCCCAGCATGTCGGCTTCCAGTTCGTATTCCATCTGGCGTCGAGACGTCGCCGCCTCAAACATCCGTAACGCCATTTGATCCAGCTCAGTGTCGCTGAACTTTGCCGGACTTTCCGCCTCCAGCTCCGCAAAGGCGTCTTCGGCGATGATCCGGGTTGCGCGCTTCATCACCTCCGTATAGCCGTGTTGCTGCACCACGTGAGCGATTTCATGACCCAGCACGCCCGCCAGTTCCGCTTCATTGCGAATAACATTCAGCAGACCTTGAGAGATAAAGATCATGCCATTGGGCGCCGCATAAGCCACCGGACGCCGATCGGACAGGATATAGAATTTAAACGGATAGTAATAGAGCGGTGTGTTCTCGACGATGAGACTGCCAACCATGTTCAGATATTTTAACCGCAGCAGATCGGTATCCAGTCCGGCGGCGGCGATCTGCGCCGCCACGGCAAAACCCATTTTTTCCAGGTAGGAATTGATTTCCGGATTCCGGTTTTCGATCTTAATCCGGCGATAGCGCCGGCTGAGCTTTTCGGAATCGCGGTTCCGGTAGGTTTCGGCTCTGAACCGGCGGTACTCCTCCGGCTGAAAATACTGTATATCGTACTGGTTGAGAAAATCGGAACGTACCTGCTTGCCCTCAAGATAGGTCTGTGCAAAGCCTTTTACCGCCCCACTGACGGATGCTTTGGATATCAGCACCGGCTTTGAGGATTGAAAGTAAATGCCTTCCTGAATACCGGAAGATTTGCGTTCATCCGCCGACAGGGCATTTTTCGAAATCCAACCCTCCTGATCCCGGGCTCTGATTTTTACCCAGCCGGCGGTTTCTTCCAAAATCGTCACCACCGCCTCCTTAATCAAAATGCCGATCATCGGATAATAGCTGCCCGGTCCCGTGCGGAAATGGGTGTTTTCCTGACGAATCCGGGTCTCCTGCTGCGACATTGCCATTAATGTAAATACGAGTAGAAAAATCGTGATTTTTCGCATAGTTCCATCCCTATTTTATTTCACCGTAATATTGAAAATTCCCTCCGCATCAATCAATCCGGGATTATCCAGAAGGCTGGAGCAACGACAGACAAAGACCTGCGCCACCCTGTCTGACGGTACCAGTTGCAGTACCTCTTGAAACCGTAAAATGGCATTTTCATAATCCCGCTGCCGATATAACTTCAATGCATCATCATGCAAAGACAACGCCTCTTTCAATTTGTTGTCAACTATATCCATTTCGCCAATAATTGTATAAATTCTGAGGGCTGCGTCACGTCCTTTGACCCGGATATGGTCAATTTCCCGGCAGATCATCTGCGTTTTAATCAGTTCATAGGTGGTTTCGGAAATCAGGTTTTGCGTGCCGTAAATCTTATTCACCCCTTCCAGCCGGGCTGCCAGGTTGACCGTATCGCCGATGGCGGTATAATCCATACGGTTCGGCGAACCGATATTGCCGACGATCAGACATCCGCTGTTGACACCAACCCGGGTGGTAAATTGGACCGGTTTTTCCGCCTTTTCAATTGTCATTTTTGATAATTTTTGAAAACCGATAACCGCCCTGGCGCTGTGGAGAGCGTGGTTTTCTGACTCAATCGGCGCCCCGAAAACCGCCATAATCCCGTCGCCGGTGTATTTATCCAGCATGCCATCATGCTGAAAGATTATCGTCTCTACCAGCCCAAAATACTCATTCAGCAACTCCACAATCTGTTGCGGTGTGAACAGTTCCGACGTGCTGGTAAAATCCTGAAGATCGGTGAACAGCACCGTGGCTTCAATCTCTCTGCCGCCCATCTCTACATTCTCCGGATTCTGAGTCAGCGTCTCCACCACCGCCGGGTGCAGATAGCGATTAAAAATCCGCTTCACCTGCGCCTTCTCCCTCCCCTCGGTCAGGTAATTCACGATCAGTACCGCCATTACCGCAAGAACAATCGCCAGATCGGACGATACCATCGGAAAAAAACAGTGCCGGCTTTGAAACAGAATGATTGCAACAACGGCAGGAATTGCAAAGACGCAAAGTGAGAGAAGCGCCGCTTTCCAAATTGATAACCGTTGCCAGACAATACCCAGCCCCACCGTAGTGAGCAAAATTACGATGAACCAGCCAACCGCGGACACATGCCGGATATAATCGCCCTGCAGGATATTCGAATAAATCGTCGCATAAATCTCGACGCCGGGATAGGGTTCCAGCGGACTGAAAGGCGTGGTTTTGAGGTCCAGCAAGCCCGCCGCCGTAGCACCGATGAAAACGGCTTTATCCCTGAAGATTTCAGGTGAAATATCCGGTTCTAAACCCTGCTGCAATTGCAGATAACTGTTTAACAATTGTGCGAAAGAGACATAGGTAAATGTATTTCCCGGTCCACCGGCGCCGTACCAGTAAATTTCAAATTTTCCATTTTTGTCAATGGGAATCGTGCGATTATGCAGGCTGAGTCTGCCTTGCTCCGCCTGTATAAGACTGTCGCCCGTGGAAACCATATACGCCGAGAGCGCCATATAGGTAATGATCCGGTCGCCATACTGAAAAACCAGCGGAATCCGGCGACAGATACCGTCTTCATCGGTGAAGAAATTCACGGCACCGGGCATTGCCATTGCCTCCTGAAACCTCCGGATGGGCAGTGTCAGACCCGGATAAGGATAGACGATCCGCTGATCTCCGGTATACCGGCATTCCAGATTGAATCGTTCGATAATGCCCGGTTTACCGGTATACGTCGAATCCTCCAGCTGGGTTGCCAGGACTACTTTGCCGGATTGCTGCATCGCTTCTGCAAAACGGGAATCGGCATAGGCTGCGCTGACATTCAGCCGATCAATATCCGGCGCGGAAAAGATCACGTCAAAGGCAATCACCTTTGCTCCGCAGTCGCTCAGAAAATCGGTTGCCAGCGCATACACATCCCGGGGCCAGGGCCAAAGCAACTGCAGATTCTCCTGAAAATAGTCCAGACTGTTCTGATCAACGGCGATAATGACCACCCCATCGAATGCCTGACCCGATGCGAAATTACGATAAATCAGGTCCTCCGCCTGCTTCTCCCAGCGATTAAACAGGGCAGTCCGGGAACTCAGCAACGCCGCCACGGTCGCTGCCAGACCGATGACAATCGCCACAAGCCATCTGTGCCGGTTTTTATTCACAGGCGCAATGTATCATTCCAGAATTTCCCACTCGAATTTCCAGCGCCATTGATCGAAGTAGAGATTGCCGCCGTCCCACTCGACTTCACCCCGCTGCGAATCAATTGTCTCCGAACGAAAATGTTGTTTCTCGGGTTCAAAGGACTGGGAATAATCATCGTTGAAAATCAACCGGTAAGAGTCCATGCCGCTGAGATAAAACCACTTCAACTCTTCATCATCGGTATCACGCAAGCCGTAAGTCACATCCATAGTAACCCATCCGTAAGGCTCAAAATAGATCTCGCCCCAGTCGTGCATACTGTCGTCGGGCGGTTGAAATTCCCAGCCTGATTGCCACTTCGTCGGGATACCGTTCATCCGGCAGAGCGTCATAAATGTCAGCGTCTGCATCCCGCAGTCACCGTGACGGGTCTTAATCACATACTCCGGAATATTATAAAAGGTCGAGTACTCCCGCGCCGACGCCCAGGTGATGTTGGTATCCACCCAGGCATACAGCTTTTGTGCAATCCGGTAGGGATTCTTTTCATCGCCCACAATCGCGCGGGACAGTTCTCGCAAATCTCTGGAAAAGACGATATGCGGCGGGCGCTCACTCAGATATTCGCGCAGTTCGCCGGTTTTATCCACGGGCACGACCTTTTCCGGGTCCACCGGCACATATATCCCCTGAGCTGTATATACATATTCAACAGAAAATTCGGTCTTCTTCTCTCCCATGGAAGGCTGCTGAAAATAGATGGTGCGCTGTAACCGATGATTATCCGCCAGAATATATTTGCGCGGACTGGTGGACAGCAGCCGGATATCGGTCTGGCGATTTTCGATTTCCCGGGGAAAGGGTATCCAGCAGCGAATTAGTTTGCCCTCGGGCACCATATTCTCCTCCACGACTATACTCTGTTTCACCCGAATCCGCACCGGTTTCACACAGTAGCTCCCGCTCGCTTTCGCTTCCTCCATGACGGCGGCAATATGTTCGTCCAGCGGAAATTCTTTCCCCGGTTTGGCATCACCCCGCTCAGCGTCCAATTTTTTCTTCAGCCGCTTTAATTCCGGATTCAGCCGAAACAGATTATAATGCGCATTGTTGAAATAGCGCTTTTCGCCATTGATAATCATGTACTCCAGCGACAGCTCTGCTTCCCACCGGTGCAAATCCTCCACCGTTACCTCGGGTAAATATTTTTTCACATAATCAATTACCCCGGTTTCACTTAGGGTGAAATCCTTCTCAATCCGGTCCATGCGTTCCAGCTCGAACTGCAACTGCTTTAAGTACTCCGGGGACAGTTTTTCCGGAAGAGCCAATTCCTGCCGGATCAGACGCCGGGCTTCCTCAAAATGACCGTCCATAATTATCTCCTGATAAGACGGCTTTTTGGCACATGAAAAAATCCCGATCAGAACGATTACCAGCAACAGCCACTCTGTCGTCATCATTGTTTGCTTCACCATTTTTCACTCCCCTCTGTTGATTAATGCTCTGCCTCTTGTTCCTTTTTGCGAATTTATCATTTTTTTTCAGCAAAATAAAATAAGGATTCAATTTCTCATAGAAGTTCTTAATTTACTGCCCGTGTCTGGCACAGCATTTGTCAGATATTGTTCGAAATTTCTAAACCGCGACTAATACGAGAAGGCAAATGAAGCGTATCCGGCAGCACCCCGTTCTGGAAATTCCCGAAAATAGAAAAGAAATACACTTTTTTTTCAAAGGTAAGGAATTTTGGGGAATCGAAGGCGAACCTGTCTCATCCGCGCTGATCGCCAACGGAATCCAGGTGTTCAATATTCACCGCCGGGGCGATACACCCCAGGGACTTTTCTGCGCCAACGGACAATGTTCCCACTGCACTCTGATCATCAACGGACTTCCGCAGAAATCCTGTATCACCCCGCTGCAGGAGAACATGGAGATATTTCCGCTGATTCATCTTCCCGAAATCCCTCAGGACGATACGCCTCTGGAAAATTATCACAAAATCACCGAAACATGCGATGTACTCGTCATCGGCGGCGGACCAGCCGGATTGACCGCCGGCATTGAACTTGCCAAACTGGGGTATTCGATTATTCTTGTGGATGACAAAACCCGGCTGGGCGGAAAATTGCTGCTTCAGACACACAAATTTTTCGGCTCCATCGAGGATTGCTATGCCGGCACCCGGGGCATAGATATTGCCAAAAAACTGGAAAAAGAGATCCGGCAATATCCGAACGTTAAGGTGTATACCGATACCGCGGTGGTCGGCATCTTCAAAGACCGCAAAGCCGGACTTTTCAGTGCAAACCGGCGCTATATCATCGTGGACTTTCAGGGAATGGTGGTTTCCGCCGGTGCCCGTGAAAAATCGCTGATTTTCCCGGGCAACAATCTACCCGGTGTCTACGGCGCCGGCGCCTTTCAGACTCTGGTAAACCGCGACCTGATCCACTCATCCCACAGGATTCTCATTATCGGCAGCGGCAACGTCGGTCTGATTGCCGCTTATCACGCCCTGCAAGCCGGAATGCAGGTAGTGGGAATCTGTGATATTCTCGATTCCGTCTCCGGCTACAAAGTTCACGCCGATAAAATTCGGCGCATGGGCGTACCGATTTACCTGAAGCATACGATTCTGTCGGCGGAAGGTCATAAAACCGTCGAAAAGGTCACCATCGCCCGGGTTAATCAGCAATACCAGCCGATTCTCGATACCGCTAAAACCTTTAAGGTTGATACTCTCCTGATTGCCGTTGGTTTGACCCCGGTGGATGAATTTCACGATATGGCGCTGGACTTCGGATTCAACGTCGTTAAAACCGGCGATGCAGCAGAGATCGCCGAAGCCTCATCGGCAATGTTCGGCGGACGTATCGCCGGACTGAAAATGGCGCAGCGGCTGGGCAGGGAGATTGAAATTGATCCCGCCTGGAGTCAAAAAGCCGATATTCTGAAAAGCAAGCCCGGCAAAACCTATCCGCCCGTCAGCGTCGAACTGAGCAAATCATTTCAGCCGATTATCCGCTGTGACGAGGAGATTCCCTGCAATCCCTGCACCTCCGTCTGCCCGGTAAATGCCATTCAGCTGGAAAATAAACTTGGCAATATAATGGACATTCCGCGCTATCTCGCTGACTGCACCGGCTGTGGCTTGTGCGTCCTGATCTGCCCGGGATTAGCGATCACACTGGCGAGAAAAATAGACGACCGGCACGCCGAAGTCATCCTGCCCTATGAATTTATCCCCGATTTCAGCGTCGGTGATAAAATCCCGGTCACCGATCAGACCGGTCAATTTCTGGAAGATGCCGAAGTGCTTAAAATCCGCTTTAATAAAAAACACAAAACGCACCTGATCCACCTCCGCTCCGCCTTGGAAAACGGTACCAGGATTTGCGGAATCCGGGTTCAGCAACCCGCCGTCACCAAACCACTGCCAAGACCGTCATACCACTACATTCCGGAAAACGGGATCGTCTGCCATTGCGAGATGGTTACCGTCAGGGAGCTGGTGGATTTTATCAAAGAACACAACATCCACGACATAAATCAGTTAAAACAAATCCGCGTCGGGATGGGCGCCTGCGGCGGAAAAACCTGTTCCGCACTGCTGCCCGCAGTCTTTCGCATGGCTGGAGTGGACTGGAATGATGTGACCGCCGGAACCAAACGCCCCCTGAACGTTGAGGTCCCGATGTTCGCCCTGATTAACGAAGAGATTTCGGAATGATCCATGACAAATTATGATTTCATCATCATCGGCGCCGGTAGTGTCGGCGTACCATTAAGTTTTTATCTTGCAGAAAAAGGAATGTCCGTTCTGGTCATCGAAAAACTGCAATCGGTCGGGCGCGGTCAAAACCGGGCTGCCATCGGGGGCATTCGGGCAACTCATTCGGACCCGGCAAAAATCACCATCTGCCGCCACACAATCGACATCGTTTCCCGTATGGAACAGACCTACGGCTATGATGTGGATTGGATCTCCGGCGGCTACCTTTTCCCCGTCTACCAAGAAAAGGACGAAGTCGCCCTGAAGAAATTACTGGAATTCCAAAAGCACTTTGAACTGAATATTGACTGGATTAATCCCGCCGAGATCGAGGCGCTGGTACCCGGCATCAATACCGAAAAACTGCGGGGCGGAACCTACTCGCCCGAGGACGGCTCCGCCTCGCCGCTGAAGCTGATTGACGCCTTTTACATGCTGGCTCAGCAGCAGGGCGCCGAGTTTCACTTTAATGAAAAAGTCATCGGCTTCGAGACCAACGATACCACTATCAGTGCCATTAAAACCGACAGGGGAAGCTATTCGGCGGGCATTGTCATTGACGCCACCGGAGCCCATTCCCGGGAGATCGGTGCTATGCTCGGATTGGATGTTCCGGTTTTCCCCGAATCCCATGAAGCGGGCATCACCGAACCGGTGAAGCGATTTTTCGAACCCATGATCGTTGACATCCGACCGGCTCCCGGATCAACCAATTACTATTTCTATCAGAATGTCGAGGGACAAGTGGTATTCTGTATTACACCGGAGCCCGGTATTCCAGGACTGGATTGCGACAATACCTCGGTCTTTCTGCCTCAGATAGTCAGCCGTATGGTGGCTCTTTATCCCCGGCTGCGCCACCTGCGCGTGAGGCGTACTTGGCGCGGTCTCTATCCTATGACACCCGACGGCTTTCCCATCGTCGGCTTTACCAGAGAATACCGCAATTTTCTGCTGGCTACCGGTATGTGCGGACAGGGCTTTATGATCGGACCGGGACTGGGCGAAATCCTTGCCGGGATAATCGTTGACCAGAACGCCACAGACAGCGCTATTCTGAAACAGCTGACGCTGTACCGCAGTTTCAGCGATGAAGAGATGCTGAAATAAGATTTATTCTTATCATTTACCCTGGTAATTTGTATCTTATCATGCCGTTTATGTAAGGGAGATTCAACATGCCGGAGATTGTCTCGCAAAAAGCCAAAGCCATCAAACCGTCACCCACCATGGCGATGCACGCCAAAGCCAGCGACATGATCGCCAGAGGAATTGACGTGATCAATTTCGGCGTCGGTGAACCGGATTTCAACACCCCGGATTATATTAAAAATGCCGGTATTCAAGCAATCCGGGACAATTTCACCCACTATACCGCCGCCGCCGGAATGCCCGAACTTCGTCAAGCCATTGCTCAAAAATTGCAGCGGGAAAACGACTTAACCTACAGTCCTGACGACATTCTGGTATCCCCGGGCGCCAAAGCCTCCATCACCACAATTTTAGCAGCAATCTGCGATCCCGGCGACGAGGTCCTGATTCCGGCACCCTACTGGGTCAGCTATCCCGCCCAGGCAGCCCTGGCGGACGGTTTGCCGGTCTATCTGCCTACCGACGAATCTACCGCCTTTAAAATTACCGCCGAACAACTCAGCAAGGTCGTCGGTTCACTGCAAAAGCCTAAAGTACTTATTCTGAATTCGCCCAACAACCCCACCGGCGCCGTCTACACCAAAAGTGATCTGGAGGCGATTGCCGGGGTTTGTGTCCGGAACAATCTGCTGGTCATCTCCGATGAGATTTACGAAAAACTGGTCTACGACGGCGAAAAACACTATTCCATCGCCCAGATTTCGGATGAGATCAAAAAACTAACCATCGTCATCAACGGCGTCTCGAAAGCCTTTGCCATGACCGGCTGGCGACTGGGCTATGCCGCCGGACCAAGGGACATTATCAAAGCGGCAACCCGGATTCAGAGCCACAACGCCTCCTGCGTCAGCTCCATTACCCAGAAAGCCACCATCACTGCCCTCACTGAGGACGACGGCAGCATTGAGAAAATGCGCCGGGAATTCGACCGCCGCCGGAAATTTCTGGTCAAAGAAATCAATACCATCCCCCACGTCTCCTGCGCACTTCCCAAAGGCGCCTTTTATACCATGGTCAATGTAAGCTATTTCCTGGAACATAATGTCAAAGGCATCACCACCACCGACGAGCTCTGCCTCTACCTGCTAGAAACAGCCCACATCGCCGTGGTGACAGGTTCCGCGTTCGGAATGGAAAATTACGTGCGCTTTTCCTACGCCAACAGCATGGACAACCTCAGAGAGGGTCTGCGGCGCTTCGCCACCGGGCTTGAAACGCTATTATAAATCAGGAAAACGAAATGAACGGCAAATTATTGATTATTGATAGATCATGAACCAATTCGATGTCTATTTCTATGAAGCATTTGACGAGGAAGAACGTCAGCTGCGCCGCTTTTTACCAAAAAGTATCAAAGCCGGTTATACCGATAAAACCATTCAGGAAAGCGGTCATTCCCAGCCCCCGGCGACAATCATCAGTACCCGCACGCAAACTGTCATTCCGGATGCCTGGCTGCCGCAGGTACAGGCTTTTCTGACCCGCAGCACCGGCTACGACTATTACAAATCCCTCCGCCGGAAACCAGAACCGCCCGCCTGTCTGGGCTACCTCCCGCTCTACTGTCACCGCGCCGTGGCGGAACAGGCAATGCTGCTCTGGACGGCATTGATGCGTAAACTACCGCAACAGACTGCGCAGTTCGCTACCTTTCACCGCGACGGCATTACCGGTCGGGAGATTCAGGGCAAAACCCTGCTGGTGGTGGGCGTCGGGAATATCGGCTACGACATTGTTAAAATCGGGCGCAGACTGGAAATGACCGTTTTCGGCGTGGATATTAACCAAAAACACGCCGATGTGAACTATGTCGAATTCCCCGAAAAACGACAGCAGGCGGATATTATCGTCAGCGCAATGAACCTGACGCCGCAGAACACCGGCTATTTCAATTACGAATCCCTGAAGCCGGTTAAACCCGGTGCGCTGTTCGTCAATATCGCCCGGGGAGAACAGTGTGTGCCGTCGGATTTAAAACGCTTGCTCGACGAAGGCATTCTCGGCGGCGTGGCGCTGGATGTCTATCCCCGTGAAAACGAGCTGGGAATTGCTCTGCGAAAAAACACCGAACCTAACGATCCCGAACTGCAGATCATCCGCAAACTCGCCGGCTACCCCAATGTCATCCTGACGCCCCATAACGCATTCAACACACAAGAAGCCGTGTTCCGCAAAGCCGAACAGTCGGTACAACAGATCGTCAATTTTATTGAATCCGGTACATTTATCTGGGAGGTGCCGGAAAGGTAACCATTACGACCGGAAATATTCAACTGTAATTTCTGCAACCTCAGCACACAAAAACTATCTAAATAAAAAAATCAAGGAGATGTAACATGGAATTAAAAGGAAGTCAAACCGAAAAAAACCTGCTTACCGCCTTTGCCGGTGAGTCCCAGGCGCGCATGCGCTACACCTATTTTTCATCGAAAGCCCGCAAAGAGGGCTACCGCCAGATTGCGGAAATTTTCGAAGAGACCGCGAACCAGGAACGCGAACACGCCAAACGCTTTTTCAAATTCCTGAAAGGCGGCGAGGTGGAAATCAAAGCCGCTTTTCCCGCCGGTGTGATCGGCTCGACGCTGGAAAACCTGCAAGCCGCCGCCATGGGCGAACATCACGAGTGGTCATCCATGTATCCCGGTTTCGCCGATGTCGCCCGCAAAGAGGGCTTTGACCAGATTGCCGACGTCTTCGAAGCGGTTTCCGTCGCCGAAAAACAGCACGAGAAACGCTATGGCGATCTGGCACAAAACATCGCCAACGGCACCGTATTCAAAAAAGACGAACCCACGGTCTGGCGCTGTATGAATTGCGGCTATATCATAGAAGCCGTCGAGGCGCCGGAAAACTGCCCCGCCTGCGCTCACCCGCAGGCGCATTTCGAACTCCTGGCAGAAAACTGGTAGATTTTCCAATCGTTAATGACACCCAACCTTCCGAAGGCTGCAACCCTTCGGAAGGTTCAATCTAGCGGCTGCCGTCATCTTCTCTGACGGCTTTTTTCCCTTGTAAAAAAACTGAAATGAACTAAATTAAAATCAACGGTAACGGAAAATGAGATGGCATGCCTAATATCAGATTTGTTAGAGAACAGACAAATCAATCGCTCATACCTTCACAGGAAACGTCATTGAATACCCGATTGATCAAATACAGAGAAATGTTGATCCAAAAACGATACAGTATAAACACACAAAAAGTATACATGAATTACTTTGCTGATTTTTGCAGGAATTTCGGACCGGGTAATATTGACAATCTATCAAAAGAAGAGATCAATGCTTATATAAGCGAACTTATCCGAGAAAGGCACATATCCGCAAGTCAGCAGAACCAGCGTATCAATGCCATAAAATTTTACTATGAGAAAGTTCTTGGCAGAGAAAAAGAATATTATGCCGTACATCGTCCGCGGTCGGAAAAAAAATTACCGGTTGTATTCAGTGAAGAGGAAGTTATCCGATTACTTAACAGTGTTGACAATTTAAAGCACAAAACAATTCTATCATTAATATATTCAGCCGGGCTTCCTATCAGTGAAGTTATAAATTTAAAGATAGAAGATATTGATTCCGGGAGGAATCTGATCTTTATTCGTAACAGCAAGGGGAAAAAAGACCGTACCACACTATTATCTCAAGCTATTCTTGAAATTTTGCGTGATTATTACAGACAGTATAAACCTTCAGATTATTTATTTCAGGGTCAGAACGGTGGAAAATATTCAACGAAGAGTATCCAAAATGTATTTAAAAGAGCATTAAAGTATTCCGGAATAAGAAAACAGGCCACGGTGCACACACTCAGACACAGTTTTGCCACCCATTTACTGGAACATGGAACAGATTTGAGATATATTCAGGAGTTACTGGGGCACAACAGTTCAAAAACAACGGAAATATATACGCATATTACACAAAAGGGCATTGATAAAATAATCAGTCCTTTTGATCACATAAGGAAAAAGTAAACGCCATATGGCGTATACACAACCGTTATGCTTTATTTTAAAAAGACAGAAATATGCCACTATTTGAAATAAAAAATAAGAAAGCTAAAAAAGTAAATACCAAGGAATTTAAAAATGAATTGGAATTACATCAACTCATTGACTTGAATCTTGAAGAGATTTTTGGAGTTCGTTTTATAAAAGATGAGCATATAACAGACAAGCATGGTCGAATTGAGACTTTGGGGATTGATGAAAGTAACAGACCAATAGTAATTGAATACAAAAAAACCAAAGAAAAAGGGCAACTTGTTCAAGCTAACCGGTATATGACTTGGATAAAACAAAATCCCGATTCATTTGAATTATTAGCACGGAAAAATATTAAGAACTTTAATGGAGAAATTGACTTTTCAAATCCTAGAATACTATGTTTTGCACAAGAATATAGTATTGATGATAAATGTTTAGCATTATCACTTGGAGCAGAACTTTGGAAATATAGATATTATGAAAATGACACCCTAGTAATTTCAAGAGAAGAAGAACCGGAACAATTAATTACTACCAAAGCCAAAGGATTAACAATTGAAAAAATTACGAGAGAACCTCGTGTCGCAAAAACTGTTGATGAACATTTACAAGGTGCTTCTGAAGAACTGTTAGAGTTATTTACACAAATTGACACGGAAATAAATAACATAAGTTCTGAAATTGAGAGATACACAACCAATGCTGAAATAATTTATAAAACTTCAAGAAACTTTGTTTATCTGGCAGTTCAAAATAAAAATAATTGTTTACGACTGCTTTTAAGAACATCCGATGATAATCTTGATGATGAAAAAAATCTGACAAAAAAAATTCCAAAATCTCATGGGTACGGGAATATTACAAGACAAATTCATATTTCTCCCAAAGAAATTGAATTAGGGAAATATTCAATTGAAGACATTATGGAAATAATAAATCAATCGTATGATTCGACACAATAAAAAACAAAGCATAACAAATTGTAAATTGCATTGCGGGGTTCGTGGTGTGTCGTGCGCTGGATTCTCGCATCGCAGTTCAGTCCTATCGGACATGAACGCTCTCCGAAATCCGCAACGACAACTTACAAGTGACCGTTAGCAAACATTGTAAAAAAAACACAGACAGACAATTACTATTATAATGAGACAGAATTTAAAAAACATTTGGGGATTTATTTCAGGAGCAGTAATAGGAATACTTGGCGGACTGATGGGTTTTGGCGGAGCGAAATTTCGACTCCCAGTATTGGTTGGATATTTTAAGTTTACAACGATTCAGGCGATTATAATAAACTTGATTGTAAGCCTTTCGACAGTATTTTTCTCATTCATTTTCAGGAGTACTTCAATTCCGATTTCAGACGTTTTAGATAATTATTATGTAATTCTGAATCTATTGGCAGGTTCGGTGGTCGGAGCATTTCTAGGAGTTCGAATTGCCACAAAAATAAGTTCAGACAGATTGAATAAAATTGTCTTTCTATTTCTTTTATTTCTTGGATTGTTTTTGATTACTCACGCTTTTATTCATTTTCAGCAGATAGCTTTATCAACCCCGATTCAGATTATAACAGGCGTTTTTGCTGGTGTGATTATTGGATTGTTTAGCAGTATGCTTGGAGTTGCTGGCGGTGAACTGATTATTCCTACGATTATTCTTTTATTCGGAGTTGATATAAAGTTGGCAGGTAGTTTAAGTTTGTGCATCAGTTTTCCGACTGTTATTATTGGGATATTAAAATATCGTTCATCAGACCAATTTAAAATCACCAAAGAGAACACTTTATTTATAATACTTATGTCGATAGGCTCAATTTTAGGGGCTTATGTCGGGAGCAGAATTTTAATTGGGATTAGTGAAACAGTTTTGCAAATCACACTTGGGATAATTCTGTTGATTTCGTCTGTCAAAATATTTATGCACCGTAAATGATTGATTTATTGTTCATATTTATTATTGCATATCTTGCAGCCTCTCTTTCGGGGGCGGCTGGATTTGGCGGCGCATTGTTGTTGCTACCTTTATTGACTGGAATTGTAGGGATTAAAGCAGCCGTTCCGATTTTGACTATCGGACAGATTTTCGGAAACGCTTCGAGAGTTTGGTTCGGCAGACAAGAATTAAAATGGAAACCGATACTTTTTTTCTTATTGACAGCGATTCCATTGACAATTATTGGGAGTTACTTATTTACTGACATTAACAGCAGAAAAATAAAAATTGGGATAGGTGCATATTTGATGCTTTTAGTTGTTTATCGTCGAATTAAAATTAAAAATATTGTACTTGGATATAAGGGAATGCTGATTGGTGGTGGATTGTCAGGATTTTTATCTGGTCTTACAGGGAGTGCGGGACCACTTGGCGCAGCGTTTTTCCTTGGGCTTAATTTGACTGCCACTGCATATATTGCAAGTGAAGCGTTTACCGCATTGGCAATGCACCTAACCAAGACAATCGCTGTCTCTTATACACATCTCCGAGCCCACGAGACCGTACTAGATCTCGTATGCCGTCTTCTGCTTGAAAA